>Ga0210378_10000380_pt1 | contig 22461 bp, 18 predicted proteins | sample PLM1_60_b1redo_FD_155465 | JGI IMG/M metagenome (GOLD analysis project Ga0210378, IMG submission 155465) | Groundwater sediment microbial communities from an aquifer in East River, Colorado, USA - PLM1_60_b1 redo | ecosystem: Environmental > Terrestrial > Soil > Riparian zone | place: USA: East...
AGCGTGAACTTCGACCCGCCCCGGCCCACGGCCGTCTTCGGCGGGCGCGACGAAGAGAAGGACCGCCGTGAGATCGAGGATGCGGAGAGGAACCCCGCCGAGCTGCACAAGGCCGGCGTGAGCTTCGCGCTCGTCTCCGCGTACGCTCCCAGCTTCCTGGCCGGGGTCCGAAAGGCGATCGATCGGGGACTGCCGTGGGAGGCGGCCCTGCGCGCGGTGACGCTGGTCGCGGCCGAGGTCCTCGGCATCGCCGACCGCACCGGCAGCCTGGATGCCGGCAAGATCGCCGACGTGGTCGCCTGGTCGGGCGAGCCCCTGAGCAAGGACGCCAAGGCGAAGATGGTCTTCGTCGACGGCCAGCTCTACGAGCCGGACGAAGCGCCCTCGCCGGCGCCGTCGCCGCGGGCGGAACCGCAATGAGCGCACCGATCCTGGTGGCGATCGTCGGAGGCACCATCCTCACCGTGGGCCCGCTGGGGACGATCGAGAAGGGTACGGTGCTCATCCGCGACGGCAAGATCGCCGCCGTCGGGCGCGACGTCCAAGTCCCGGCGGGGGGGACGGTCATCGACGCCACCGGCCGCTTCGTGATGCCGGGGATCATCGACGCCCACTCCCACACCGCGGTGGAAGAGGGAGTCAACGAGTGCACGGAGTCGGTCACGGCGGAGGTGCGCGTCGCGGACGTCATCGACCACCACGACGTCGCCATCTACCGCGAGCTCGCCGGCGGCGTCACCACCGTCAACGTGCTCCACGGCTCGTGCAACACCATCGGCGGCCAGAACGCGGTGCTGAAGCTGCGCTGGGGCAAGGGCCCCGAGGAGCTTCTCTTCAAGGAGGCACCCCGCGGGATCAAGTTCGCCCTCGGCGAGAACGTCAAGCGCTCGAACTTCCGGGCGCCCGGTCCCCCGCGCTACCCCGCCACGCGCATGGGCGTCGAGGTGGTCCTGCGGGAGCACTTCCGGGAAGCGCAGGCCTACCAGCGCGAATGGGAGGAATACGAGAAGAAGCTGAAGGCGGCCAAGGGGCCGCTGGTGGCACCCCGCAAGAACTTGCGCCTCGAGGTGCTGAAGGACGTCCTCGAGGGCAAGGTCCAGGTCCACGCCCACTGCTACCGGGCCGACGAGATCCTCATGCTCATCCGGGTCGCCGACGAGTTCGGCTTCAAGGTGCGCACCTTCCAGCACGTGCTGGAGGGCTACAAGGTGGCGAGCGAGATCGCGCGCCACGGCGCGGGAGCCTCGACCTTTTCCGACTGGTGGGCCTACAAGATGGAGGCCTACGACGCCATCCCGTACAACGCCGCGATCATGGCCGCCCACGGCGTGAAGGTGTCGATGAACTCCGATTCGGACGAGCTGGCCCGGCGTCTCTACTGGGAGGCGGCCAAGGCGATGAAGTACGGCGGGGTGAGCGAGGCGGAGGCCCTCCGGATGGTGACGATCAACCCGGCCTGGCAGCTCGGCGTCGAGAACCGCGTGGGCTCGCTCGAGATCGGCAAGGACGCCGACGTCGCGATCTTCAGCCAGCACCCCTTCGCGCCCGACACGCGGGTCGAGACGACGCTGGTGGACGGGGTCGTCTATTTCGACCGGGCCAGGGACCTCGCCGCGCGGACCGCCTCGCCGGCGCAAGCGGGAGGGTCGCGGTGAGGGCGCTCGGGGCCGCGCTCGTCGCGCTCTTGCCGGTGGCGGCGGGCGCGGCCGACGTCGTCGCGATCCGCGGCGGCCGCATCGTCACCGTTTCCGGGCCCGTCATCGAGAAGGGCACCGTCGTCATCGCCGGCGGGAAGATCGCGGCGGTGGGGCCGTCGGTCGAGGTGCCTGCGGGGGCCACGGTCATCGACGCCACGGGGCGTACCGTCTATCCCGGCCTGATCGACGGGCTGACCACCCTCGGCCTGACGGAGATCGGCAGCGTGCCCGGCTCGGTGGACACGACCGAGACCGGCGACGTCAACCCCCACGCCGAGGCGTGGATCGCGGTGAACCCCCACAGCGAGCTGCTGCCGGTCGCGCGCGCCAACGGCATCACCGCCGCTCTCGCCGCCCCCGCCGGCGGCCTCGTCTCCGGCCAGAGCGCGCTGCTGCGCCTGGCGGGCACCACGCCCGAGGAGCTCACGGTGAAGACCCCGGTGGCGATGCACATGGTCTACCCCACCGGCCGGCCCGCCTTCGATTTCGCGCGCGTGTTCGAGGAGCCGGAGCTGAAGACCTTCGAGGAGCGGCAGAAGGAGCGGCAGCGGACCCAGGAGAAGGACCTGAAGCGCCTGGGCCACCTCCTCGAGGAGGCCAAGGCCTACGGCGCGGCGCTCGCGGCCGCGCGGGCGGGCAAGATCGCGGCGCCCAGGGTGGACCTGCCGATGGAGGCTCTGGCCCCCGTGGCTCGGGGTGAGGTGCCCGTGGTCATGCGGGTAGACGCGGAGGAGGACATCCGGAGCGCCGTGAAGTTCGCCGAGGAGCACGGACTGAGGCTGATCGTTGCGGGCGGCCTGGAAGCATGGCGCGTGGCCGACCTCCTCAAGCAGAAGGACGTGGCGGTGCTCGTCAACGTGGACCGTCTCCCCCGCCGGGAGTCCGATCCCTACGACGCCGCCTACGCCAACGCGGCCGCTCTCCATCGAGCCGGAGTGCGCTTCGCCATCGTTTCCGACGATGCGTCGCAGTCCCGCAACCTGCCCTACGAAGCGGCCATGGCCCGCGCCTACGGCCTGCCCCCGGAGGCGGCTCTCAGGGCCATCACGCTCTCGCCGGCGGAGATCTTCGGCGTCGCCGACCGGATGGGCGCCATCGCTCCGGGCCGGAACGCCGATCTGTTCGTGGCCACCGGCGACATCATGGACCACCGCACGTCGGTGACCCGCGTGCTCATCGGCGGGCAGGAGCAGTCGCTGGACACGCGCCATACGCGCCTGTACGAGGAATTCAAGAAGCGTCCCTGAAGAGCTATCATCGGCCCGCCGGCAGGAGCCCCCGTGCGGATCAACTTCGGCGAGTTCACGCTCGACACTGAGAGCCGGGAGTTCTTCCGCGACGGCCACGCCGTCCACATCTCCCCGAAGGCCTTCCTGCTCCTGGAAGTGCTGTTGGAGCGGCGCCCGGCGGCGGTGCCCAAGACGGCCCTCAAGGAACGCCTCTGGCCCTCGAGCTACGTATCGGAGGCCAGCCTGGCGAGCCTCGTCGCGGAGCTGCGATCCGCGCTCGGGGACGATGCCCGCGATCCCCGCTTCATCCGCACCGTCCACACCTATGGCTACGCGTTCTGCGGGACCGTCGACGCGCCGCCGCCGGTGGCCGCGGGGGCCGGCCGGCGCGACGAGCGAATCTGCCGGCTCGTCTGGCGTGACCGCGAGATCACGCTCGCGGAGGGCGAGAACCTCCTCGGCCGTGACCGTCAGGCGGTGGTGTGGATCGACTCCGCCACCGTGTCACGGCGCCACGCCCGCATCGTGGTCACCGACGGCGAGGCGGTGATCGAGGACCTCGGCAGCCGCAACGGCACTTCGGTGGGGGGGCAGAAGATCCAGGGTCCGGTCCGTCTCGCCGACGGCGACCGCTTGCGGCTCGGCGCCGCGACCATGACCTTCCGGGTCTTCAGGTCCGGCGAGACGCTGCCCGAAGCGGACTCCCGCTGAGGCCGCGTCCCCGCGGGATTCGTTCCCAGGCCCTTGACACTGTTTCGATTGGTCCGCATAGTCGTTGTGTGCGCACCGCAGCGGGTCCTCCACCGATACGGTGGTCGCGAGGAGATACGACCATGATGACTCCGAGGAAGGCAGTGTCGGCCGTGTCGATGGGACTATTGCTGTTGGGAGCAGCAACCACTCCAGCCTATCAGCAAGAGAAAGGGCAGAAGAAACAGGCGGCGCCGCTTCAGCTTCCGATCACCGGCACGGTCCCGGGCGGGGGCACCTTCGCGGGCACGCTCAGCATACAGAAGTTCGCCGTGCGCGACGGTCAGGCGGTGGCGATCGGGTTCGTGCGCGGTGCCGCAACGATGGCGGGGACGTCGCTGGGAACGGTGCTCGCCGGTCCGATTGCGTTTCCCGTGCGCGTGGAGCCGGGAGCTCTCACGGTCGACACCGCGGCGGTCGCCCCGGCGGTGGTCGCGCAGGCCATCTGCCAGGTGGTCCACATCGAGCTGGGCGCCGTCAACCTCAACGTCCTCGGGCTGATAGTGACCACGCAGCCCATCGTCCTCGACCTCTCGGGCGATACGGCGGGCCCGCTGGGCAATCTGGTCTGCACGCTGCTGGAGACGCTCAACAGCGTCGTCGGCCTGGTGGACCTGCTCAATCAGATCCTGGGGCTGCTGACCGGCCTGCTCGGCGGGATCGGCGGGTTGCTTCCGTAAAGCTGGGGGGTGCTAGCGGCGCACCCCCCAGACCCCCCGCTCGCTCCGCGGGAGTGAATCCCGCTACGCTCGCTGTCTGTTGCAGGGGGGGAGGGCCGGCCGCCCGCCGCGCGCGGGCGGCCGGCCTACTTGCTGATCCGCTCCAACCCGTCCATGTACGGGCGCAGCGCCTCGGGCACCACGACCGACCCGTCCGCCTGCTGGTAGTTCTCGAGGATGGCGATGAACGTGCGGCCCACCGCCAGCCCGCTCCCGTTCAGGGTGTGGACGAAGCGCGGCTTGTCCTTGGGCGCCGGGCGGTAGCGGATGCTCGAACGCCGCGACTGGTAGTCGGTGCAGCTCGAACAGGAGGAGATCTCCCGGTAGAGCTGCTGTCCCGGTAGCCAGACCTCGATGTCGTAGGTCTTGGCCGACCAGAACCCCATGTCCCCCGTGCAGAGCAGGACCACGCGGTAGGGCAGCCCCAGCCGCTTCAGCACCTCTTCCGCGTCGGCCACCATCGACTCCAGCTCGGCCGCCGACGTCTCCGGGGTCGTGAGCTTGACGAGCTCCACCTTGTGGAACTGGTGCTGCCGGATGAGGCCGCGCACGTCCTTGCCGTAGGAGCCCGCCTCCGAGCGGAAACAGGGCGTGAAGGCCACGTACTTCCGGGGCAGATCCCCCGCCTCGAGGATCTCGTCGCGGTGGAGCGCCGTCAGCGGGACCTCCGCGGTGGGGATCAGGTAGAGGTCCTTGTCTCCCGCGCGGGTCTTGAACAGCTCGGCCTCGAACTTCGGGAGCTGCCCGGTGCCGACGAGCGTCTCCGCGGTGACGAGGTAGGGCGGGATCATCTCCCGGTAGCCGCGCTGCTTCGTGTGCAGGTCGAGCATGAACTGGATGAGGGCCCGCTCCAGCAGCGCTCCCGCCCCCGAGTAGACCGCGAAGCGGGCGCCCGAGATCTTGGCCGCGCGGTCGAAGTCGAGGATGCCCAGCGCGGGGCCGAGGTCCCAGTGCGATTTGGGCGCGAAGGCGAACCGCGCGGGCTCCCCCACCCGGCGCACCTCCGCGTTGGCCGAGGCGTCGGGGCCCACGGGCACCGAAGGATCGGGGACGTTCGGCAGGAGCAGCATCACCTGCTCCAGGCGCGCCTGGACGTCCTGCAACCGGGCCTCGAGGGCCTTGATCTCCTCGGCCACGCCCTTCATCTCGGCCTTCAGATCCGAAGCGTCCTCGCGGCCCTTGCCCCGGCGGGCGATCTCCTCGCCGGCCACGCGCTGGCGGTGCCGGAGCTGCTCGACCTTCTGGAGGACGCTCCGGCGCTCGGCATCCAGCGCCCACGGGTCCGCCTGGCCGAGGATCGCCTCGACGTTCAGGCCGCGGCGTCGCAGCATGTCGAGCACGGCCTCGCGGTTCTCGACGACGTATCTCAGGTCGAGCACGACCACTCCCTCTGGAAGCGGGCAGGATAACACGGCCTTGTCTTCCGCTCGGGCGGAATGAATCCGCCCTCGCTCATCAAGCTGGGGCGCTCGGGCGGAATGAATCCGCCCTCGCTCATCAAGCTGGGGCGCTCGGGCGGAATGAATCCGCCCTCGCTCATCAAGCTGGGGGGAACACGGTCCCCCCAACCCCCCAATTGCTGTAGCATCGAAAGGCCCGATGAAGCTACGCAAGGCCGTCTTCCCCGCCGCCGGACTGGGCACGCGCTTCCTTCCCGCCACCAAGGCGCAGCCGAAGGAGATGCTGCCGCTCGTCGACAAGCCGATCATCCAGTACGTCGTCGAGGAGGCGGTGGCGGCGGGGCTGACCAAGATCATCATCGTGACCGGCCGGGGCAAGAACGCCATCGAGGACCACTTCGACACCTCCTACGAGCTCGAGCAGATGCTCCAGAGCCGGCGCAAGACCGACCTGCTCGAGCAGGTGCGGGCCATCTCCAACATGATCAGCGTCTCCTACGTCCGCCAGGGGGAGACGCTCGGCCTCGGCCACGCGGTGCTGATGGCCCGCGACCTCGTGGGGGAAGAGCCTTTCGCGGTCATGCTCGGCGACGACATCATCGACAGCGAAGTCCCCTGCATGAAGCAGATGGTGGACGTGTTCGAGCGCTACCAGGGGCCGGTGATCGCCGTCCACCAGGTGCCGCGCAGCGAGATCTCCGCCTACGGCGTGATCGACGGCGTGCCCGTGCCGGGCAACGACCGCCTCTACCGCATCCGCGACCTCGTGGAAAAGCCGCCGGCGGAGGCGGCCCCCAGCGACCTCGCGATCATCGGGCGCTACATCCTGACCCCCGACGTGTTCGACGCGCTGCAGCAGACCCAGACGGACGCGGGGGGCGAGATCCAGCTCACCAACGGGCTGCGCGCCCTGCGGGACCGGCACGAGCTCTACGGCTACCGCTTCGAGGGCGTGCGGCACGACGCGGGCAACAAGCTCGGCTTCCTCAAGGCCACCGTGGAGTTCGCGCTCAAGCGGCCGGACCTGGGCGGCCCGTTCCGGGAGTACCTGAAGTCCCTCAAGCTATAGGAAGCACGCGCCTGGCTTCCCTTCTGCTCCTCCACACGCGGCGCGTGGCCGTGTCAGCGCCCGCGCATCTCGCCATAGCCGGCCACCGCTCGGCGCCAGATGTGCGGGGTCATGGCGCCGAAGAACATCAGAACCCCGCCCAGGAAGAGGGTCGTCGTGTCGTCGCGGGGGTCGAAGGCCGTCGTGACGGTACCGTGGCCGGGGTGCTGCGGATCGTACCGGCAAGGGTAGGCCCTCCCCTCCTCGTAGCCGGTGAGCGCGTGCGGCGCCCAGTCCTCCGTGAAGTCCTCAGTGAAGCGGTACTGCCGTCCGTCGAGGGTGTGGGCGAACACGAGGTGGGCCTCGTCCCGGTACCGCGCGCGCGCGGCGGTGATCGGGCGCTTTGTCGCGACCAGGAGCTTCGACTCGACCTTCTTGCTGAGGGCCGTACAGGTGGTGGCCCGCATCCGGGCAAACACCCGCTCGCCGTGCCACCATCGCACGGCCCCGTACACCACTAGCAGCGCCCCTACCCCGAGCACGATGCGGCTCACCTGTCGTTCCGTCATGGCCACCGCCTGCGCGTGCGTCCGCGAGGATTGAAGGCGCCTACTTGTCTTTCTTGGAACCGGTGGTCGCAGCCTTCCTCGGCGTCTCGCTCTTCGCGGTGGCGCTCTTGCCGGAACCCGCGGACGAGTCGGCAGAGCCCACGGACGGTGAGGGGGCCGTCTCCTTGCCTTCTTTGCTTTCCCCGCCCTCTTTGCTTTCCTTGCCTTCCTTGCCCTTGGAGTCTTCGCCCCCGGATTTCTTGGCGTAGTCGGTGACGTACCAGCCCGTGCCCTTGAACTGGATGGCGGGGGCGGAGGGAAGCCTCTGGACCGGCCCGCCGCATTTCGGGCATTTCTTGAGCGGCGGGTCGGAAAACTTCCGGATCACTTCGAAGCGCCCATCGCGATCGCACTGGTACTCGTACAGGGGCACTAATCGATGGCTCTCAAGACGAGGATCACGATGGCCACGATCAGGAAGATCTCGAGGAGGAGCTTGATGTCGTGGTCGAGGCCGGCCACGGGGTCGGAATCCAGCGCGGCGACGCGGACGGACAGGTCGGCCAGCTCGTCGTCGCTCAGCGCGGGAATGGAGGCGCGCACGGCCGCGATGTCGACCCCGACGGAGGACGCTGCCCGCGCCGCTTCCGCCGAGGCGAGGACGCGGTCGACCGCCGCCAGCTCGTGGCGGCGCTCGGCGGCCGCCGCGGCCAGCCGGGACTGCGCGGTCTCGTGGCCGAGCAGGTGGTCCTGGGCAAAGGCGGAACCCGACAGAAGCGCCGCCGCCGCGGCCAGGGCAAGGCTCCTTTTCATGTCGTCCTCCCGGCTTCCAGCATAACTCAGTGCACCTCGGCCCACGTGGTGCCGAGGCGCGCGTCGACGACCAGGGGGACGTCGAGAGCGAGCGCCCCCTCCATCACCTGGCGCACCAGCTCGCGCGCCTCCTCGGCTTCCTTCTCGGGCACCTCCAGCAGCAGCTCGTCGTGGATCTGCAGGATGAGCCGCGCCCCGAGCCCGCGCCGGCGCAGCTCGCGGTGGAGGTCGATCATCGCCTTCTTGATGAGGTCGGCGGCCGAGCCCTGCACGGGCGTGTTCATGGCCTGCCGCTCGGCCTCCATGCGGATCGGGAAGTTCGGCGAGCGCAGGTCGGGGAGCCGGCGCAGGCGGCCGAGAAGCGTGCGCACCATGCCCGTCTCCCGGGCGCGCGCGATCGTGTCGTCGATGAACTGGCGGACCGAGGGATAGCGGGCGAAGTAGGCCTCGATGAACTCCGCGGCCTGCGTCTTGCTGACCCCGATGTCCTTGGCCAGGGTGAAGGCCGTCTTCCCGTAGAGCAGCGCGTAGTTGATCATCTTGGAGACGCGCCGCTGCTCGTCCGCGGGGAGGATGGACAGGGGGCCGAAGACCTCGCGCGCGGTGCGGTCGTGGACGTCCTCGCCTCGCCGGAAGGTGTCGATGAGGGTCTGGTCCTTGGAGAGGTGGGCCAGCACGCGCAACTCGATCTGGCTGTAGTCGGCGGAGAGGAGCAGGCATCCCCGCTCGGCCACGAAGGCCTCGCGGATGCGCCGGCCCTCCGGCGTGCGGATGGGGATGTTCTGGAGGTTCGGGTCGGCGGTGGACAGCCTCCCCGTGGCCGCCACCGTCTGGTTGAACGAGGCGTGGATGCGTCCCGTTTCGGGGTCGATGAGGTCGGGGAGGGCGTCCACGTACGTGGACTTCAGCTTCTGCACCGAGCGGTAGTCCAGGATCTTGCGGGGCAGCTCGTGCTCGGCGGCCAGCTCCTCGAGCACCTCCTCGGCGGTGGACATGGCGCGGGTCTTGGCCGTCTTCTTCCCGGAGCGCATCCCGAGGCGGGCGAACAGCACGTCGCGGAGCTGGATGGGCGAGTTGATGTTGAACTCGCCGCCCGCGAGGGCGTAGATGTCGCGGGTCAGCTCCGCGATCTGCTTCTCCATGTCCCGGCTCATCTCGGCGAGGATCTCGCGGTTGACCTTCACCCCCGCCCGCTCCATGTCGGCCAGCACCTCGACGAGCGGCATCTCCATCGTCTCGAAGATCTCGAGCAGCCCCTCCTCGCGCAGCCGGGCCGTCATGGGGCCGGCGAGGCGCCGGACGAGGTCGGCTTCCTGCGCGGCCGCCTGCGCCGCGCCCGAGAGCGAGACGCCCTCGGCGCCACCTTCGACGATGCCGGCCATGGGCTTCGGCCGCACTCCGAGGAACTCCTGGGCCAGATCTTCGATGCTCGAGTTGCGGCGGCCCGGGTTCAGGAGGTAGGAGGCCACGAGCGCGTCGAAGCCGAGCCGCGCGGGAGTGGCGCCGAGACGGCCGAGGACGATGCGGTCTTGCTTGGCCCGCGCGCTGGAGACGGCGACCGCGGGATCCTCGAGGAGAGGCCGCAGGACCTCCATCGCGCGCGTCCGGGCCAGCACCGAGGGCGCTTCGAGGGGGGCGGGGTCGAACGGCACGTACACGGCACGGCCGGACTCGCGGGACAGGCCCACGCCCACGACGCGCGCCCGCATCGGCTCGCGGGTCGAGCGCAGGACGCACAGCCCCACCTCCCCCGCCGTGCGTGCCTGCTCGACGAACGCGGCGAGAGCCGCCTCGTCGACGAGAACCTCGTGGGACGTGCCGATGGCGCTCGGCTCGGGCGCGAACTCGCGGACGAGGTTCACGAACTCCAGCTCGGTGAAGAGCGCGTGGGCGAGCGTCCGGTCCGGCTCGCGCCGCTCGAGCTTGACGAGGTCGAGCGCAATGGGGACGTCGGTGCGGAGGGTGACGAGCCGCTTGGAGAGGATCGCGTCGTCGCGGTGGGCCTTCAGCCCTTCACGGTAGGCGGGGCGCTTGATCTTGTCCGCGTTCTCGAGCACGGCCTCCAGCGAGCCGAACTCCTTGACGAGGTCGCGGGCCCCCTTCTCCCCGATCCCCGCCACTCCCGGCACGTTGTCGACGGCGTCACCCACCAGGGCGAGCAGGTCCACGACACGCTCCGGCGGCACGCCGAACTTCTCCTCCACCGTCTTGCGGTCGTACCAGGTGGCCCCGGAGCCTTCGCGGCCGGGGTTGAGGACGAGGATGTCGTCCGAGACGAGCTGCAGGAAGTCTTTGTCCCCCGTCACCACGACCACCTTGTAGCCGGCCTCCACCGCCTGCCGGGCCAGCGCTGCGATCACGTCGTCGGCCTCGAAGCCGGGGACGTCCAGCATGGGCAGGCCGAACGCTTCGCATACGCGGCGCACGTAGGGCAGCTGGACGGCGAGGTCGTTGTCCATCCGCCGGCGCGTGGCCTTGTACTCCACGTACTCCTTGTGCCGGAAGGTCGGGCCCGCGAGGTCGAAGGAGATGCCGCACCACTGCGGCTGCTCGTCCTGGTACAGCTTGCGAAGCATGGTGGTGAAGCCGTAGGTGGCCCCGGTGGGGAGTCCCCGGGTGGTGGCGAGGCCGCGGATGGCGAAGTAGGCGCGGTGGAGCTGCGCGCTCCCGTCGATGAAGAAGACCGTCTTCTCCCGGGCCATCCCCCCATCTTATCTCTAGGAGCGTGTCCCGGTAATCAGGGAGGACACGCTCCTAATAGGAGAACCCTGATAGAAGTAATCACGCTAGCTCTGCTGCGCCCCGAAGGGGCGCTTTAGGAGTCCGTCCTTCGCTTGCCGGGACGGACTCCTAGTAGAATGCGCGCCGATGTCGGCCCGCCTCGCCCTGGTCCTCTTCCTCGCGGCCGGGCTGGGCTCCTGCGTCCGCTACGAGTACGAGCACGAGTTCCGGCTCGAGGTGGACGGCTCGGGCCGCGTCAACGTCACCGGCCGTCCCGATCTGTGGGTGGCCTTCAAGGGCCTGCCCCCCGGGGCCGACGAGGACGCGCTGTCGGCGCGGGCCCGCGAGCTCTTCGAGCGCTCGGGCCTGCGGGTACGCCGGGTGGACGTCACGCACCGGCGGGGCCGCGCGTATCTGTTCGTGGCCGCCGCGTTCGACGACGTCAACAAGCTCGGCGGCAGCCCCGCCTTCGCGGACCTGCGCATCGCGCTCCGGCGGGAGGGCGAGCGCCTCCGGCTGGAGGGCTCGTGGCAGCGTCCCTCCGCCTTCGCGCCCGCGACGGCGGAGGGCGACGGGCTCATGGCCGTGCGCTTCCACCTGCCGAGCAAGATCTATGAGCACGAGAACGCCGCGGACGGCGTCGAGCGCGGCAACATCCTCGGCTGGCGTCAGGAGGTCGCGGCGGCGCTCCGGGGCGCGACGCTGACCTTCGGCGCCATCATGGACGAGCGCAGCATCTTCTATTCCACGGTGGGCCTCTTCGCGGCGGCGGTGGCGATCGCCCTGGCCCTGCTCGGCGTGATGATCTACATCGTGCGGCGGAAGGGGCAGCGGGCCGGCTAGCGCAGCCGGCGGGCGACGGCGCGGACGATGAGATCCACCAGCTTGCGGGCGTGGGCCCCGTCGGGGTCGCGCCGCGGGTTGTACTCCGCGATGTCGAAGGCCACGACGCGGGGGCAAGCCACGAGTGCCGTCACCAGGTCGGAGACCTCGGCCAGGGAGAGCGCCGGCCCGGGAGTGACGAGGTCGTGGGCCGGCATCTCCGCGGGATCGACGGCGTCCACGTCCAGGTGCACGACGACCGGACCGTCGCCGTTCTCCACGGCGTCCAGCGCGAGGGCGGTGGTGACGCGCATCCCCAGCTTGCGGGCGGCCGACGCGGGCAGGGCCAGGCCCAGCTCCCCCAGCGGCTGCCGCTCGCCGGGGTCCAGCTCCCGGAAGCCCAGAAGCGCGACGTGGCCCGGCTGGACGGCGGGGGTGGATCCGAGGGCGGCGACCACCGGCTCGGGCCCGCGGCCCAGCACCAGGGCGAGGGCCATGCCGTCGAGATATCCCGACGGCGTCGTCTCCGGCGTGTTCAGATCCGCGTTGGCGTCCACGTACACGAGACCCACCGCCTCCTTCAGGGCGGTGCGGGCGCCCGCCGCGACCGCCGCCGCCAGCGTGCAGTCACCCCCGAGCACGACGGTGAAGCCCTCGGCGAGCGCGCGCGTCATCTCGTCGGCGGCGGCGCGAACGGCACAGGAGACGACCTCGGCGTTCCGGGCGCGGGGATGCTCGGGGTCGTCGCGGTAGGGGAACAGCGACAGGTCGGAGAGGTTGACGACGGTGGCGCCGCTGGCTCTCAGCCGCGACAGCAGACCGGCCTCGCGCAGGGCGAACGGCGCGCGTTCCATGCCCGGCCCGCGGGCCCCGGCCGCGGTCGGCACGCCGAACACCGCGACCTTGTGGGCCGGCACCCCCGCAGTATAGACTCCCCTTTTGTCTCCTGCGCCCCGTCGGCGCGTCCTGCAAGCGGCATGAACGTCAAGCTCTCCTTTGCGCCCCTCGGCCAGAATCCCCTCGACCTCCTGGTCGTCGTCCTCGACGCCGACAAGACGCTGCACCAGCTCGACGACCCGGCGGTGAACGCCCACCTCCAGCGTGCCGCGGCCGGCTTCCGCGAGAAGACCCTCAAGCGCGAGTACTTCGCCACCCTGCCCGACGGCGCCAACCCCCGGGCCCTCGTCGCGTACTGGAGCCCCAGCCTCAAGAGCTGGAATCTCTGGGAGAACGTCAAGACGTTCACCGCCCGCGCCCTGCGCCTGGCGCGCGACTGCCGCTACGCGCGGGTCGGCGTGGCCATCAACGCCGCCGAGGCCGCGCCGCTCGTGGGGAAGGTCGTGGAGGGGGCGGTGCTCGGGGCGTACACGTTCGACCGCTACAAGCAGGAAAAGGACGAGTTCCTCCAGAAGGACGTGCATCTGGTGCTGCTCGTCCACCCCGACCACCAGGCCGACGCGGAGGCGCGCAAGGCCCGTTACGCCTGGGTCTCGGAGAACGTCAACCGCGCCCGGGACCTGATCAACGAGCCCGGCGCGGTCGTGACTCCGGAGTACATCGCCGACCGGGCGGGCGAGATCGCGAAGGAAGTCGACCTCGAAGTGGAGATCCTCGACCCCGCGGGCTTGAGGGCCCGCGGTTACGAGGGCTGCGTCCGGGTCGGATCGGGCAGCGCCCACCCGCCCCGCATGGTCATCCTCCGCCACCGTCCCGCGCGCGGCTCGGCGGACACCCTCGCGCTCGTCGGCAAGGGCATCACCTTCGACTCGGGCGGCATCAGCCTGAAGCCCGGCGACAAGATGTGGGAGATGAAGGGCGACATGGCCGGCGCCGCCGCCGTGCTGTTCACCATGCGCGCCCTGGGGAGGATCCGTCCCGACGTGAAGGTGCTGGGCATCCTCTGCTGCGCGGAGAACCTCCCCGACGCCAACGCGCAGCGCCCGGGCGACATCTTCACGGCCAAGAACGGCAAGTCGATCATGGTCGACAACACCGACGCCGAGGGCCGCCTCGTCCTCACCGATGGCCTGGCGCGCGCGGGCGAGGAAGGCGCCACCCACCTCGTCGACATCGCCACCCTCACCGGGGCATGCGTGCGCGCCCTCGGGCCCAGCGTCGCCGGGATCCTGGGCAACGACCGGGCGCTCGTGCAGCGGGTGATCCGCTCGGGCGAGAACCACGGCGAGGCGTTCTGGGAGCTGCCCCTCGTCGAGGAGTACCGCGAGGCGCTCAAGACGCCCTACGCGGACATCAACAACATCGCCTCCGGCGGCCTCGCCGGCGCGATCACCGCCGGTCTCTTCCTGCGTGAGTTCGTCCCGGCGAGCACGGCATGGGCGCACCTCGACATCGCGGGGCCGATGTTCAAGGACAAGGAGTGGAAGTACTACGAGGCGGGCGCCCTCGGCTTCGGCGTCAAGACCCTCGTAGACCTCAGCGAAAGGTTCCGGGAAGAGTTGACGGCTTCGTAACGCCAGACCCCATACACCAGACCTGACCCCCGGGCGTCGCCCGGGCGTCGTTATTCGTGGCGGAGCGCGTCCATCGGGGCCAGGCGGGCGGCGAGCCAAGCGGGGTAGGACCCGAACCCCACGCCTACGGCAATGGCGGTCAGCAGCGCCAGCAGCAGCATCCACGGCGAGAGCGCGGTCGGCCATCCGGCCAGGCGCTGGATCATCCCGGCGCCGGCCATTCCCAGCAGCGCCCCCAGCACGCCGCCGGCGGCGGTGAGCAGCGACGACTCGGCCAGGAACTGCGCGGCCACGTCGCGCCGCGTGGCACCGAGCGCGCGCCGGATGCCCACCTCGCGGGTCCGCTCGGCCACGCTCGCGAGCATGATGTTCATGATCCCGATGCCGCCCACGAGCAGGCTGATGGCGGCGATGGCCCCCGTCACCACGTTGAAGATCCGCTGGGTGCGCTCGCGCGCGCGCAGGATCTCGCGCGGCACCACCACGTCGAAGGGCGCTCCCCCGCCCGTGCGCTCCACCAGCGCCTTGGCCGCCTCCGCCGCCGCCGATACCTGGCGCGGGTCGTCGACGCGGAGGACGATCTCGTCGACCCCGTCCGGGCGCGGATCGCTTCCGCGGTCGAGGGCGGGCAGCGGGACGAACACGGCGCGGTTGACGTCGCGGGTCCGGATGGCGGTCGCCCGCCCGCGCGCGGAGGCGCGACCCTCGAGGACGCCGACGACCTGGAACCAGTCGCCGCCGAGCAGGATCCGCTCCCCGGTGGCGGGGCCGAACGGGAACAGAGCGGCGGCCACCGACGCCCCCAGCACCGCCACCCGCTTCTGGTCGGTGAGATCGAGCGGAGCCAGGAAGCGCCCGGCGGCAATCCCCAGGCGCGCGGCGAGGAGATAGTCGGGTGTCGTCCCCACCGCCACCGCGTCGGCGCGGCGGCCGCCCGCCTCGGCGGCCAGGGCCGCCTCGCGGACGGGCGCGGTGGCCACGACGTGGGGGACCACGCGGGCCAGCGACTCCGCATCGCGCAGCCGGAGCGCGCCGGCGCCGGCGCTCGAAGGCGAACGTCGCGACCTCAACGTCACGCTGTCCATCCCGAGGGCGCCGACCTGATCGAGGGCCTCGCGCCGGGCCCCCTCGCCCACCGACGACATCGCCACCACCGCCGCGACACCGAAGACCACGCCGAGGATGGAGAGCGTCGACCGCAGCTTGTGGAGGAGCAGGCCGCGCAGCCCGAGCCGGAAGAGGGCGCGCGGCTTCATGCGATGCGGCCGTCGCGCAGGCGGACGACGCGCTGCGCCCGGGCGGCCAGCGTCTCGTTGTGCGTCACCACCACGACCGTGCGGCCCTCGCGATGCAGGGCCCACAGCACCTCGGCCACCTCCTCGCCGGTGACGCTGTCGAGGTTGCCCGTGGGCTCGTCGGCGAGCAGGATCTGCGGCTCGGTGACGAGGGCGCGGGCGATAGCCGCGCGCTGCGCCTCGCCCCCCGACAGCTCCGATGGGCGGTGGCTCGAGCGGTGGTCGAGCCCGACCTTGTCGAGACAGGCGTGGACGCGGTCCCTCCACTCCCGCTCGGGAACGCTCCCGTAGAGGAGCGGCGTCTCGACGTTCTCCGCCACGGTGAGCTGCGGGATGAGGTGGAAGGACTGGAACACGAAGCCGATGCGCTGGTTGCGCAGGGCGGACAGCTCGACGTCGCCGAGGCTCGACACTTCCTTTCCGTCCAGCAGGTACTCGCCGCGGGTGGGACGGTCCAGGCAGCCGAGGATGCCGAGTAGCGTCGACTTGCCCGAGCCCGAGGGCCCCATCACCGCCACCGACTCCCCCGCTGCGATGGAGAGGCTCACCTCCCGCAGGGCGGTGATCTCCACCGCGCCGCGCGGGTAGGCCTTGCCGATGCTCTTCAGCTCGACGAGCGCCGCCACCTCAGCGCGCGGAGCCGGCGGCGAGGCGCCAGGCGCCGTCGCGCCGCTCGAATCGCAGCGTCTCCTCCACCGGCGCCGTCGGCGCGCCCCGGCCGCCCACGATCACGTCCGTCCGCAGCACGGGAACGACCATCAGGCCCCGGCTGGGGATGACGTCCAGCACCCGCAGATCGGTGGCCACGTTGACGGCGCCGCGGAAGGGTGCGAGCAGCCGCTCGCGCTCGGCGGCGGTCAGGTCGGGCCGGGCCTGCGCCAGCAGCGCCGCGTCCTGCGACTCGAGCGCGCGCGCGTAGGCGGCCAGCGTGGTTTCGACGGCCTGCCGCACCTCGGGCTCCACGGCCGCCAACGGGCCCGTCGGCGGCGGCGTCCCCGACGGGGCCGGGGTGGTGGAGGCCGGCACCATCGCCGCTTGGCTCGTGGGCGGCGCCGGGCCGCCGGAAGGACGAGACGTGAGCGCCACCAGCAGGCCGATCATCAGGGCGGCGGAGCCAAGGACGAGGAGCAGAGGCGTGCCTTTCCGCCCCCGGCGCCGCGCGATCTCCAGCGGCGGAGCGGCGGCGACGGGCGTGATCCGATGTCGCACGGTCTCGTGCGGGCGAGGTGGTGCCGATATCTTTCGCTCGCGCGGAATGAATCCGCGCTCGCTATTCGAGCTGGGGGGACTCTCCGGTCCCCCCAGACCCCCCACCGCCGCGCGCGCACCGCTCGGCGCGGGTGGCCGGGGCAGCGACGGCTTCACCACCGGCGCGGGCATTGAAGGCGGAGGCGCGGGCGCCTCGGGACGCGGGGCGGCGGGGACGGGCGCCGGTTGTCGTGCGAGCCACGCGCGACGCACCTCCTGGATGGCGGCCTGGGCGCGGGCGTGGTCGGGGTCCTGGCGCAGCAGCGAGCGCAGCGATTTGAGGCTGTCGTCGAGCCGGCCGGCCTGCAGCCACTCGACGGCCTCGCGCACCTGCGTGTTGCCCGCCCGCCGGCGCGCCCCGGCGCGGTCCAGGTCGCCGAGCGCGTGTTCGGTCTCGCGCACCAGCGCGAGCAGCGCGGGGTCGTCGGGAACGAGGCGCAGGCCGCGCCGCAGGGCGAGCAGCGCCTTGCGGTCCCAGCCGGCGCTGCGCGCGGCCCGCGCCGCCTCGGCCGCCCGCTGCGCCTGGCCCTGCGCCAGATGGGCCAGCTCGCGCTCCGCCTCCGCTTCGGCGTCGCCCAGGGCCGGCCGACGGCCCTTCAGCCGGCCGAAGAGGGTCAGCGCCTCGGGCTGTCCCGGCACGCGCTTCAGCACCGAGGCCACCAGCTTCTCCGCGCCGGCCGCGTCGCCGGCATCGAGCAGCGCCTGGGCTTCCTTGATCCTCTGCTCCTGACGGCCGCGCCGGCGCTGCCGGGCGAGTTGGCGACGGGCCCGGTCGAGCGTCCCTTTCGCCTCCAGGCTCTCCGGCCGCGTGGCCAGCGCGCGCGTGGCGAGCTCCGCGCCCTTCTCGGGCTGGCCTCGGACGAGACACTCCTCGGCGACGAGCAGTAGCTGCGCCGTCGTCGGCTCGGCGGTTGGCGGTGAGGGCGAGAAGGGGTTGGGGCTCACGGCCGCCAAACGGCCCGGCGCCGAGGGCGAGGGCGGACAGAACAGGCACTCGCCGACCGACGGTGGGATCTTCTGCCCGCAGTTGGGACAGGTTGGAGGGGGGTTGGCCAAAGCCGCGCCCTAGGGCGACGTCAGTGACCCGAAATCCGTGGGAGGCGCCCCCGGGTCCCGCAGCGCGACCCGGTCCCCTTCGCGCAGACCCCGGTCGATCACGACGAAGTCCTGGTTGGATGGACCGGTGAGGACGTCCTGCGGCTGCAGACGTCCGCGGCGGACGACGTAGCACACGCTGCGCCCCTCGCGCTCGAACACCGCCTGCAGGGGCACGAAGAGCGCGCGCGGCCGCTCCTCGACCGCGATCTCCACCTGCGCGGTCATGCCGGGGCGCAGCTTCGACTCGGAGCCGTCGATCTGAATCGTGACGCCGAAGAACTTGGCCCCCCGGCGTTCCTTCTCTTCCTGGGCCAGGGTGCCGACGAGCGTCACCACCCCGGTGAGCTTCAGGTCGGGGTAGGCCTGCACCCGGATCTTGACGCCCTGGTTGCGCTCCACCTTATGGATGTCGGTCTCCCTCACCCGCGTCTCCACGACCATCTTCGAGATGTCGGGAAGGATGAGGAGGGGCTGGTTCGCCCACACCTGGTCCCCTACCTGCGGCTTGCGCTGCTCGGAGCCGAAGAAGACGTCGCGGTAGACCACGATGCCGGACACGTCCGCCCGCACCTCGGTGCGCGCGAGCTGCTGCTGGGCGAGGGCGAGCTTGCTCGCCGCCTCCTGGATGCGGCTGTCGGCGGCGGCGATGGCGGCTTGCTTCTGCTGCAGGCGATAGGCGGCGGCCGACTCCAGCTGGCGCAGGCTCTCCTTGGTGAGGGTGGCGTCCGAGCGGGCCTGGGACAGCTCGAGCGGGCGGCCGAACTGCACGAGGGAATCGCGCCGGCGCTGGGCGAGGGTCAGGTCGTCGCGGGCACGCGCCACCACCTGCTCGGCGCGCTCCAGCTCCTGCTTGGTGATGAACCCCTCGGCGAGCAACGGCTTGAGGTCCTGGTGCGCGCCCTGTGCCTTCTGCAGCTCGCGCTCGGCGTTGGACACCGCCGCCGCCGCCTCCTCCTCCCGGAGCTTTCCCTTCCCCTCCTGCACGTCCTTCAGCTCGAGGCCGCTGCGCTCGACCTTTTGGCGCGCGGTCGCGAGGTCCTCCTGGTTCTGGATCACCTGGAGCTTGATGTCCTCCCTCGCCTTCGCGAGGTCGGCCTGGGCCTGCGCGAGCTGGGCCTGGCTGCGCCGGATCTCCTCCTCGAAGGGAGCGGCGTCGAAGAGGATGAGCAGGTCCCCCTTCTGCACGAGCTTGCCCTCGGGGGCCAGGGCCACGATCTTGGCCTGGTTGCTCTGGATCGCGGAGGCGTAGGTCACCGAGCGCAGGGCCTGGATCGTCCCCGCCTCGACGACCGAGACGAGGAACGGGCCTCCGCGGACCTCCGCCGTGGCGACGCCCGCCGGAGCGCCGGGGGTGACGAGGAGGGCCGGCACGGCGGCCGTCGCCGCGATGGCGGCGGCGGCGGCCAGCAGCCGCCGGGGCCGCCGGCGAACGGAGACGGCCGCCGCCCGCAGGTTCTCCGCCGTCCACGCCATCACCCGCGCGAAGCGCTCCCCACCCAGCACGCCCGGGAAGGTGCTCACTTGAACTCCTGGTCCACGTCGAGGCTGCCCGTCACCCGCATCAGCTCGATGCGCGCCACCTGATAGCTGGTGAGCAGGTTCACGAGGGCGCTGCGCGCGAGGACCAGGCTGCCTTCGGCGTCCACCACGTCGAAGTTGGAGGCCAGGCCGCGCTGATAGCGCAAGGTGGCCAGGCGTCGCTGTTGCTCGGCGACGTCGACCCCCTTCTTCTGCAGCTCGACGCTCTTGCGGATGCGCTCCAGCTCCCGCAGCGCGGCGCGCACTTCGCTCTCGATCTGCAGCTCCTGTTGGCGCACGCCGCGCGAGCGGGCCGCGACCTCGATCTCGGCCACCGCCTTGCTCGCCCGCTCGCTGGAGCGCTCGACGGGGTAGGACGCGCTGAAGAAGACGTTGACCCGGCGGTCGACATTGAAGGCGTTCGCGAACGTGGTGCCGAGCCCACCCTGGGTAAAGCCCAGGTTCAGGTCGAGCTGGGGCAGCAGGTTCTGGCGGGCCAGCGACGCCGACCGCTGCGCGTCCTCTATCTGGTCCCGGCCCTCCGCCAGCTCCAGGCGCCGCGCGATCGCCCGATCGAGGAGGGTCTCGAGCGGCTCGGCGTCATCCTTGAGCTGGGCGTCCAGCTCCACCACCTCCGGCTCGAGTGGTTCGGTCGGGGACAGCCCGAGGAGGACGCGGAACTGCTCGAGGGCGGTCTCCAGTCCGGCCTGGGAGCGAACCATCGCGTCCTGGGCCTGCGAGGCCTGCAGCTCCGCGCGAAAGACGTCCAGCTTGCTCACCAGCCCCACCTGGAGGCGCGCCTCCGAGGCCTTGAGCAGGTTCTCGCTCCGCTTCAGGCTCTGGCGCGCCACCGCGAGCAGCTGCCGCTGCTGGATGATCTGGTAGAAGCTGCGCGAGACGTCGACGGCCAGCCGCTGGCGGCTCAGCTCGAAGGACCGCTCCTGCGACTCCTGCGCGCGGCGGCTGTTGCGCAGGCCATAGTGCGCGGCATTGGGGCCGAAGCCGCGCAGGAGCGGCTGCCGCAGAACGAACTGCATGCCGGTGGAGCGGGTGACGCCCAGGTCCGTGTCCGGCAGCGTCCGCAGCGCGGCGGAGGCGGTCAGCGAGCCGCCCGTCCACGGCAGGCGCTGGGTGGCTTCCAGCCCGAAGCTGGATTGCCCGGAGGCGCGCTGGTAGTTGGGGATGAGCTGCGGGTAGAACTGGGCGCGGGCCGCCGAGTAGTTGATTCGCGACGACTGGACGCTGTCGGCGGAGCTCAGCAGCCCGTAGTTTTTCTTGATGGCCAGCCCGACCGCCTGGGCCAGGCTCATCGTCGCCATCCCGGGGGCCGGACCCACCGCCTCTTCGGCGACCGCCGGGCGGTCCTCCTCGGGGGGGGGCGGTTCCTGGGCCCCGGCGCTCGTGAGGGAGAGGCTCACCACACCCGCCGACACCGCGACCCGCCAAATCCCCACGGAAATCACAGATTATGCACCCCCACCGGATGCCGTCAAATGGCCGGCCGGCCGGTCGGGGGGAGTTGAGACCGCCGCGGCCGTGATAATCTCGCCTTTCTCCTCACCCAGAAAGAGGTTCAACGCCATGAATGCTTTCCGGCGCCTGGGCGCCGCGATCTCCGCTGTGTTCCTCCTCACTCCGTCTCTCGTGCAGGCGGTCGAGAAACCGCGCATCGAGGTACAGGAGCTGACGTTGGGCAACGGCATGCGGTTCCTGCTCTTCGAGCACCACGAGTCGCCCACGGTGGCCGCGGGCTGGCTCGCCCACGTGGGCTCGGTGAACGAGCGGGAGGGCATCACCGGCATCAGCCACTTCTTCGAGCACATGATGTTCAAGGGCACGAAGACGATCGGCACCAAGGACATCGAGGCCGACCTGCGCATCATCGAGGAGCAGGAGAAGGTCCGGGAGGAGATGCGCCGCGAGATGGAGATCATGCGGGAGAAGCTCCGGCGCGGCGAGATCGACGACCTCCAGAAGCCCGAGAGCTGGACCCCGCGTTACCGCGAGCTCGACAAGCGCTTCGACGAGCTGGTGGTGAAGCAGCGGGAGATCATCATCAAGGACCAGATGGACCAGATCTACACCAAGAACGGCGGCGAGAACCTCAACGCGGGAACGACCGAAGACCTGACCCTCTACTTCATCCGAATCCCCCGCAACCGGCTGGAGCTGTGGGCATGGCTGGAGTCGGACCGGCTGCTCAACCCGGTGTTTCGGGAGTTCTACTCCGAGCGCGACGTGGTCTTCGAGGAGCGCCGGATGCGGACGGAGTCGACGCCGCTCGGCAAGTACGACGAGGCTTTCAACGCGCTCTTCTGGGAGGCGCATCCCTACAAGTGGCCGGTGGTGGGCTGGCCCTCGGACATCCCCGCCTTCACCAAGGCGGATGCCGACGACTACTTCGCGACCTACTACGCCCCCAACAACCTCACCGGCGTGGTCGTGGGCGACTTCAAGGTCACCGAGCTGCGCCCGCTCCTCGAGCGGTATTTCGGCCGCATCCCCCGCGGCCGCAAGGATCCGCCGCCGGTGGTCACGATGGAGCCGAAGCAGCTCGGCGAGAAGCGCTATCGCGCCGAGGCCGAGACCTCGCCCACGGTGAGGATCTGGTGGCACGGCCTGCCCTTCGCCCACAAGGACCGCACCGCTCTCGACCTGCTCTCCGACGTCCTCTCCGGCCGTACCGGCCGGCTCTACAAAGGGCTCGTGACAGGCAGGCAGGTCGCCAACGAGGTGTCGGCCTCCGTGGACCTCAAGAAGTACGACGGGATCTTCGAGGTCGAGTGCGTGGTCAAGGACGGCAAGGACCCCGCGGCGGCAGAGGCCGCCATCTTCGAGGAGATCGACAAGCTCCGGAGCGAGCCCGTGGGGGCGGAGGAGCTGCAGAAGATCAAGAACCAGGGGAAGGCCAACGCCTACCGCCGGCTGTCTTCTCCCTTCTCCATCGCCATCCAGCTCATGTTCTACGAGGGGCTCGGCGACTGGCGCTACATCAACACGTACGCCGACGAGGTCGAGCGTACGACCGCCGCCGACCTGCAGCGGGTGGCGCAGAAGCACCTCACCCCCGAGAACCGCTCGGTG
>Ga0210378_10000381_pt1 | contig 22435 bp, 18 predicted proteins | sample PLM1_60_b1redo_FD_155465 | JGI IMG/M metagenome (GOLD analysis project Ga0210378, IMG submission 155465) | Groundwater sediment microbial communities from an aquifer in East River, Colorado, USA - PLM1_60_b1 redo | ecosystem: Environmental > Terrestrial > Soil > Riparian zone | place: USA: East...
CAGAAGACCCGCCTCAACGGCGTGGCCTACGCCTCACGCGGCGAAGTGCCCAAGCGGCTCATCGACAACCGGTCGCTCTTCGTCATGCCGCGCATCAACTTCGCCTGGGACATCAGCGGGACCGGAGACACGGTCCTCCGCGGCGGGGGCGGGCTCTTCTACAACCGGCCGATGGGCAACGCGGAGTATGACGTCATTCGCATCCCTCCCAACGGCTACTACACGGAGATCGACGCCTATGCCGGTGAGAGTCTGGGCCCGTTCGGCTTGAGCTACGACACCGTCCAGCAGGTCGACCCGCTGGGCCGTATCGGAAGGATCAACGTGGATTCGATCAACCCCAACTCCATCGACTATCCGCGGACCGTGACCAGCAGCCTGTCGCTCGCGCGGCGGCTGCCGGCGCAGAACGTCCTCGAGGTCAGCTATGTCGCCACGTTCGGCCGGCACCTGCTGAACCGGCGCCAGTTCAACATCCTCCCGGAGGGCCGGCTGCTGAGCGGCACGCTCGGCAACGCGGATCTTTCGAACCCGCTGCACCGGGCGGCCCTGAACAGCGACGCGGTCAACAGCTTGCGACCCTATCCGGTGCTCGGCAACGTGCGCTGGTGGGAGTACACCGGCGTCTCGAACTACCACTCGCTCCAGGCGACGCTGAGCCGGCAAACCGGCCGGCGCTTCCAGTACTTCGTGGCCTACACCTTTAGCAAGGCGCTCGGCAGCGTCTACCCGAACGGGGAGTACGACGACCCGGACCCGTACCAGCCGCGCCAGCGCTCCTACGGGACGCTGCGCTACGACCGGACCCACATCCTGAACCTCTCCTACAACTACTCGATCCCCGACGCCGTCAAGGGCGGTGTACTCGGCGGCGTCCTGAACGGCTGGCAGATCTCGGGCATCTCGACCTTCGCCAGCGGCGTCCCGATCTCGCTCGGGTTCCAGGGGGACATCGCCTCCGACAGCGCCGAGAACGCCTGGTGGGGAACGCCGGACCACGTCGGCTACCGGATCCAGAACTCAGGCGGGCCGGCCGGCGGCAGCACGATCACGCCCGTCTTCACCTGTGATCCACGCAAGGGAGTCAGCGGCAACAAGGTGGGCGACAAGCTCCTCAACGTGGACTGCATCGGCATCCCGGCCTTCGGCCAGTCCGGGGCCTTCGTCACCCCGTACTACATCCGCCTGCCCACGCGCATGAACCACGACATCACGCTCTTCAAGAACTTCGCGCTGGGCGAGAAGAGCAGCCGGAGGCTGCGGTTCAGCGTCGGGCTCTTCAACATCCTCAACCAGGCCGTCGCGACCGTCGAGCCGTGGGGTGACGTGGACCTGACGCTCCAGACGGTCTGCAACGTGAGGGTGAACGGCGTGCCCAACGGCGCGGGCGGGACCGCCGACAACGTCTGCGACCCGACCAAGGGGTACTCGCTCTCCGAGAACTCGAAGCAGAACTTCGGCAAGATCCTCCTGAAGCGCGGCCACCGCGTGGTGGAGTTCGCCCTAAAACTCTACTTCTAAGTAGGGTTTCTTCGTCCGCGAGACCGGGGAGGGTTTCGGCCCTCCCCGGTTGCTTTATAATCGGTCTTTCCAGGTGGGACCCATGAGGCCGCATCGTTTCCCCGTCGCCCCGATGGTCGCCCTCCTGGCGCTCCCCTCCGCGCCCGGCGCGTGGGCACACCCGCAGGAAGCCCCACCCGCCGCCCAGGCTCCCGCGATCCCGACATTCGGCGTCGGCACCGCGGCGGTCACGCTGGACGTGGTCGTGCGCGACAAGAAGGGCAACGCCGTACGCGATCTGAAGGCCTCCGACTTCGAGGTCTACGAGGACGGCGCCCGGCAGCAGGTCGAGTCGTTCCAGGTCTTCGGGCGGCCGCTCGAGAACGCCGAAGCGGCCGTCCCCAGGCCCGCGGCGGCACCCGCCGCCGTTCCGGCCGCCCCCGCGGTCCCGGCCGTCCCCCCGGTGGATGCGCCCGAGACCCGGCCCCAGGTCATCGCCTTCGTATTCGACCGGCTGTCGGCCAACGCGCGCAATACCGCGCACAAGGCCGCCATGACATATCTGGACCGGGGCCATGTCCAAGGCGACGTCGTCGGCGTCTTCGCCATCGACTTGGCGCTGCGGACGATCCAGCCCTTCACCACGGAGCCCAGCCTGATCAAGGTGGGGCTCGAACGGGCGGGGTCGCAGGCCAACACCGCCTTCAGCGGCGACCGCGAGCGGACGCGCCAGATCATCGACGTCGTGAGCGCGGGCGAGCAGACCTCGTCGGGCGCCACCAGCTCCGCCCCGTCCGGCCCCGGCGCCAGCTCGGCCGGCGCCGGTATCGCCGGCGCCGCCGCGGCCGGCGCCCTGAACCAGGCCATCGGCCGGATCCAGGTCGGAATGCTCCGCACCTTCGAGGCGCTGGAGCGCGACCAGCAGGGTTATGCGTCGACCAACGGCCTGCTCTCCGTAGTGAACGGGCTGAAGAGCCTCCCCGGGCGGAAGACGGTGGTCTTCTTCTCCGAAGGCCTGGCCATCACGGCCAACGTGCAGGCGCAGTTCCGCTCGGTCATCCATAGCGCCAACCGCGCCAACGTGAGCGTCTATGCAATGGACGCCGGCGGCCTGCGCACGGAAAGCATGACCGAGGAGACGCGCAACGAAATGCTGCAGGCGGCCCGGCGGCGCGTGCGCCAGATCGAATCCGGCAGTGACAGCGCCAACGACGGGATCATGAGCCGCCAGCTCGAGCGCAACGAGGACTTGCTGCGCCTCAATCCTGAGGCAGGCCTGGGGACGCTCGCGAACGAGACCGGCGGTTTCCTGATCCGCGATACGAACGACGCGGCCGCGGCCTTCCGGCGCATGGAAGAGGACATGCGCTTCCACTACCTCCTCGGGTACTCGCCGTCCAACGAGAGCTACGACGGCCGCTTCCGGAGCATCTCTGTGAAGGTGAGCCGGCCGGGCGTGCAGGTCCAGACCCGCCAGGGATACTACGCGATCCGCGCCGCCGAGTCGGCGCCGCTGAGGTCGTTCGAGGCGCCCGCCCTCGCGCAGTTCGACCGCCGACCGGCCCCGCACGCCTTTCCCCTCGACGCGGTGGCCCTGAGCTTCCCCACGGCCAAGAAGCCCGGCCTGGTGCCGGTGCTGGTGCGCGTGCCGGGCCAGACCGTCACCTACCAGCTCGACAAGCAGGACAAGAGCGGGAAGAAGATGCATCGGGCGGAGCTGACCGTGGTGGCGCGCGTGAAAGACCAGGCGGGCCGCGAAGTGGACCGGCTGAGCCAGCACTACGCCTTCAGCGCGGCCGAGGCGAACCTGGAAGCGGCCCAGCGCGGCGACATCCTGTTCTACCGCGAGGCCGATCTGGCCCCGGGCCGGTATACCGTCGAGGCCGTTGCCTACGACGCGCTTTCCGAGAAGGCCAGCGTGAGCACGGCGGCGCTCGAGGTATCCCCGACCCAGGAAGGGCGGCCCCGGCTGAGCAGCATCGTGCTCGTCGGTCGTGCCGAGAAGGCCTCGCCCTCGGAGCAGGGGGACAATCCCCTCTACTTCGGGGAGACGATCATCTATCCGAACATGGGTGAGCCCTTCCGCAAGTCCGTGAGCCCGAACCTCGGGTTCTTCTTCACCGTGTACGGGGTCGCGCCCGGAACGCCCTCTCCCCGGGCGACGATCGAGGTCTACAAGGGCGACGCGCCGGCCGGCCGCGTGACCGCGGACCTGCCCGCGCCCGATGCGACCGGCCGCATCCAATACGCGGGCGCTCTCCCCCTTCAGAGCTTCCCCGCCGGCTCGTACCGGCTCAAGGTCACGGCCCTGACCGGCGCGGCGTCCGACTCCCGCCAGATCTCGTTCACCTTGACCGAATGAGCGTGCTCGGCCTCCTGCTCGCCGTTTCGACGGCGGCGCAGGCGCCGCCGGTGCCCATGTCCGCCGAGGAGCTCTTTGCCAAGGGCGCCGCCCTCCACCAGTCGGGCGACATCCTGGGGGCCATCGAGGCGTACCAGGATGCCCTCGGCAAGGAGCCGAACCGCATCGACGCCCGTTCCAACCTCGGCGCCGCCTATGCGCGCCTGGGGCGCTACGAGGACGCGGGTCGCGAGTACCGGCGGGCGCTGGAGGTCGATCCCGAGAACGCCGCCGTGCGCTTCAACCTGGCCCTGGCCCTCTACAAGACGGCGCTGGTGGCCGAGGCAACCCAGGAGCTGGAGCAGGTGCTCGTCCACGACCCGAAGAACAAGGGGGCCGCGCTGCTCCTCGCCGACTGCCAATTGCAGATGGGAAACGACACGCGCGTCGTGGCGCTGCTCGAGCCGCGGGAGGTCGAGCTGGGCCAGGACCGCCTCTACTCCTACCTCATGGGCACCGCGCTCCTCCGGCGCAACGAGCTCGAGCGCGGCCAGGTCTTCATCGACCGGCTCTTCCGCGAGGGCGACACGGCCCCCGCCCGCGTCCTGATGGCGGTCGCCCATCTGCGCCGGAAGGACGCCCGCGCCGCGCTCGCCGACCTGGAGCGCGCCGTGGAGCTGGACCCCAAGCTGCCGACCGTGCACAGCCTCCATGGTCGGGCGCTCATGGAATCGGGCCGCCGGCCGGAGGCGGCGGAGGCCTTCCGCCGCGAGGTCGCGGTCAACCCCAACGACTTCGACTCCAACCTGTACCTCGGCCTCCTGTCGAGAGACGAGGGCAAGCTCGACGAGGCCCTCGACCACCTGCGGCGCGCGAGCCGCCTCCGGGCCCAGGATCCGCGGGTGCTCTACGGGCTCGGCAGCACCCACCTCGCCGCCGGTCGGATCGACGAGGCCGAGAAGGCGCTCGTGGCGGTGACCGCCGCCGCGCCCGACTACGCCCAGGCGCACGTGCTGCTGGCCACGGTCTACTACCGCCAGAAGAAGAAGGAGGCCGGCGACCGCGAGCGGGACATCGCCGGCCGGTTGGAGCGGGAGCGGCAGGGCCGCCAGGCCGGGGCGAGCGACGAGCTCGGACCGGCCTACAAAGGCGAGGAAGAGAAAAAGAAGGACGTGGACAAAAAGAAGGACGTGGAGAAGAAGAAGGACGGGCCGTGAGGGTCGGCTTGCTCTTGGCGGCCGCGCTGGCTCCGACCCTCGCCGCCGCAACCCAGACCCCGCCGAGCCCCCGGCCCTCCCGGCCTGCCGCTCGGACGGCCCCCGCGCGCTCCTTCGACGAGATCGCCAGGAGGGCGGCGGAAACGAAGGAAGCGGGCCGGTTCGAAGAGGCGATCCAGCACTACCGGCAGGCCCTCAAGCTCAAGCCGACCTGGCTCGAGGGCCGGTTCATCCTGGGCACGCTCCTCTACGACAACGACCGATTCGAGGAAGCCCGCGACGAGTTCCGGACGCTCGTCCAGGCCGAGCCGAAGAACGGCCTGATGCTCGCCCTCAAGGGCCTGTCGGAGTTCCACCTTCGAAATTACGAGCGCGCGTTGAAGGAGCTCCAGGCCGCCCGCGGCCTGGGGATCGCGAGCCCCGAGGTGATGTCCGCGGCTAGCTATCACGTCGCCATCCTGCTGAACCGGTTCGAGCAGTTCGAGGCGGCCATCGACATCCTTCGCGACTTCGCGCTCCAGCAGAAGGACACCCAGGGCGTGATCGAGGCCTTCGGCCTGAGCGTGCTGCGCATGCCCTTCCTGCCGAGCGAAGCGCCCCCCGACCGGCGCGAGATGATCCTCATGGCCGGCCGGGCGGGCTTCCATCAGTCGAAGGGCCGCAGCTCGGCCTTCGCGCGGCAGGCCTTCGAGGAGCTGGCCTCGCGGTACGCCTCCGCCCCCAACGTGCATTACGCCTACGGGGTCTACCTCGTGCCCGAGCAGCCGGAGGCCGCGCTCGAGGAGTTCCGCCGCGAGCTGCGCTCGTCCCCGAACCACGTCCACGCGATGCTGCAGATCGCCTACGAGCTGATGAAGCAGGGCAAATACGCGGACGCCAGGCCTCACGCCGAGAAGGCGCGGGAGCTCGCGCCGAATCTGTTCGCGGCGCACTACGCCATCGGCCGCGTCTTCCTCGAGACGGGCGAGCTGGAGCCGGCGATCCAGGCCTTCGAGACGGGCGTGAAGCTGGCTCCGGACAGCCCGGAGGTGCGCTTCTCGCTGGCCCGGGCCTACAGCCGGGCCGGGCGCACCGAAGATGCCGCCCGCGAGCGCGCGGAGTTCGTGAGGCTCGACAAGGCGCGCCGCACCGCGCGCTCCGGGCCGCAGTCGGTGGGCGGCAAGGACGACGAGCCCACGGAGCCGCCGCCGCCGCGGTAGCGCTATTTCTTCTTGAGGGCTCCCAGCAGGCCCTTCGCCGTCTCCAGGTTCGCCGGGACCTGCCCGGTCATGCCCAGGTACTTGTCGAGGAGCATGACCGCCTCGGGGACCCGGTTCTGCCCCACCGCGATGGTGGCGAGATAGAAGTAGGGCTCGGGGTTGGCAGGGTCGAGCTCGGAGGCCTTCTTGAAGGATGCCTCCGCTTCGGACGACATCCCGGCGTTCGTGGACGTGATGCCCAGGGCGAACTGGAACTTCGCGTCCTGCGCAAAGGCGGCCGCGGCCGCCGCCAGCGCCTCGGCCGCCTCTCGCGCGCGCCCGTCCATCTCGCGGACCGCGGCGAGCGCGATGAAGGCGTCGCTCTTCGTCGGCTCCAGCTCGGTGGCGCGCTGGAACTCGGCCTCCGCCGCCTTCCAGTTCTTCTTCTTCTGGAGCACGTAGCCGAGGTTGAAGTGCGCCGGCGCGAGGTCCGGGTACTGGACGAGGACCTCCTTGAGCAGGGGCTCGGCCTCGTCGTAGCGTCCGGCGTGGGCCGCCTCGACCGCCTTCGTGTACGCTTCTCCGGCCTTGTTCGACTCGGGGGTGGGGGGAAGGACGGCCGCCACCGGCCCCGCCGGGACGGCGGCCGCGGGCGCCGCTCCCGCCTGCAGCACGACGTCCGGAGCCTCCGAGAAGCCGCCGAGCGAGAGCTCCATCTCCATCATGTAGGTCTTGTAGCCCTCCTTGGCAAACGTGAACTTCCACTTGCCCTCGAGCAGGCCCATCCGGACGAATCCGCCCTTCTTGTCGGTGAGCTGCGACTTCGTGATCTTCTGGCGGGACTCGCCCAGGAACTCCAGGTCGACCTTGACGTCGGGAATGCCCGCGCCTTTCTCGTCGACGACCTTGCCGCGGACACCGCCCGTCACGCGCGTCTGGGTCCAGCCGGGCAGCGCGAGGGCGAGCGTCGCTCCCAGGCCGAGCGCCAGCGCCGCCGGGCGAAGGGTGAAATCGCGCTTCATCGGAGGTCCTCCTGCGCCTCATTCTCCCACACGGTCCTGAGGGACAATCAGAGCCTGTGAAGAAACTCCTGGCCCCGAACCGGCGGGCCGTCTCCCGCCGGGCCGTCCTGCGCGCGGCCGGCGTGGCCGGGCTCGGCGCTCTGCTCTCGCCGCGGGCCGCGGGCCGGCTCTGGGCCGCCCCTTCGCCGGGGCCGCTCTTCGAGGAGGTGCCGCCATCGGCCAGCGGGATTACCTGGGTCCACACGAACGCGATGTCGCCCGAGCGCTACCTGCCCGAGACCATGGGCCCCGGGGTCGCCTTCCTCGACTACGACAACGACGGCTGGATGGACATCTACATGGTCAACAGCGGGCCGTCCGACTTCTACAAGCCGGCGCGGCCTTTGAAGAACGTCCTCTACAGGAACAACCGGGACGGCACGTTCACCGACGTGACCGACAAAGCGGGTGTGGCGGGTGGAAGCTTCGGCATGGGCGTGGCGGTAGGCGACTACGACAACGACGGATACCCGGACATGCTCGTCACCTCGTACGGCCGCTGCATCCTCTACCGCAACAACGGCAACGGCACCTTCGCCGACGTGACCGACAAGGCCGGTCTGGCCGCCCCGGGCTGGACCACCAGCGCGGTCTGGTTCGACTACGACAACGATGGCCGTCTGGACCTCTTCCTGTGCAGCTTCGTGGAGTTCGGCCTGAACAAGCACGTCTACTGCGGCGACAACAAGCTGGGCAACCGCTACTACTGCATCCCCCGCATCTTCAAGCCCACGCCCAGCCTGCTCTTCCACAACAACGGCGACGGCACGTTCAGCGAGGTCAGCGCCGGCACCGACATCCGCCGCGCGATGGGCAAGGCCCTCGGCGTCGTGGCCACGGACGTCAACAACGACGGCCTGATGGATCTGTTCGTGGCCAACGACACCGTGCAGAACTTCCTCTTCGTCAACCGCGGGAAGGGCCAGTGGGAGGAGCTCGGCCTGTCCTCGGAGGTCGGCTTCGGCGCCAATGGGCAGGCGCGCTCGGGCATGGGGGTCGACGCCGCCGACTTCAACCAGGACGGCTGGCAGGACCTGTTCGTGGCCAACGTGGACCAGGAGATGTTCGCGCTCTACCGCAACAACAAGGACGAGTCCTTCGCGGACGTGGCCCACGCGAACGAGGTGGCCCAGGCCACCCGGCTCCTCAGCGGCTGGGGCCTGAAGTTCTTCGACTTCGACAACGACGGGAACCTCGACCTGTTCCTGGCCAACGGCCATCCCGACGACCAGGTCGACCAGTACGCGGGACAGGTCCGCTACAAGGAGCCGCTGCTGCTCTTCCGGGGCGACGGCACGCGCCTGCGCAACGTCAGCAAAGAGGCCGGCCCGGTCTTCGATAAGTCATTCCCCGCCCGTGGCTTGGCGGTGGGCGACTACGACAATGACGGCCGGCTCGACGTGCTCGTCGGCAACAACGGCGAGGCGCCCGTGCTGCTGCGCAACCGCTCGGGCGCGGGCAACCACTGGGTGGGCCTCCGCCTGCAGGGCACCAAGTGCAATCGCGACGCGGTGGGCGCGCTCCTCTCCTGGTCGGTGGGCGGCGTGAAGCGGTCGCGGCTCAAGACCGCAGGCGGCAGCTATCTCTCCTCTCACGACCCGCGTGAGGTGCTGGGCCTGGGCGCCGCGACCAAGGTCGACTGGATCGAGATCCGGTGGCCGCCACCGAGCGGCGGAGTTGAGCGGCTAACGGACGTGCCCGTCGACCGCTACTCGGACGTCGTCGAAGGCCGCGGCATCGTCGGCAAGTAGTAGTAGTGCTATCCCCTCACCCTACCCTCTCCCCCACAGGGGGAGAGGGATGGTCGGGCCGCGCCAACGAGCTTGACAGCCGTCCCGCCCGTTCTGGTACTATGTGCGCCGGAATTGATCCGATGACAGACAGGGTGCCGATCGCGACCTTTACGCCCGACAAGGAGGGCGGAGCACCCTAGAGAGCGCCTGAACTCATCGTCGACAGAGGCCTTTCGGGGTGAACCCCCGGAAGGCCTTTTTCGTTTTGCGCTGAGGAAGCATCATGCAGGCGAGCGAGACGAGACTCTGGACCCGCATCCGGGCCGCGCTGCGGGAAGCGATGACGAGCGGCCAGCACGACTTCACGAGCGGCAGCCTGCCGCGGGCCGTGCTCCTTCTGTCCATCCCGATGGTCCTCGAGATGGCGATGGAGTCCGTCTTCGGCGTCCTCGACGCGTTCTTCGTGGGACGCCTCGGGCCCGATGCGGTGGCCGCGGTGGGGCTCACGGAGGCCCTCCTCACCGTGATCTTCGCGGTGGCGCTGGGGCTGAGCATGTCGACCACGGCGATGGTCGCCCGCAGGGTGGGCGAGGGCGACCACGACGGCGCGGCGGTGACCTCCGTCCAGGCGATTGCGCTCGGCGTGATCATCTCGGTGCCCGTGGCGGTCTTCGGCCTCATCGCCTCGGATCGGCTGCTCGCGCTCATGGGCGCGCCCGCGGCGGTCGCGCGGGACGGTAGCGCCTACGCCGCGTGGATCCTAGGGGGCAGCACCGCCATCTTCCTGCTCTTCCTCATCAACGCGATCTTTCGTGGCGCGGGCGATCCCTCGATCGCCATGCGGTCGCTGTGGGTGGCGAACCTGGTGAACATCGTTCTCGATCCCTGCCTCATCTTCGGTCTGGGCCCGTTTCCCGAGCTGGGCCTGACGGGGGCGGCGATCGGCACGACCGTCGGACGCGGCGTCGGGGTGTTGTACCAGCTGCGCGCCCTCCAGAAGGCGGACGGCCGCATCGTCGTCCGCCGCGCGCATCTACGGCTCGAGCCCGCGGTCATGCTGCGGCTCCTGCGGTTGTCGCTGGGCGGCATCGGCCAGTTCCTCATCGCCACCGCGAGCTGGTTGGCGCTCGTGCGGATCCTGACGCCGTTCGGCAGCGCCGCCCTGGCCGGCTACACCATCGCCATCCGGATCATCGTGGTGGCGATCCTGCCCGCCTGGGGGATGAGCAACGCGGCCGCGACCCTGGTCGGCCAGAACCTCGGCGCAGGCAAGCCCGATCGGGCGGAGCGGTCGGTGTGGCTGACCGGCCTGCTCAACATGTTCTTCCTCGGCGGCGTGGCCGTCGTGTTCGTACTGTTCGCGGAGCCGCTCGTGCGCCTCTTCACGCGCGATCCCGCGGCGCTCGCGTTCGGCGCCACGTGCCTGCGCGTCATCAGCTACGGTTACGTGTTCTACGCCTGGGGCATGGTGGTGGTGCAGGCGTTCAACGGCGCAGGGGACACGACGACGCCCACGTGGGTGAACTTCTTCTGCTATTGGCTCTTCCAGATCCCGCTGGCGTGGACGCTCGCCCGCACGATGGAGCTGGGGCCGAACGGCGTGTTCCTGGCGATCACGATCTCCGAGTCGCTACTGGCCGTGGTGGGCATACTGCTCTTCCGCCGCGGACACTGGAAGACGCGCGCCATCTGACCGCCGGAAGGCGACCCCGGGGTCAGGTCTGGTGTATGTGGTCTGCATAACACATATCGCAGACCTGACCCCTCGTTTTCATAACACATATCGCAGACCTGACCCCTCGTTTTCAGCTTGCGGGCGGGCCTTCGATCTTCTCCCATCTCGCCCGCGTGACCCGCCAGGTGCCGCCCTCGTCACGGGCCTCGAGGTCGAAGCGGTAGAGGGCGGAGGGAGGCAGCAGGTTCTCGAGCCCGAACGCGCGGCGCGCGTGGCCCGAGAAGGCGACCTGGCAGCGTACGCGGGCCGAGCCTTCTGGCCGCTCCACCTCGACCTCGTACAGCTCGATTCCGATGCTCTCGTAGGCGGCGAAGTACCGCCGCAGCTCCGCCTCCGCCGCGGCCTTCGTCACGTTCTCCTGGCCCTGGAAGGTGTCGCTGAGACGCCCGGCGAAGCGGCCGGCGTCGCGATCCTCGGCCGCGGTCTCGAGCTCGGCGAGCAGCGCCCGGACCGGATCGGGCGCCGCCCGGGAACACCCGCCCGCAAGCAGGGCCGTGCCGAACGCGATCGCCCGCGTCCCGCGGGTCAATTCAGCTCCAGCTGGTCCTTTCCCGGCAGCGGCGGGAACGCGGCGTGGGGGTCCTGTTGATACCAGTAGGCGACCGACGCGATGTCGTCCTGCAGAGGGAGGTACCGGCCGCCGGACCGCCACCCCAGGGCCTGGATCGTGACCCTGAGGTCGCGCTCGAACCGGATGGGATCGGTGATGTGCCAGCGGTAGAGGCTGAAGCGCTGCTGGGACTGGTAGAGGCCGTCGGGCCGCACGACCAGGGGCAGGCCCGAGTACGGAGTGGTGAACTCCTGGTACTGCTTCGTCTGCCTGTTCTCGAAGTTGTAGGACCCCCCGAAGTAGTCCTCGGTGCCGGTGCCCGCGATCGTGGGGAACTCCGCATCGCCGTCCATGAAGAACTTGATCTCGCCCTCTCCCCACCAGCCGTCGCTGCGCGCGCCCCACAGCAGGTGAGTGCCGACGTAGTGCCCCTGCCCGCGCACGCCGTCGAGGATCGTGTAGTCCTGCTTGTAGGGGAGCGGGCTCGTGCGGCGGAACTGGGCGTGGAAGTAGCCGGCGTCGGCGGGGACGTCCGCGAGCGCGTAGTTGATCTGGTAGTAGAGCGTCATGGGGACGGTGTCGACGTTCTCGAGGGTGACGCGCGCCGATTTCCGGAACGGCATCACCCAATAACAATTGAACGCGCTGCCGGGGTTGACCGCGACCGCGAGCGAGCTGATCTGCGCGTAGCGGCCGGCGACCGAGGCGAAGAAATCCCCCACCGGCACCTCGACCGAGGGGCTCGTCTCGCCGTCCCAGTAGAAGCGCAGGATCGAGAAGCGCCAGTTGCCGGTCGGCGTCATCCAGATCTGCTGGATGGCCCCGGGCCCGTCGATGCGCGCGAGCGTGAAGGTGGTGCCGGGCTCGATCTTCACCGACGGCGACACCTTCCACTTCTGGCCCAGGTCGCGGGCCGCCTCCTTCCCGGTGCCCTCGGTGGCCATGCCGCCCTTGCCCTTCTCCCCGGTGAAGTTCTCGGGGCTGATCGAGCGCGTCTGCGCCTTCGACAGCCGATAGAGATTGCCCAGGTCGACGGACAAGCCGTCGAAGGATCGATCCTGCGCGGAGACGCTTCCGGTGAGCCCCAAGGCGAGGAGCACGGCTGCGCAGCGCTTCATGGGTGGCCTCCTTTGCGCCGTGAGGCTACCGCCTGGGAAGCCCCAGGTCGAGTCCCGCTTCCTCGGCGAGGCGCCGGAAAAGCCGAACCGGCAGGCCGGCGACGTTGGAGGGCGATCCGGAGACGGACGCCACGAACAGGGCCCCTCGACCGTCGACGTGGTACGCGCCCGCCTTGTCCATGGGCTCGCCGGTCGCGACGTACCAGTCGACCTCCGCCGCGCTCATGGGCGCGAACGTCACGGCGGTGCGCTCGACGCCCGAGCGCGTCCCGCCGGGGGCGACGAGGCACAGGCCGGTGACCACCTCGTGAGTGCGGCCGGAGAGCATCCGCAGCATCTGCCGCGCCTCGTCGGGCGAGCCCGGCTTGCCGAGGATCCGCCCCTCGCAGACGACGACGGTGTCCGCGGCCAGGATCGGCGGCGGCTCGGCGCGCGCCACTGAGGCGGCCTTCACGCGCGCGAGCCGCGCGGCGGCGGCACCCGCCTCTTCTCCAGGCTCCAGCGTCTCATCGGCTCCGGAGACGACGACTCGGAAGCTCACGCCCAGCGCGCGAAGGAGCAGCGCGCGGCGCGGCGAGGCGGACGCCAGGACGAGCGACTCGGCCAACGTCAGCCCTTGCGGAAGAGCCCGATGACGCGGGCGACGAGCAGGTCGGGCCCGTCCGGCCCCTTGGGCACCAGCTCGTCGGCCCCATGGATGGTGCGCGCCTCCTTCTGGCTCTCGATGTGCACGCGCGTGTAGAGCACGATCGGCACGTCCACCCACTCCATCGTGGCCTTGATCATGTTCACCACGTCCTTGCCCGACATGGCGCCGTCGATGCCCAGCTCGAGGACGATCACGTCGGGTTTTTCCTGGGCGATGGCGGCGAGGCCGGCGCTGCCGTCCTGGGCGGTGCGGGTGGGCACTTCGGCGTGCTCGAGCGCCTGAAGGGCCGCGATCCTCGAGCTGGGGTCGTCGTCGATGAGCAGGACCGACTTGCGCCGGTGCGACCTCACGGGCGGCGGAGGAGGAGGAACGCTGTCGTCGGCACCGGAGTCGGCTTCGGCGTCGCTGCCCGCTCCGTCCGTGCCCGCCGCGAGCCGGTTCTTCAGCAGACCGAGGATCTCGTCCTGGGTGACCCGCATGGCGCGCAGCTCTGCGAAGAGGGATTCGAGGCCGGGGGGCACCGAGGGCGGGGGGGCCGCGGGCGCGGTAGCCGCTTCGGGCTTGGCCTCGGGCGGGGACGAAGAGAGGGCGGCGACCTTGCCGGTCGGGTCCTCGTCGGCCGGCGCTTCCTCGCGCTTCAATTTCCCGGGAGGGAGCGTCTCGGCACCCGGACGGGCGACCGCGGGCAGCGTCTCGGAACCGACGCGCAGGGTGCCGGCCGGGACGGCGACCGTCCCGGAGCCCGTACGCGCGACTGCCTGGGGTGCCGCGGCCTTTTCGGCGCCCGCCCGGCTGCGCAGACGGGCCCCGCACTTCGAGCAGATGATGAGCCCCGAGGCATCCGGCGCGGACGTGACGGCGGTCTTGCACTTGGGGCACTTCATGCGGGCGTAGAATACCTTACGGCACGGGAGCTTCTCGGGGCAATGACCTTCGACAGGGCGGGCAAAGGGTTGGCGGCTCGCATCTTCCGGGCCGATCCGGCGCGTCTGGCCCTGCTCCAGGGCGCGTGGCCCCATGCGGTGGGCTCCGAGCTCGCCCGCCGCACCGAGGTGTTGGCGCTCGAGGGCCGCACTCTTCGCGTCCGGGTCCCCGACGCGAGCTGGCGAAAGGTGCTTCACCGGATGCAGCCACAGATCGTGGCCCGGCTCCGCGACATCGCCGGGGAACTCGGGCCGTCCCGGCTCGGGTTCAGCGAGGGTCAGTTGACGGCGCCGGCCGAGGAGCCGCCGGCGGCCCTGTCCAGCCGCGCCCCGGCCCCTGTGGACGCGGAGGTGGCCGCGGCCGCCGAGGCCATCACGGATGCCGAGCTGCGCGAGCTCTTCATGACCGCCGCTACGCGCTACCTCTCCCGCGGCCGTTCCTGAGTCGAAAGGAGACCAGATGCGCGAGCCGGTGATCCTGTCCGCGGTGCGGGTGCCCACGGGAAGGTTCCTGGGCGCCCTCAAGGGCTTCACCGCTCCCCAGCTCGGGGCCATCGTGATCAAGGAGGCGGTGGTCCGCGCCGGGCTGGAGGCGGGTCAGGTGGACGAAGTGATCATGGGCAACGTCGTCTCCGCCGGCCTCGGCCAGGCCCCCGCGCGCCAGGCCGCTCTCGGGGCCGGCCTGCCGCCGAAGGTGGCCGCCCTCACGATCAACAAGGTCTGCGGCTCCGGGCTGAAGGCGGTGATGCTCGCCGCGCAGGGGATTGCGACCGGAGACTCCGATGTCGTGGTGGCCGGCGGAATGGAGTCGATGTCCAACTGCCCCTATCTGCTGCCCAAGGTCCGGGAAGGCCTCCGGCTCGGACACGCCGAGACGCTCGATTCGATGATCCACGACGGCCTCTGGGACCCCTACGAGAACTACCACATGGGCTGCACCGGCGAGATCGTCGCCGAGAAGCATGGTGTGACCCGGCGGCAGCAAGACGAGTATGCGGTCGAGAGCCACCGGCGGGCGATCGCGGCCATCAAGGCCGGAAGGTTCAAGGACGAGATCGTCCCGGTGCCCCTCCCCCAGAAGAAGGGCGACGTCGTGATGTTCGACACGGACGAGCCCCCCCGCGAGGACACGTCGCTCGAAACGCTCGCCCGGCTGAAGCCGGCCTTCAAGGAAGGAGGAACGGTGACGGCGGGCAACGCTCCCGGCGTGAACGACGGCGCGGCGGCGCTGGTCGTGACCTCGGCCGACACGGCGAAGGCGCTCGGCCGTAAGCCGATGGCCCGCATCGTCGCCCAGGCCGTCTCCGGTCTCGAGCCGTCCCTGGTCATGATGACGCCGGTGCCCGCGGTGCGGAAGCTGTTCGAGAAGACCGGCTGGGACGCCTCCGCCGTCGATCTCGTGGAGCTGAACGAGGCGTTCGCGGTGCAGGCGGTCGCGGTGACCCGCGAGCTGGGCCTGGATCCGTCGAAGGTCAACGTCAACGGCGGCGCGGTGGCCCTCGGTCATCCCATCGGCGCCAGCGGCGCCCGCATCTTGACCACGCTTCTCTACGCGCTGCGCGATCGTGGCCAGCGCCGCGGCATCGCCACGCTCTGTCTCGGCGGCGGCAACGGCGTGGCGCTGGCCGTGGAGCTCGTCCAGGGATGAAGGTCGCCGTCCTCGGCGCGGGGACGATGGGCAACGGCATCGCCCAGGTGTTCGCCCAGCACGGCCATCCGGTCGTGCTGCGCGACCTCGACCCGGCCATCCTCGAGCGGGCGCGCGGCCAGATCGACACGAGCCTGGCCAAGCTCGCCGAGAAGGGCAAGATCGGCTCCGGGGAGCGGGAAGCGGCCCTCGCGCGCATCGAGGCGACCACGGAGATGGCCGGGCTCGCCGATGCGGACCTCGTCGTGGAAGCGGTGGTCGAGAGCCTCACCGTGAAGACCGCCGTGCTGCAGGAGGCCGACCGTCTGACCCGGCCGTCCGCCATCCTCGCCTCCAACACGTCTTCCATCTCCATCACGAAGCTGGGCGCGGCCACCCGCCGGCCGGACAAGGTCATCGGCATGCACTTCATGAACCCGGTGCCGCTCATGGCCCTCGTGGAGGTGATCCGCGGCCAGGCCACCTCCGACGAGACGGCGCGCACCGTGATGGAGCTGGCCCGGTCGCTGGGCAAGACGCCGGTCGAGGTGAACGACTACCCCGGCTTCGTCGCCAACCGCGTGCTGATGCCGATGATCAACGAGGCGATCTTCGCGGTGTACGAGGGCGTCGCGAAGCCGGAGGCGATCGACGACGTCATGAAGCTGGGGATGAACCACCCGATGGGCCCGCTCACTCTCGCCGACTTCATCGGCCTCGACGTCTGCCTGGCGATCCTCCAGGTCCTGCACGAGGGGTTGGGAGATCCCAAGTACCGGCCCTGCCCGCTGCTGAAGAAGATGGTGGACGCCGGCTGGCTCGGCCGCAAGACCGGCCAAGGCTTTTACAAGTACTAGTCAATCCCCCCAAGGCAATCCCCTCTCCCTGAAAGGGAGAGGGGCAGGGGTGAGGGTCGGCGTGAGGGGTCTGCGAGGGCAGGGCCGCCGGCAGCCTCATCTGGAGCCGAAGGTCCTGGAACCGCGGGTCGTCGCTCAGTCGGTCGAAAAGCCCACCCGAAAAGCCCAGGAGCTCGAAGGCGCGCTCCTCGTAGGCCTTTTCCAGCCAGGCCATGGCCTGGTCCTTGTCCCCCAGGCCGAGGTGGACGACGGCGAAGCTTTGGGGGCTGACGTAGTGCTCACGGGAGAGCTTCTCGAGCCGCCCCAGTATCTCCAGCGCCTCGCGCCGTCGCCCGGTGACTCCATACGCGTACCCGAGCCAGGGGTGGGGCTCACCCCCTGAGAGAGAGACCGCCTTCTCGAGCGCAGCCATGGCTCGACGGGGCGCACGACGACGACGACGGGGAGAGCGAGGGCGCGAGCTGCTCGAGCGAAGCCGACTGCGATGACAGCAACGTGTGCACCAGGGACAAGTGCAAACACGGTCACTGCAAGAACAAGCCGGTTCACAAGCACTCGCCGTGCGACGACGGAAACGCGTGCACCAGCGGGGACAAGTGTGACGATGGTGTGTGCGAGGGCAACAACGCCCCCGACGGCACCGCCTGCAGCGACGGAGACGCCTGCACCCAGACCGACTCGTGCCTGTCGGGCGCGTGCACGGGTGCGAATCCCGTGGTGTGCTCGGCGAGCGATCAGTGTCACGAGGCGGGGACATGCGACCCGGCGTCGGGCGCTTGCTCGGACCCCGCGGCTCCGGACGGCACGGCGTGCGACGACACGGTCACGTGCTCGGGGCCCGACACGTGCCAGGGTGGCGTGTGCGGCCTCAACGGAGAGCCCGTTTCGACCATCGCGTTCACCAGTGGGCGTGACGACCCCACGGGCACTCCCCAGCTCGCGGCCGAGATCTACCTGATGAACGGGGACGGCACGAACCCGGTGCGCCTGACGGCGAACGCCGACGGTGATGCCATGGCGACTTTGTCGCCGGACGGAAAAGGAAGGATCGTGTTCGACAGCAACCGGAACCGAGGTCCTGGGGAGCCCCTCAACACCTCGGATCTCTTCTTGATGAAGCATGATGGTAGCGACCCGACGTTCCTGACGCGGGGCAGCTCCGCCACCTGGTCTCCGAACAGCCAGAGCATCGCGTTCCACCGGTCGGCATCAGGCACGGGCCTGCCGATCAGGAGCGACCCGGGCGCTCCGGCGTCGGATAGCGACATCTTCGTCGCCAGGGTGTGCGACCTCCGCGCGGGGATGCCTCCGATGAACCTCACCGACAGCCCGACGGAAATCGATGACGACGCCTCCTGGTCGCCCGACGGACAGAAGATCCTGTGGACGCCCCACCAGGTCGGCGACAACGTCTCCAATTCCATAACGAAGGAAGTCTACGTGATGAACGCGGATGGTTCGGGGCGGGTCAGGCTGACCAACAATCTCTTCGAGGAGCGGGCTCCTGCGTGGTCTCCGGATGGAACGAAGATCGCGTACATGTGTCGCCTGGGCACCGTTGCCCCGGACGTGGACTTCGAGATCTGCGTGATGAACGCCGATGGGTCGGACCAAACAGTGCTGACCAGCAACACCGTGCCCGACGCGACCCCGTCGTGGTCGCCCGATGGGCTGAAGCTCGCGTTCCACAGGCTGGTGCCTGGACAAGGTCTCCAGCTCTGGGTGATGAATGCGGACGGCTCGGGCCAGACGCAGCTGACCGAACCCCCGGGCATGAACCTGTTACCGAACTGGGGCGAGATCAAAGCCGGGCCGTAGCGGATCCAGCCCCCGCCCGGTCAGGGCAGCTCGACCAGCTCTTTGTCGAGAGCGGCCAGCGTCCGCTTGAGCATCTCCCGGTAGGAGTCGCTGCCCGCCGTCTCGAGCCGCTTCTGCACGTCCACGCGGGCGAGCTCGAGGGTGCGGCGCCGCGCGGGCTGGGGCTCGGCGGCCTTGCGCTTGTCCTGGGCCGATTCCTGCTGATCGGCCACCGACTTGCTCTCGAAGCCTCGGGCCACGCTCAGGCCTCCCCTCGACGCTGACGCCACCACCAGGTGGCCAGGAGAATCGGCAGCATGAGGACCATCTCCCAGGCCACTGCCAGGGTATTATGACGGACCGTATGCCAACTCAGTGTACGCCCAATGTCCAGGAATAGTGGCCACGGAGCCTTGAAATAGCCGTCCGCGAACGGCCACAGGATCGGGAGGCCGATCGGCGGGTGGGTGTCGCGGCCGAAGTAGTCCAGCAGCAGGTGGCTCCCCCACGCGGCCGCGGCGACGATGCCCAGGCTGACCGCCCGCCGGGAGCCCGCCACCCGCGCCGCGAGCGCGACCACCGCACCCACGATGAGCGCGACGGCGATGCTGTGACTCTCCGCCTGATGGTGGTTGCGGCCGTCGATGAAGCGCAGAAGCAGGTCGAGGTCCGGCGCCACCGCCGCGGCCACGGCCACCGCGGCGTGCGGCACGCTCGTCAGATCGACCCGGTGGCGCGCCGTGAGGAGGTGAACGCTGAGCCCGGCCAGGCCATGCGCGACCGGGCTCGGCAGGGGTTACAGCCGCCGCTCGAAGATCTTGAAGTCGCTTTTCTCGGCTTCGACGATGTCGTCGAGAAGCGCGTAGATGGCCGCGATTTTCCGGTCCTTGTGGAACTTGTCGTCGAAGGCGGTGAACTCCGACTCGTCCTTGAACCGGAACACTTCCATGAAGTAGTTCGGGCGGCTGCGGTCCTCGTAGATCGTGCAGTCGGTGCCGCCGATGGCGGCCAGCAGCGGCTTCAGCTCACGCATGAGATCGAAGAACTCGCCCCGCCGGCCCTCCCGGATCGAATAGGTGATCGCGAGCACCACGCCGGCTTCCGCGAAGTCCGGCATGACCATCGGGCCGCGGCCGGCTGCCGGCACCGACTTCCGGCTGTCGCGCAGGGGCGGCATGGAGCGGGCCGGCGCGACCAGCACCGGACGCGAAGGCGCCACGTGGCGCATCGGCATCGGCGAGGGAATGGGCTCGGTACGCGTGCGGCTCTTGGGCATCGCCCCCGAATGAGTGCTGCGCGCGGGAGTCGTCGCGCGGACCGACGAAGACTTCCTCGGCTTCGAGGAGCGAGGCGCTCCGGATCGCTTCCGTCTTTCCGGACGGCGGCTGGCACGCGTCTTGGTTCGCGAGGCGGGCCGCGACCGGTGGGAGGGACCGCCCGACGACTTACGGGCCGGCTTTCTGTGACGCCTTGACTTCACTCAACCCCCTTGGTCGGCCGCCCTCACCCCTTCTCTGGGTTTGGCTTTCCTGAGGCCGACTTCCCGAAAAGATTCTACCAAAACCCTTTCGCCTGACGCCAGAATTTTTTGGTGCCCTGGACCGTTGTGTCCAGAGCGACACACACCAAATATCGTGGTTGTAGGGGCTTAGAAGACCTGCCCGACGCCCGCGGTCCAGGCGTTTTTCCCGTCTCCTGAGAGACTACGCCCATAATCGAGCCTGAGGATCACGCCTCGCGCGGCCACTCTAAGGCCCACTCCGATGTCATGGAGTATCCGCTCGCCACCCTGAGCGCTGGCGGTGACGCGCGCACCGTCGTAGAAGGCCACGGCGCCCACCGCGAAGAGTTTCCTGTCTACGATGCGCTGCCGCAACTCCAGGTTGAGCAGGTCGAGGCCCTGGCCGATCGGCGCCGCCCCGAGCACGCCGTTGGTCTTGTACTGGTGACCGCGAAGCGGATAGTCCATCTCGGACGCGGCGCCCGGCGCGAACATCTCGTCCAGAGGCGTGCCGCTTCCGCCCCGCCCCACGATGACCTGCGCGGCGACGGCGGAGCGGGGCATGACCTTGCTGTCGGGCAGGGAGATGAAACCGTGATAGCGCAGCGCCACCTGGCCGAGCGGATACGCCACGTCGGCGCCCAGCGCCGCCCACGACTGGAAGAAGCGCAAGGAGAAGTCGAGTCGGTAGCGTCGGCGGTCCACGATGCGATGGTCGAGACCGAGCTGATAGCCGGACAAGGTGCCTTCGGGCGTGTCCGGGCGAGCCAACGTAAACGTACGATCCCGGATCCGCCACCCCGCCTGGGCGACGGTGCCGGGCCCCACGACGCGTCTCAGGCTCACGTCGGCCCCGCGCGTCCTCATCGTGAAGGTCTCGCCGAGGTCGTAGGTCGGACGCGCGCGCAGGCCTTCGACCCGCAGGTTGGCCGGAAGGCCCAACGGGCGGGGCCATTCGATGCTCCCCTTCAGATGCGGCTGCGTCTTCTCCCACTTGTAGTCCACGCCGAGGTTGATCCCTTCCCCGGCCAGGTTGTAGTAGCGCAGGACGACCTTGCGGCGAACCGCGTAGACGATGCTGCGGGCTCCGACCTCGAGCAGGCTCCCGAACCCGTGCCGCTCCGCCACGTCGACCTCCAGGTCCATCCGGCCCGGCTCCTTCGGCACCGGCCGCAGCTCGATCCGGTCGAAGATGCTCAGCTCCTCCAGCCGTAGCCGCGACTGACGGTACTCGCCGAGGTCCAGCACGCCCTCGGGAAACACGGTCAGCTCCCGGCGGACGGTGCCATCGCGCGTATGGACGAGGCCCTTGATCTCGACCGCGTGGACGCGGGGCTGTCCGAGGCGATTCCATTCCTTGAGCGCGTCTTCGGAGCGGCCGGCCAGGTGCAGCGACGCCGCCAGCATCTCACGTGCGTACGGGTCGGGCCGGTACACGAGGGCGGAAGCGAAGCCCGTCACCGCGTCCTCGTATTTCTTCTCGAGGAAGCGCAGCCCCGCCAGCTCCACGCGCGCCTCCGGGCGGGCCGGATCCAGTCCGATGGCGCGCTCGAGGTCCTGCTCCGCCTCCACGTATTGACCCAGCCGTCCGGCGGCGACGCCCCGCGACACGAGATCCTCGTACTTCGGCACCACGACCGCCTTGTCGCGGGCCACGAGGAGGGTCCAGTAGCCGGCGCCGGCCCAGCGCTTCTCGAACGTGGCCGACCGGACGGCACGGCCCGGACCCGCGGCGGGGTCGTGGACGAGCACCGCGCGGCGCGCGTCGTCGAAGCCCACCACGACGACGTCGTGGTAGCGTCCCCGGCCCATGTCCCAGGCCACGATGAGCGGCCGGCCCTTACCCACGAATTCCCGCAGGTTGGCCATGTCGCCGCGATACGCCACGGCCTCCATCCCCCGCCCCCGGGCGAACTCGGCCAGGCGGGAGCCGGCGATGCCGTGCAGCTCGGGCGTGAGCAGCGACCGCGCCACGTCGTCGTGGGAGGCGTCGTCCTGCCAGTAGCGCAGCACCATGGCCAGGGCCGCCGCGCCGCAGGTGTCCTTTTGCTGGGGCACGAACGGCACGTCCAGGCTGGAAGCCGCGAGGATCGCGGCGAGGGGGAGAAGCATCCTCCTCGAATTCTCCCTCTTTTTTTTCCGCACCGGACCCGTCCCGACCACTCGGGCAGATAAGATCCGCCTTGTCGTCGCCGCCCTTATCGAAGGAGACTGTCATGGCAATCGAAGAGCGCAACGAGCGGGCCCGGGCGATCGAGGCCGCCCTGGCCCAGATCGATAAGCAGTTTGGCAAGGGCTCGATCATGCGCCTGGGGAGCCGCGAGAAGGTGGACGTGCCGGCCATCCCCACCGGGTCGCTCTCCCTCGACGCCGCCCTCGGAGTCGGCGGAATGCCGCGGGGACGGGTGGCGGAGATCTTCGGCCCGGAGTCCTCGGGCAAGACCACCCTCGCCCTGCACGTCATCGCCGAGGCCCAGCGCCGGGGCGGCATGGCCGCCTTCATCGACGCCGAGCATGCGCTGGACGCCGCCTATGCCGGCAAGCTGGGCGTGGACATCGACAACCTCCTCGTCTCGCAGCCCGACAGCGGGGAGCAGGCCCTCGAGATCGCCGAGGTCCTCATCCGCTCGGGAGCGGTGGACGTGCTG
>Ga0210378_10000382_pt1 | contig 22410 bp, 14 predicted proteins | sample PLM1_60_b1redo_FD_155465 | JGI IMG/M metagenome (GOLD analysis project Ga0210378, IMG submission 155465) | Groundwater sediment microbial communities from an aquifer in East River, Colorado, USA - PLM1_60_b1 redo | ecosystem: Environmental > Terrestrial > Soil > Riparian zone | place: USA: East...
TACGACTTTTCGGATCGCCTACGGGCGATTGAATCGCGGCGCCGTACGGCCAGTCCATATTTGTTGAAATTGCTGGACTTACGGATACAATCCCGGCGGCCCAACCCTTGCTATAGACGTCGTTACATCTCGTTCAACATTTTTGCTACGGCCCGCCATGAGCGGGTAGGAGGATACGGTCGATGAAACGAATCATCGGGCTGGTCATGGCCCTGCTGTTGGCCGCCGTTCCGGGGCTTTGGGCGCAGGCCTCGACCGGCAACATCTACGGTACCGTCAGCGACGCTTCGGGTGCTGTGTTGCCCGGCGCCACCATCACTATCTCTGGCGCCACCATGGGCGCCCGCACGACCCAGTCGGGCGCCAACGGCGACTTCCGATTCCTGAACCTGGATCCCGGCACCTACAAGCTCACCGTGGCCATGCCCGGGTTCGCGACGGTCAACCGGGAGGTCGTCGTGACCACCGGCCAGAACGTCAACCTCACCTTCGGCATGAAGATCGCTACCCAGGCGGAAGAGGTGACGGTCACCGCCGAGACGCCCGTGGTCGACACGAAACGGGTCGGCACTGCAACCACGATGACCAAGGAAGAGCTGGCCTCGGTTCCGCAGTCGCGCGATCCGTGGGCGGTGCTCAAGACGGTACCGGGCGTCATCGTCGACCGCGTCAACGTGGCCGGCAACGAGAGCGGCCAGCAGTCGGCGTTCGTGGGCAAGGGCTCGCTGGCCAGCGATACCCAGTGGAACCTCGACGGCGTCGTGATCACCGACGTCAACTCGAACGGCGCGTCGTCCTCCTACTTCGACTTCGACGCTTTCGAGGAGATCAACGTGACCACGGGCGGCGGCGACTTGAAGGTCGCGACCGGCGGCCTCGGGATCAACTTCGTGACCAAGCGAGGCACCAACGCCTTCCACGGTTCGCTGCGCGGGTTCCTCGCCAACCACAAGCTACAGTCCTCCAACCTCCCCGACGAGCTCAAGGGCACGCTATTTGCCCCCGACGGCAGCGCCGCCGAGAGCGCGAACCACACCGACCAGATCTTCGACTGGGGGGGTGAGCTCAGCGGCCCGATCGTCAAGGACAAGCTGTGGTTCTGGGGGTCGTACGGTAAGAACGACATCCGCATCGTCCGGCTCAATCAGACGAAGGACAGGACGATCCTCAAGAACTGGAACGGCAAGCTGAACTGGCAGGCGGGCAGCAACGACATGGTCTCGCTGTTCTGGTTCAACGGGGCCAAGGTCAAGCTGGGCCGCGCGGCCGGGACTACGACCAACGAGATGGACTCCTTCCTGTGGAACCAGGGCAACTTCTATCCCGAGGAGGATTGCGTCGTCCCCTGCGGCCTGCACGGCCTGTGGAAGCTGGAGTGGAACCATACCTTCAGCCCGAACTTCTTCCTCAACACGAAGTACGCCTACTACGGGTGGGGTTACGGCTTCACCCCGCGGGGCGGGGCCGACCAGGAGGGCGGCATCGACTACGACCTCGACACCTCCTTCGGATCCTACCTGGGCTTCACTGCCCGCAAGCCGTGGCACATCGTCAACGTCGACGGCAACTACTTCAAGAGCGCGATGGGCGGCCAGCACGAGTTCAAGTTCGGCTTCGCCTACCGCAAGCATCCGGCCCGCACCACGACGACCTTCAGCGGCAACCAGATCCTGGCCATCAACCTCGGGGGCGGCGACGCGGTGGCTCAGATCACCCGGCAGCGCAACGTCCGCTTTACCGAGAACGTCTGGAGCGGATACGTCGGCGACAGCTTCAGCAAGGGGCGCGTGACCCTGAACCTCGGCGTCCGCTACGACCGCCAGCACGCCTTCAACGAGGCCAGCACCGCGACGGCCAACCCGGCCTTCGCCGATTTGCTCCCCGAACTGGCGTACGACGGGAGCGGGCCCACCATCACCTGGAAGGATTTCTCTCCGCGGGCCAGCATCACGTACGCCCTCGACGCGGGTCACAAGACCGTGGCCCGTGCTTCTTACGCCCGTTACGCCGGCCAGCTCTTCCCGAACGACGTGACGACCGCCAACCCCGTCGGCGGCTACTCGACCTTCCTCGCGTATCGATGGGTCGACCGCAACGGTGACCACTTCGCGACGCGGGACGAGATCCTGCTCAACGACGGCGTCCAGTACTACTTCAACGTGGACCCGGCCCACCCCACCGCCCTCGTCTCGCCCAACCGGATCGATCCCAACTACCATGCGAGCACGGACAACGAGGTCGTCGTGGGGCTGGACCACGAGCTGGGCGGCAACTTCGCGGTCGGCGCCGCCTACACGTGGCGCAAGGTCAACGACGTGTCCGGCTGGTTCCAGAGGATCGGCATGACCTCGGCCAACTACACGCCGAACGATCCCGTGACCGAGAACGGCTACACAGCCCAGACGTTCTCACCCGACCCGAATCTCATCGCGGCCTCCAACAGCGGCCGCATGCTGACCAACCGCCCCGATTACAGCACGGGCTACAACGGCCTGGAGCTCACGCTCGTGAAACGGATGTCCAAGAAGTGGTTCGCCCGCGCGGCGTTCTCCTTGATGGACTGGCACGAGAACCTCGAGGGCCCCGGGGCCGTCCAGAACCCGACGCGCACCGACACGACGGGCGGCCAGGCCGGCGCGACGCAGCAAGGCTTCTCTGGTCCCCAGGTGGACGGCGGCCAGCTCGCGCCGCGCTCGGGTGGTTCGGGCAAGGGCGACATCTTCTACAACGCGCGCTGGCAGGCCGTCATCAACGCGCTCTACCAGCTTCCCGGCAACTTCGAGATCGGTACCAGCATCTTCGGCCGGCAGGGTTACGTCTACCCCGTCGTCCTCCGCCTGAGCGCCGGCAACGACGGCGCGCTGCGGACGCTCGCCGTACCGAAGATCGACGATCAGCGATACAAGAATGTGTTCGACGCCGACTTCCGCCTGGCGAACAACATCAAGATCGGCGGCCGGTCCTCGATGCAGGTCAGCCTCGACCTGTTCAACGCGTTCAACTCCAACACGATCCTCGGCCGGAACCGCCAGGCCAACTCCGGCGCGTTCGGCCAGCCGACCGACGTTCTGTCTCCGCGGATCCTCAGGCTCGGACTGAGGTTCAACTTCTAGGGCAAGGCTCCAACCAAAGCCGCGAGCGGAGCGGGATTCACTCCCGCGCAGCGAGCGGGGGGTCTGGGGGGTGCGCCGCTAGCACCCCCCAGCTCATTTACGCCCCGGGGCCGTTTTCTTTGTACCCGACTTAGAATGGCCGGATGAGCCGCGCGAAGAGCAGGGCACCGGCGCCGTCGCCGCCCGCGGGGCGTCGCGGCGCGTGGCGCGTGGTCGTCGTCCTCCTCGCTCTGGTCTCCGGAGCCGGCCTGTGGTGGGGCGCCCGGCGACGGACGGCGCGGCCGAACCTGCTTCTCGTCACGATCGACACCCTGCGCGCCGACCACCTTGGTTCCTACGGTGCCGCGACCGCCCGCACGCCCGCCCTCGACGGCCTGGCGACGCGGGGAGTGCGCTTCGAGAACGCCCAGAGCCCGGTGCCCCTCACCGGGCCCTCGCACGCGACGATCCTGACCGGCCTCTACCCGCCCAGGCACGGCGTGCGGGACAACATCGTGTTCCCGCTCGACCCCCGCCACGCGACGTTGGCCACTCGGCTCAAGGCGCAGGGCTACCAGACGGCGGCCTTCGTGGGAGCGTATCCGGTGGCCGCGGCCTTCGGCTTCCGCCATGGCTTCGACACGTTCAGCGAGAATTTCAAGGAGAGCCCCATCCCCGGCGCCGGGGCCCAGCGCCCCGCGAACGAGGTCGTGGACGACGCGCTCGGCTGGCTGTCCCGCTCCGGGTCCGGACCGTTCTTCGTCTGGGTGCACGTCTACGACCCTCATGCTCCCTACGACCCTCCCGAGCCGTACCGGACCGAGTTCGACGGCCGGCCGTACGACGGCGAGATCGCCTTCACCGACGCGCAGCTCGCGCGCGCCTTCGAATGGCTGCGCTCCTCGGGTCACGAGCTTGACACGATCGTGGCCGTGCTGTCCGATCACGGCGAGTCCCTCGGGGAGCACGGCGAGGTCACGCACGCGGTACTCGTCTACGAGGCCACACTGCACGTGCCCTTCCTGATGGCCGGACCCGGCGTCCCGCCGGGGGTTACCGTCCCCGCCCGGGTGACGACCGTGGACCTCGCGCCTACGCTCTTCCGCCTGCTGGGCCTGGAGCCACCGCCGGAGATGACGGGCCGCGACCTTCGCCCCGCCTTCCGCGGCGAACGGCTCCCTCCCGAGCCCCTCTACGCGGAGAGCCTGTTCGGGCGGCTGAACTGCCGCTGGTCGTCGCTACGCGCCTGGACGGCCGACGACTGGAAGCTCGTCGACGGCAGCCGCGCGGAGCTGTTCCATCTCGCCGACGATCCGGGGGAGACACGGGACCGAGCCGCCGAAGAGGGCCCCCGGGTCGCGCGCATGCGGGGCGCGCTCCAGGCCGCCGTCGCGCGGATGGCGCCGGGCGGGGACCGCGCGCGCACGGCCGCGATCACCCCCGAGCAGGAGGCCATGCTCAAGAGCCTGGGCTACGTCGGAGGCTCGGGCGGCGGGGGAGATCTCGACCAGCCAGGCCTGCCCGACCCTCGGGACCGCGTGCACCTCTACGAGCGGCTGCAGGTCATCCTCCGCGCGCACAACGTCCCCCTCGAGCGCGCGTCCGTGGCGGCGCGGGAGATCGTGGAAGTGGATCCCGGTAATCCGTTCGCTTTCACGACTCTGGCCACGCTGGCCTATCGCGCCGGCCGGCTGGCCGAGGCGTCGCACGCCTTCCGCCGCGCGCTCGAGCTGGATCCGGACCGGCCCGCCGTGCGTCAGAACTACGGCAAGCTGCTGCGGGACATGGACCGCCTGCAGGAGTCCGAGAAGGAGCTGCGCCTCGCGCTCCAGCAGACGGACGCGATGGACGGAAGGACGCGCTCGAGCCTGGCCGAGACGCTCATCCGGCTCGGCAAGACCGACGAGGCGGCGCCGCTCGTCGCCGACGCGCTTCGCCTCGAGCCCAAGGATCCCGACGCCCTGGCCGCACAGGGCCGGCTCTTCGCCGCCCAGGGCCGGCTCGAGGACGCGGCCCGGAGCCTCGTCGCGGCGGCGGAGAGCGGAGACGCCGACGCGCGCATCGAGCTGGCCCGGCTGTATCTTCGGCACGGCGACTACGCCCGCGCGAGGGAGGTGGTGGGCGCGGTGCTGTCGGGCAATCCCGGCCATCCCTGGGCCCTGGCGGTGATGGGGCAGGCCCTGGTGCTGCAGGGGCAACGCGAGGAAGGCCTGAGCCTGTTGCGGCGCGCCGAGGCGGCGCGGCCGCGCCGTCCGGAGGCCTGGCTCAGCCTTGCGGAAGGATTCGAAGCGGCGAAGGACCCCGGCGCGGCCTCCCGCTGCCGCCACGCGGCGCAAGCTCTCCGGGCCGGCTAAGCATTGCGCCAGCAGCCGCCTGACAACCGTGATTCATGGACCTATCGGGCGAGGCACCATGGACGATGATCTTGATGGATTGAGGCGCGAAGAACTCATCGTCGAGGTGAAGCGCCTTCGGGCTGGCATACGAGCTCACCGCGACAGCACCGGGCATGAGCTATGTTGGCATCACCCCCAGCTCTGGGGACTCTTGCCGGAGAAGATCGCGCCGGAGGTCGCCGTTCCTCCTTGGAACAAGTTCCTGCGCGGGTGCTTGCGTTACCGGGAGTCTCTCGATCGCGAATTGCCGAACGCGCGCGCCGCCGATGACGAGTACGAGTGACATCCCCTCACCCTACCCTCTCCCCCAGGGGAGAGGGGTGGCTGAGCCCGCGTTGTCAGCGAAACCTCGCGTCGTTGGGGAATTTCGTCCGTGCTCGCGAGGCCCATTCGCGCGCCGCACTCGCATCGCCCAGCAACGAGAACGCGCGCACGACGGTCCAGTACGTCTCGGCCGTCGGCCGCGGCTGCGCCGCCACCAGGCCCGCGAGGGCGGTCCGTGCCTCCGCGTCGCGCCCTTGCGAGCGATAGAGCATGGCTAGCCCCAGCCGGCCTTCGCTCGACCACGGCACCGCCTGGATCTCGGCCAGGAACTCGCGCTCCGCCTCCGCCTCGCGGCCAAGCCGGGCCAGGCAGTCGGCCATGCTCGCGTGCAGCTTGAGCACGACCGAGCCCTTCTGCAGCCGGTTGGCTTCCTCCGCCTTGCGAAATGCCGCCAACGCTTCCTCGTAGCGGCCCGCGCGCTGGGCCAGCACCCCGAGCACGAAGTGGCTCATCACGCGCTGCGGGTCCGCCTCCAGGCTGCGCCGGGCCGCGTCGCCCGCGCGGTCGTGACGGCCCTGATCGAGCATGAGCTGGGCGAGTATCTCGTACGCCTTGCCGGGTTCGCGCGAGACGGCGACCTCCGCATGCCGCTGCGCCAGCTCCCGGCGGCCGTCGAGAGCGTAGAGCTTGGCCAGCGCGAGGTGCGGCTCGGCCCGGGTGGGGTCGAGCGCGATCGTTCGGTCCAGGGCTTCGATGCCTTCTCGCCTCCGGTCCATCTCGACCAGAGTGACTCCGAGCATCTCCCAGGCATCGCGCATGTCTGGGTTGGCGCGGACGACCCTTCGCAGCTGCTCGACCGCTTCGGCACGGCGTCCGGCCAGCCGCAACGAGAGTCCCTGCTTGAAGTCTTCGTACACGCCGATCCGGTCCTTGGGGTCCGGCCGCGTGCCGGATGAGGTCGGCGCCGCACCGCCGCCCACGTAGCCCAGGGCCTGCAGCTTCTCGCGCACGTCGCTCGGCACCTCCTCGGGCTTCGCGGCGGAGCCCATGGCGATCTTCGGCTCCAGCCAACGGTCCATCGCCGCGGCGACGCTCGCGCGGTCGCCGGCGAGGTTGGTCGTCTCGCGCGGATCGCTGGAGATGTCGAACAGCTCCCGACGCGGCGCGCGCACGTAGCGATAACGGCCTTCGGTGACGGCGAACAGCTCGCTCCAGCCGAAGTGATAGCGCGGGTACAGCGTCTCGGAATAGACGGCGGGCCCGCTCGGCGCCGCCCCCTCGACCGACGCGCGGAGCGACACGCCGTCCATCCCGTCCGCGCCGACACCCGCCAGCTCCAGCAGCGTGGGCGCCAGGTCCGCCTGGGCCACGACCCCGGCCACGCGCGTGCCGGCGCGGGCACCGCGGGGAAGGCGCAGGATCAGCGGAATGTGCACGGCCTCGCGGTAGAGGAAGACCCCGTGCTCCTCTTCGCCATGGTCCTTGAGTCCCTCGCCGTGGTCGGACGTGACCACGATGATGGCGCGGTCGTACAGGCCGCGCGCCTTCAGGCCGTCGAGGAACCGGCCCACCAGCTCATCTGCGTAGGAGATGTCGCCGTCGTAGAGCAGCGCGTGCCCGCGGTGGCGCTCGGGCGGAGCGTAGGGCGTGTGGGGCTCGTAGAGATGGAGGAACCCGAAGAACCGGGCGCTGCCCTGGTCCTGGATCCATCGCGAGAGGGCGTCCACGGCCACCGAGCCGTCCCGCTGCAGGTTCCCCATCGACTCGGTGCCCGCCTCGACCTGGATGCCGTCGTCGTAGAAGTCGAACCCATGGGCGATTCCGGTGGCGGCGCGCAGGACGTAGGCCGAGATGGCCCCCCCGGTTCGAAGGCCCGCGGCCTTGAAGCGGGCGGCGAGGGTGCGGTGCTCGGGAGCGAGTCGGAAGCCGAGGTTGTCCCGCACGCCGTGCCGGGGCGGCAGGAGGCCCGTGAACATCGAGGCGTGCGCCGGCAGCGTCAAGGGGCAATGGCTGTAGAGGTCCTGGAAGACGACGCCCTCGCGGCCCAGCGCGTCCAGGTTCGGCGTGGCTCCCGCCTTGTAGCCGTAGAGCGGGAGATGGTCCGCGCGGAGCGTATCGATGGAAATGAGGACGATGGGCGCGTCCGGGAAGGCGGACGGCGAAGGCCGGCCATGGCACGCGGAGGCGGCCACACCCACGACCAGGACCGAGAGCGCCGCCCACCGCATGACCGACAGCGTCTCAGGCTCCGACGATCGGCAGGGGCGGGGTGCTCTTCCAGCGGCCGCGCGTGAAGTCGGGCACCGCCACCGGCCGGCTGCCTTCGGCGACCGACTGCTCGCTCAGCGCCGAGACCACGCTCCAGGCCGCCGCGTCGTAGACGTTCTGGTCCGTCGGCAGCCCCCGGCGCAGGCACTCGATGAGGCGCTGGTTCACCAGGTAATCCATGCCCCCGTGTCCGCTCTTGTCGTCGCGAACGCGCTTCGGCTTCCACAGCGGGTGCTCGAACTCCTTGTAGTACTTCTTCGCCGGCTCCCACTCTTCGTGCTTGCTCCGGCCCTCGAGATAGACGCGGTCGGGCCAGCCCTGCACGAGGCCGCGGGTCCCCTGCACGAGCCCGATGCGGCTGTACGGGCGCGGGCTGTTGGTGTCGTGGGAGAGGAAGATCGTCTGGCCGTTCACCGTGCGGATGAGCGTCGTGTTGACGTCGCCCAGCTTGTAGGTCTCGCGCCGCCGCGGGTCGTCGGCGGACAGGTGCTCGGCCGCGTAGCGCTGCAGCCCGCGTGAGTTCCCGCTCATCGAGACGAGGTGGTCGAAGCGGTTGCCGCGGTTGACGTCCATGCACTGGGCGACCGGGCCCAGCCCGTGGGTGGGGTAGAGGTTGCCGTTGCGCCGTTCGGAGTGGGCCCGGCGCCAGAGCCCCTCGCTCTCCCGCGCGAACTTGATGCCGCGCAGGTCGTGGAGGTAGCCGCACTCGCCGTGGAGCAGCTCGCCCAGCAGCCCGCGGCGTACGAGCACGAGGGTGAGCATCTCGAGGCGGTCGTAGCAGCAGTTCTCCATCATCACGCAGTGGCGGCCGTACTTCTCGGCCGCCTCCACGAGCTGCCAGCACTCGTCCACGGTGACGGCGGCCGGGACCTCGGTGGCCGCGTGCTTGCCGGTGCGCATCGCGGCCAGGCAGATCGGGACGTGCCACTCCCAGGGGGTGGCGTTGTAGACGAGGTCGAGGTCCTGCTCGGCGCACATCCGCTCGAAGTCGCGCTCGCCGCGGGAGTAGCCCGCCGGTAACGGCTGACCGGCCGCCTTCACCTTCGCCTGCGCCGCCGCCACCTTTTCGGGGACGATGTCGCACACGGCGCGGATCTCCGCGCCCTCGATCCGCAGCAGGCTGTCCACGTGGAACGAGCCGCGCTCGCCGACTCCGACGTAGCCGATGCGCACCCGCTCCATGGGCGGCGCGGCGAAGAGGGTCGTCGCGGAAGGGGCGGGCGCCTCCTGGGCGGCCGCGCCGGCGGGACGCACCGCGGCCGCCAGACCGGCGGCGACACCCGCGCGGAGGAAATCGCGGCGGGAAGGATCGTGGGGCACGGCGCGGCGCTTCGCATCGCTCATGGCGGCCATGATAGCGCCACCTTTTCGTCTATCATGGCCCCTCATGCTTCCGGAGCCCGTCCGGGCCGCCATCCACTGGGCCAGCAACGCGGTGTGGGGGCCGTGGACGATCTTCCTCCTGCTCGGCACGGGGCTCTTCCTCACGGTCCGCCTGGGCTTCGTCCAGGTCGTGCGCTTCCCGGACGCGATGCGGACGATGATCCCCGCCGTGCAGTCCGGCGCCCGGGGCGCCCTCACACCGTTCCAGGCCTTCATGACCGCGCTCGCCGCCACCATCGGCACCGGCAACATCGCCGGCGTGGCCACGGCGGTCGTCACCGGCGGGCCGGGGGCCGTGTTCTGGATCTGGTGCTACGGCTTCTTCGCCACCGCCATCAAGTTCACGGAGGCCGTGCTCGGCATCCGGTACCGGGTGCTCTCCGGCGAGCGCCTCTCGGCGGGGCCGATGCACTACCTGCGGGACGGCCTCAAGGCGCCGTGGCTCGGCTGGCTCTACGCGCTGATTGCCGGCGTCGCGTGCCTCACGACGACCCCGTTCACGCAGCCCAACTCGATCGCGGTGGTGTGGCAGAGCCAGTTCCACGTGCCGACGTGGGTCTCGGGCGTGCTGATCGCCACCCTGACCTGGCTGGTCGTGATCGGAGGGATCAAGTCGATCGGCCGCGCGGCCGAGCGGCTGGCCCCGCTCAAGGTGTTCCTGTACCTTGCCGGCGGCCTCATCGTGATCCTCACCCACGCCAGCGCGCTGCCCGAGGTCCTGGCCCTCATCTTCCGCGAGGCCTTCTCCACGCGCGCCGCCATCGGCACCGCCACCGGGATGAGCATCATGGTCGCCATGCGCTACGGGCTCGCGCGGGGTATCTACGCCAACGAGGCGGGCTACGGCACGGCGGCGGTCGTGTACGGGACGGCCCGCAGCGCGGAACCGGTGCAGCAGGGGCTGAACGCGGTGATGGAGGTGTTCATCGTCTCGTTCGTGACCTCGTCGATCAGTGCCCTCACCATCCTGGTGACTGGCGTGTGGCGCTCGGGGCTGACGAGCACCGCGGTGGTGGCCGCCGCCTTCGACACGTCCATCCCGGCGGTCGGGGGCTGGATCGTGGCCTTCTGCGCGTTCCTCTTCGGCTACACGACGCTGATCGGCTGGGCCTACTACGGGGAGCAGTTCCTCGAGCACGTCTTCGGCCCGCGGGTGACGCTGCCCTACCGCTGGGTGTACTGCCTCCTCATCGTGTTCGGCGCCGTGAGCAAGGTCGACACGGTGTGGGCGTGGGGCGACCTGATGAACGGCCTCCAGATCTTCCCCAACCTCGTCGGCGTCATCGGACTGTCGGGCGTGGCCGCGGCCACGCTGCGGGAGGGGGCGCGCAGGAGCTGACGATGGCCCCCGGATTCCAGCGGCAGGATGGCGTCCTCGCCTGCGACGGCATTTCGCTCGAAGATGCGGCCGCGCGCTTCGGCACGCCGTTGTACGTCTACAGCAAGGCGGCGATCGTGGCGGCCTACGAGGCGTATGACCGGGCATTCGCTCCCGTGCCGCATCGGATCTGCTACGCGCTCAAGGCCAACGGCGCCGGGGCGCTGCTCCGCATCCTGGCCGGGCGGGGGGCCGGGGCGGACATCGTGTCCGGGTTCGAGCTCGAGGCGGCGCTCCGCGCCGGCTTTCCGCCCGACCGCATCGTGTTCTCCGGCGTGGGAAAGACGCCGGACGAGATCGGCCGCGGCCTGGACGCGCAGATCGGCGAGTTCAACGCCGAGAGCGAGGAGGAGCTGCGACGGATCAGCGCGGCTGCTTCCGCACGCGGCCGCACCGTGCGGGTGACGCTGCGGGTCAATCCCGACATCGACCCCAAGTCGCACGCCTACATCTCGACCGGGCTGCGCCAGAACAAGTTCGGAGTGGACATCGCGCTCGCCGCCGACATCCTCGCTCGGGCGCGGAAGCTTCCGGGCCTGGAGGTCACCGGCGTGCAGTGCCACATCGGCTCCCAGATCAGGACCCTCGAGCCCATGGAGCAGGCCGCGCGTGACCTCGCGGCGCTGTCCCGCCGGCTGCTGGCCGAGGGCTTCCCCCTGAGGACGATCGACATCGGGGGCGGGCTGGGGGTGGACTACGAGGGGCAGGGCACTCCCGATCCGGCCGCCCTGGCCGCGCGCGTGCTGCCCCTCCTCGCGGGTCTTCCCCTCACGGTTCTGGTCGAGCCCGGGCGCTCCATCGTCGGGGCGGCGGGGGCGCTGCTCACCCGGGTGCTCGATCTCAAGGAGAACCGGGGCAAGCAGTTCGTGATCGTGGACGCCGGGATGAACGACCTGCTGCGGCCCGCGCTGTACTCCGCCTTTCACCGCGTGGAGCCGGTCGTCTCTCGCGGTGGGGATACGCAGCGCGTCGACGTCGTCGGGCCGGTGTGCGAAACGGGGGATTTCCTGGCCCGCGACCGCAACCTGGAGCGCGTGGAGGCGGGGGACCTGCTGGCCGTGCGCGACACGGGGGCCTACGGCTTCGTGATGGCCTCCAACTACAACATGCGTCCGCGGGCCGCCGAGGCGCTCGTGGAGGACGGCGCCGTCCGCCTGATCCGCCGCCGCGAGACCTTCGACGACCTGGTCAAGACAGAGCAGTAGGATTACGAGCAACGGCTGCGAGCGGAGCGGGATTCACTCCCGCGCAGCGAGCGGGGGTTCAAGGGGGCGCGCCGCAGCGCCCCCTTGCTCAACGAAGACGCGGGCGGCAGGTGGTCGTCTGCCAGGTGGGCGGCGGGGAGGCGTCCGGGCCCTCAGCGGTGGGAAAGCCGCGCTCCATGCGCTTCCACCCGCGGACCGCGCTGTCGGTGTCCGGGAAGGCGGCGATCAGATCGTACGCCACGCCGGGCAGGGCCCCGATCGTGCCGGGAGGAACGCGCCCCTCACGGAGGAGGTAGTTGACCCGCTCCTTGTTGCGGACCCGGTAGAGGAAGTACCGTTCCGGCCCCTTGCCCTTGAGCTTCTTCGCCACGGCCCGGCCCAGGGCCGCGAAGTCCACGTAGGGCGCGGGATGCGGCCGGACCTCTCGCATCTCGACCTCGGTCGGCGCCCCGCCGCCCGGAGGCGACCCCCCGGGCACGCACTCGAGGTCGATGCCCCCGAAGAACCTCTCCAGCATGATCTGGGGAGACTTGCCGTGGACCTCGATCGAGGTCTCGAACCGCGGGCCCTTCTTCGCTTCCTCCTCCAGGACCTGGTCGACGTGCCGGTCGACGTCGATCACGATGGGCGACGGCGAGGGCGTGGGGCTGGGGCTCTGGGCCCAGGTCTGTTCCCCCAGCATCCCCAGGATACCCATGACAGCGAGGGCGCCTCTCGCGAGCGGAGCCAAGGTCTACCAGGTGAAGTCGAGACGGTCTCCGATGATGGCCGGAGCATCCGCGACATTGTCGGTGAAGACTGCGATCTCACTCCAAAGTTCGTGCGCTCCGGTCCACACGCGCAGTCCCAGCCGGTACAAGGAGCTACTGCGACAGACAACGCCCTCCAGGCGGGCGGCATGCCAACGCCCCGCTCGCAGACGCGTATCGCTCTTTTCGATCGCTGCCGGGTAGTTTTCCGGAAGGCCGGCCGCTCTGAGCCCCTCAGGGGATACAGCGTCGACGACGGTGCCCTTCCAACGAACTTCGACGAGTCGCGGCCGGAACGAAGGTTGCAGATCTGCGAGCTCTACGCCCGCGAGGCGGAAGAGGTCGCGAGCTACGGCACGCGACACATCTTCGCTACAGCAACAATACAGCGCCGGAAAAGTCGCGTCATTCCAGCGGTTGTCACGGGCAGTCGTGCTGAAGGAGGAATCTAGCGAGTTCTTCCACCCGACACGTACGACTCGAAATATCGGCATGTGCGAGTGAGCGATCGCGAGCGGCGGATTCATCCCTGGTAGCGTAGCGCGACTTCGTACCGATCCGCGACCTGATGAATCTGCCCACTCAGGATGAGCTCCCGTGCCGATCGGCCATCGAAGAGGTCGGCGCTGCGAGTGATGACCTGCGCGAGGCGCTCTGGCTTGAAGATATGCAGTAGCCGATCCAATGCCGCACCTGTCGAGGCGAGTGTCGCCATTTGGTCCGCTGGGAGGATGCTGGATCCACGCTCCCACCGACGAACCGTCTCGCCGGAAACCCTGAACACGCGGCCGAGGTCATCGAAACTCAGGTCAAGAGTGGTCCGAAGCCTTTCGAGGCTGCTCCGCGCTTCGGATCCCGTGACGCTCTCCGTGATGACCTCGCTGACGGCAAGGTGGAAAGTAGTGAGGTAGTCGATGTCGTGCTCCAACTGGACGAAATCCCGCAACCGTCTCTCGGACCGTTCCTGAACCGGCCATTCGTTCAGTGGCTCGTGACCCCACACGGCGAGCGAACCGTTCCAGAGTGCGAACAGCTGCTCGCACGCCCACCGTGGTCGACCATGACGATAGGAAACTGCGACGGGGAACGAGCTTTGGAGAGCGTTTGCCCGGATTAGCGACGCCCAGCGATCCTCGAGGCCAGCCGCCTTGTTGAAGATCACAATGCAGCCGTCCACGAACCGGACGAAATCGCGTAGGGCGTCCAGGTCGGGCGATTGGAGGCGTTCGGCCAAGAGCTTTTCCGACTCGAACTTGCTCTGAACCTCTTCCTTCGCCTCGACAAGGCTTGCGTGATCACTCATAGCGCGCCGCTGGAGACAGTGTGCCACACGTGTGGCACATGCGCAAGTACATGGCCCATCGCTGTATCCTAAATGAGTACAGGTACTTAGTTTTCGTCGCGAAACTCACGAACGCACGCGACGAAAACTGCCTCATTTCTCGCTGATGATGCGGCCCAGGTCGCTGGAGCGGGCCAGGCGGTCGAACGTCTCGTAGAGGGCCGCCGATATCTCCCGGATCGCGGCCGCGCCGTCCGCGTCGCGGCGGAGATAGGTCGTCATGATCGAAACCGCGTAGGGACGGCCGGGCAGATCCACGACGGCCGTCACGCACCGGACGGCCTCCAGGCTGCCCGGCTTGTCGGCCACCACGAGGCCCTCGGGCAGCGGCTCGCGGAACGGCGAGTCCTTCGGCACCGCCGCTACCTTGAGCAGGTCGCGCCCGCGTTCCTTCGACAGGCCGGTGCCGGCGTACATCGTCTCCGCGAGCTGCCGCATCTCGGCCGGGGTCGAGACGTTCTCCTCTCCGCGCCGCGCGGCCTCGAGGTCCATCATCTTTCGGCGCAGCCGGGTCGCGGGCAGGCCGAGCGAGTCCAGCCGCCGGTTGACGGCAGCCATGCCCACGCGGTCGATGAGCACGTTGGTGGCCGCGTTGTCCGACCAGCCCATCATGAGCACGGCCAGGTCGCGCCAGGTGAGGCTCACCTGGTCCCCGAGCTCCTGCAGCACTCCTCCGCCGCCCACCCGCGGCGGGACCGGCCGGGTGAGCTCGCCGAGGTCGACGCGTCCTTCCTCCGCCTGACGGTACAGCTCGTAGAGCACCGCTAGCTTGATCGAGGAGGCCTGCGGGAACGGCTCCTGCGGGCGGATATCGAGCGCCATCCCGCCCTTCAGGTCCTTGACCGAGACCCCGAGCACCCCGTCGAGCCGGCGGTCCACCGCCTCGATGCGGGCCCGGAGCTTGTCCCACAGCGCGGCCTGCTTCTCGGCCGGCGCGGCGGGCACCGCCAGCGCGGCGATGAGCAGCGCCACGGCGGTCGTCACTCTTGCTTCCATGCCTTGTCGTACCTCAGCAGGCCGGTGGAGTCCACGGACAGGCCGTGGACCGTCCGGCGGAATGCGGTGAAGAGCGAGACGTGGTACAGCGGCACCCACGGCATGTCCTTCTGGAACAGCTCCTGGGCGGAGCGGTAGATGGCGGCCCGCTCGCGGTGGTCACCCTGCTGGCGGCCCTGCTTGAGCAGCGCGTCCATCTGCGGGCTGCGGTATCGGCTCCGGTTCGTGGAGCCGATCGAGCCCGAGGCGAGGAGGGCGGAGAGGAAGTCGTTCGGGTCGATGGTGTCGGCCTGCCAGCCGAGGAGCCCGAGGGCATAGTCGCCGCGCGTCGCGCGGTCGAGGTAGGCCTTCCAGCTCCGTGCCTGCTCGAGCCGCGCCCGTACCCCCACCTCGGCGAGGTCTTGGCGGACGAGGGCGGCCAGGTGCAGCGGCGAGGGCAGGTAGGGCCGGGCGACGTCCACCGTCAGCAGCGTCGTGTCGAAGCCGTTCGGGTAGCCGGCCTGCGCGAGGAGGCGGCGGGCGGCCGCGCGGTCGAGGTTGATCTCCTTCGTCCGCGACGCGTAGCCCCACAGGGTCGGGGGCAGGGGATTCCGGGCGGGGACACCATGGCCGCCGAGGGCCTCGCGGACCAGCGCCCGGCGGTCGATCGCGCGGGCCAGGGCCACACGCACCCGCCGATCGTTGAAGGGAGGCCGCTCGTTGTTCGGGCAGAGGAAGGCGATGTTGAGGCCGGTCTGCGAATCCAGGGTGATGCCGGGCTGGCCGCGCAGGCGCTCGACGGTGTCCTGGCCGACGGCCGAGGTGACGTCGACTTCGCCCGCGGCCAGCGCCGCTACCAGGGACCGCTGGTCGGGGAGGCGGCGAAAGACGATCCGCCGGAGGCGGGGCGGTCCGCCCCAGTAGCCCGCGTTCGCCGCCAGCTCGATCCGTCCCGGCCGCGCCGAAGCGAGCCGGTAGGGGCCGGTGCCGACGAGGGGCCCGGCCGCGCGGGCGCCCAGCACCCGCGGGCTCTGCATGGCGTAGAAGGCCTGCGAGAGTGTCGCGAGCAGCGCCGCGTTGGGCTGGTCGAGGCTCACGGTGACGACCAGGGGCCCGGCGCGAGACGCGCGGCCCGCGAAGCCGCGCTGCCGGCGCAGGTCCTCGAGGTTGGCCACCACCGCGGCGGCGTCGAGCGGAGCGCCGTCGTGGAAGCGCACGCCCTCGCGCAGGGTGAAGGTCCACGTGCGGCTGTCCAAGGTCGCCCAGCTCGTGGCGAGGGCGGCTTCGGGCCGGCTGCCGTCCGGGCGATACCGCACGAGCGGCTCGCAGACGTTGGACACGACCGCCGCCGATACGAGGTCGCTGGCGCGGTGGGGGTCGAGCGACACCGGGTCGGAGGTGAGGCCGACGATGAGCGTGTCGGCGGGAGCGGCGAGGAGCGCGAGAAGAACGAGAGCGGTCACGCGAGGCCCGAGAGCGCCTGCGCCACCAGCAGCCCCGCGTAGGTCCCGACGACGTTGCCGAGGACGGCCAGGAGCAGCCCCACCGGCGCCATCGACGGCTGGTAGATGGCGGCCACGATCGGCGCCGAGGAATAGCCCCCGAGGCAGGCCTGGCTGGCCGCCCCGAAGAAGAACAGCGGCGCCCGCAGCAGGCGGACGGCGGCCAGGGTCACCAGGGCGTGAACGACGATGACGATCACGCCGAACAGGATGAACTCGGGGTGCGAGGCCACCTTGCGCAGGTCCCCCTGCGCTCCCACCGACGCGAGGAGCAGATAGAAGCCGGCGTAGCCGAGCGTGGAGGCGCCGGCCTCCTCGAGCCGGGCGAGGGGAGTCAGCGAGAGCAGGAGGGCGATGGTCGTGAGGAGGATGATCGCCCACGAGAACGGGTTCAGCACCCTGCCCACCGGTGGCAAAAGGGCTCCGATCCCGAGGCAGACGGCGGTGAGGACGACGGCGAGGGCGACCATGAGCGTGACGTCGGCGACGGCCATCGGCCGCGCGCTCTTCGCCGTGCGCTCCGCCAGCCGCGCCCCGACTCCATCCACCACCGAGCGATCGGCCCCGTTCCACCGGTCGAATCGGTCCTGCTGGGCGGCGAAAGCGATCAGCAGCCCCATCCACGTGTAGCCCACCACCGTGTCGACGATGATGACCACCCCTTGCAGCTCGGGCGACAGGCCGAGGGCCGTGCCCACCGCGATGAGGTTCGCGCTGCCGCCGATCCAGGTCCCCGCCAGCGCCCCCGCCGCCTTCCACGCCTCCTCGGGCAGCCACGGCCGCAGGATCAGGAACGCCACCACGCAGCCGAGCGCCACCCCCAGGCACCCGGCGGCCATGACCAGGAGGGCGGTGCGTCCCAGCCGGGCGATGGCCTTCAGCTCGGCGGAGATCAGGAGGAGGACGAGGCTGGCCGGAAGCAGGTAACGCGCGAGGGCCCGGTACAGCGGGCTCTCGTCGGGGATGAGGCCGGCCGAGGTGGAGAGCATCGGGATGAAATAGGTCCAGACCAGGGCGGGCAGGCGGTCGAAGAAACCCTGCAGCCGCGGGATCCGTGAGACCTGGAAGACGAGCCCGACGACACCCGCCAGGTAGGCAAGGAGGAAGACGGGGTCCTTGATCAAGGCCGCCATCATTCAACAGGGCCGCGGACGGGTCAACCGCCGGAGGTCGCCGCCTATAATGCGACAACAGGCGGAGCCGCGAGTGAAACAGCCGTTCCCTCCCCCTACGTGGGGACTGGAGGGGGTAGTGAAGGGTGGGGGGGCAATGAATAGACGGCAGGTCCTTCGAGGGGCGCTGGCCTCCGGTGGGCTCGTCCTCCTGCCGGAGGGGCTGCGGGCGCTCCAGGTCGCGGCCGGCCGCAGCCCACTGCCGCGGCTCGAGTTCGCCACGGCTCTCGACGCCGCCGAGGCCATCCGGCAGCGCCGCATCTCCTCTCTCGAGCTCACCACGCTCGTGCTTCAGCGCATCGACCGTTACAACCCTACGCTCAACGCGATCGTCAACCTCTTGCGCGACGAGGCCCTGGCCGCCGCCCGCGCCGCCGACGAGGCGCTCGCGCGCGGCGCCGCCCGCGGGCCCTTCCACGGCGTGCCGATCACCCTCAAGGAGTCGTTCGAGATCCGCGGCGTGCGGGCCACGATCGGCCTGGCGGAGCTGCGGAACCACGTGGCGGCGGAGGACTCGGATGCGGTGGTCCGGCTGCGCTCCGCGGGCGCCGTCGTCCTCGGCAACACGAACGTCCCGGTGATGCTCGCGGACTGGCAGAGCGACAACCCGATCTACGGCCGGAGCAACAACCCGTGGGACACGTCCCGCACGCCGGGCGGATCGAGCGGCGGTACCGCGGCCGCGCTGGCGGCGGGCCTCGGGTACCTGTCGATGGGCAGCGACATCGGCGGATCCATACGCGTCCCAGCGCATTTCTGCGGTGTGTACGGCCACAAGGCGACGATCGGCGTCATCTCGCGCACGGGCCATATCCCGCCCCTTCCCGCGATGCGGCCCCAACAGGCGAACGACCTCGCGGTCCTCGGACCGATGGCGCGCAGCGCCCCCGATCTCTTGGCGGCGATGCAGGTCGTTGGAGGGCCACCGGCCGAGGACGCGGTGGCGTACCGGTGGGCGCTGCCGCCCGCGCGAAAGGACCGGCTCACGAGCTACCGGATCGGATACGTGCTGGACGACGCTCGGTGCCCGGTCGTGCCGGAGGTGAAGGGCGTGCTGGCCCGCGCGCTGGACGCTCTCGGCAAGGCCGGCGTCAGGCTCGAGGAGGGCTGGCCGGGCGAGGTCGACCCCGGAGCGCAGTACCGTACCTACCGGTACCTGCTTTGGGGGGCGATGGGGCCGCCGCCGGGACCGGAGGAGATGAACTCGCTTCGATCCGCCGCGGCCCGCACGGACGACAGCCTCGAGACGTTGCGGGCGCGCGCGCTCACCGATCCCGTCTGGCGCGTGGCGGCGGTGAGGGCCGCGCGCCTGCGCCACCGCGCGGCCTGGCAGCGCTACTTCCGCGACCACGACGCGTTCCTCATGCCCACCGCCTTCGTGCCCGCCTTTCCCCACGACAACAGCCCGATCGCCGGGCGCCGGCTGGCCACGCCGACGGGGGACCGGCCCTACGAGGACCTGCTGTTCTGGATCGCCTTCGCGACCCTGACCGGGTTGCCGGCCACGACCGCCCCCGTCGGGCTCACGCGGGAGGGCCTTCCGGTCGGCATGCAGATCGTCGGGCCCTACCTCGAAGACGCGACGCCCATCGACGTGGCGGCTCGGATGGCGGACGTGGTGGGAGGTTTCCAGGCCCCGCCGGGCTACGCGTGATCCTCCGCCACCGGCCCCTGGACCTGCGCCTGCGCCACACGTTCCGCACCGCCCGCGGTGCGTCCGACGTGCGCGAGAACCTGCTCGTCGAGGCGGAGCACGACGGCCTCGTCGGACGGGGCGAGGCCGCGCCCATCGTCCGCTACCACGAGGACCGCGCCTCCGCAGCGCGCGCGGTGGAGGCGATGGCAGAGCGGCTGGGCGACCCGCGCGCCTTCAGCCAGGCCGCGGGCGCCGCCGCGGTCGCGGGACAGAGCTCGGCCGAGGCCGCGGTGGACATGGCGCTGCACGACCTGGCCGGCTTGCGCCTGCGCGCGCCGCTGTACGAGTTGCTCGGGATCGATCCCCGGCGGGCGCCCGAGACCTCGTTCACCATCGGCCTCGACACGCCGGAGGCGGTGATCCGCAAGGTGAAGGAGGCGTCGGCGTATCCGGTCCTCAAGGTGAAGATGGGCTCCGACGGCGACCGCGAGGTGCTCACGGCGGTGCGGGACACGACGCGGCAGCGCATCCGCGTGGACGCCAACGAAGGCTGGACGCCGGACGCCGCGCGGGAGCGGCTGGAGTGGCTGGCGAAGATCGGCGTCGAGCTGGTGGAGCAGCCGCTGCCCGCGGACCGGATCGAGGAGACGCGCGCCCTGCGCCGGCGCAGCCCGATCCCGTTCTACGCCGACGAGAGCGTGCACCGGGCGGCGGACATCCCGCGCCTGGCCGGCGCCTTCGACGGCATCAACATCAAGCTCATGAAGTGCGGGGGGCTGGCGGAAGCGCTGCGCATGATCGCCGTGGCCCGCGCGCACGGGATGAAGATCATGCTCGGCTGCATGATCGAGTCGTCGCTCGCGATCACGGCCGCCGCCCACATCTCTCCGCTCGTGGACACCGCCGACCTCGACGGAAACCTGCTCGTGGCGAACGACCCCTTCGAGGGCGCGACCCTCGTCGAGGGACGCCTCGTGCTGCCCGACCGTCCCGGCCTCGGCGTCATCGCCCGGCCATTGCCTTTCAACGCAGAGGACGCAAAGGCTCGCAGAGAAGGGAATAGGTAACGACACCTTCGCTGGGCGAACCAAAATCTTTCTTGATTCTAGATCCTCTGCGCGCCTCTGCGCTCTCTGCGTTGAAGAGCAATGCAGCTATTCGTAGCGCAGTGCTTCGATCGGATCCAGGTTGGCCGCCTTGCGGGCGGGGTAGTAGCCGAAGAAGATGCCCACCGCGCCCGCAAAGGCGAAGGCGATGAGGATCGACGACGACGTGATCATCGTGGGCCATCCAAGCCGCCACGTCATGCCCTGCGAGACGAGCACGCCGAGGGCGATGCCCGCCACGCCGCCCACGACCGAGAGGCAGACCGCCTCCGCCAGGAACTGCCGGAGGATGTCCCGCATGCGGGCCCCCACCGCCATGCGGAGGCCGATCTCTCGCGTCCGCTCCGTCACCGAGACGAGCATGATGTTCATGATCCCGATCCCGCCGACGAGCAGGCTCACCGATGCCACGCTCATCAGCAGGCCGGTCATGGTATCGGCCATCTGCACCCGCGTGGCCGCCATCTCCTCGACGGTGCGCACGGTGAAGTCGTCCTCCTCGGGGTTCATGATGCGGTGGCGCTGGCGCATCAGCCGCGTGATCTCCACCGCCACGCGCTCCACGTCGTCGCTGTCGGCGGCCGAGACGTACACCTGCTGGATGTAGGTGATGCCGAGCAGCTTCTTCTGGATCGTGGTGTAAGGCGCGATGATGAGATCGTCCTGGTCCTGGCCGAACTGGCCCTGGCCCTTGGGCGCGAGGACGCCGAGCACGCGGAAGGGAAGGTTCTTGACCCGGATGATCTGGCCGACGGGATCCTGGTCCGGGAAGACGTTGCGGACCACGGTATCCCCGAGGAGGCACACCTTGTCGGCCACGAGGACGTCGCGGGCCGTGAAGTTCTCCGCCGCCGCGAGCGACCAGTTCCGGATGGCCAGGTAGTCCTCGTTGCCGCCCTCCACGGAAGTGTTCCAGTTCTGGTCGCGGGCGATGACCTGCGCGCGCCCCCGGACCATCGGGCTGATGCGGGTGACGCCCGGTACTTCCGCGATGGCCTTCGCGTCCTCCAGCGTCAGGGTCGTGACCGAGCCGGCGCCGCCCCGCACCGCGCCCCCGCCCGGCCGGCCGAAGCTGCCCGAGGAGACGAAGATCACGTTCGTGCCCTGGCTCTGGATCTGCTGGTCGATGGAGGCCCGCGCCCCCGAGCCGAGCGCGATCATCGCGATGACGGAGGCCACCCCGATGATCACGCCCAGCATGGTGAGGGCGGAGCGGATCTTGTTCCGCCGGATCGCCATGAGAGCGATGCGTAGCGTGTTCTGGAACCTCACACCACCTCCTCCTCGAGGGCGGGCAGGGAGGCCAGCTCCGCCGCCGCGTCGCGCCGCGCCGTCACCGCCTCGTCCGAGACCACCCGCCCGTCGCGGAACGTGATCACGCGATGGCCGTACTCCGAGATGTCGTGCTCGTGGGTGATGAGGATGATCGTGATGCGGTTGTCGCGGTTCAGCCGCTGGAGGATCTCCATGATCTCGACGCTCGTCCGGCTGTCGAGGTTGCCGGTGGGCTCGTCGGCGAGGAGGATCTCGGGGTCGTTGACGAGGGCACGGGCGATCGCCACCCGCTGCTGCTGACCGCCCGAAAGCTGGTTGGGCGTGTGATGGATGCGGTCGCCAAGGCCCACCGCCTGCAGCAGTCCCTGCGCCTTCTGGTGGCGCTGCGGGGGCGAGGTCGGCTTGCCGTCGTAGAGCAGCGGCAGCTCCACGTTCTCGATGGCGCTCGTGCGCGGGAGCAGGTTGAAGTTCTGGAACACGAAGCCGATCTTCCGATTCCGGAGGACGGCGCGGCGATCGCGGTCGAAGCCGGAGACGTCCTCGCCTTCGAGGAAGTACTGGCCGCCGCTGGGCCGATCGAGCAGGCCGAGGATGTTCATGAAGGTCGACTTGCCGCTGCCGGACGCGCCCACCACCGTGGCGAACGTCCCCCGCGCCATCTCCATGT
>Ga0210378_10000383_pt1 | contig 22392 bp, 19 predicted proteins | sample PLM1_60_b1redo_FD_155465 | JGI IMG/M metagenome (GOLD analysis project Ga0210378, IMG submission 155465) | Groundwater sediment microbial communities from an aquifer in East River, Colorado, USA - PLM1_60_b1 redo | ecosystem: Environmental > Terrestrial > Soil > Riparian zone | place: USA: East...
AGCGGGGAGAACAGCGACAGGTCGGGCATCGAACCCAGCGGGCTGCCACCCGAGGTGTACGGGTCCCAGGAGGCGAGGTCGCCGCGCCAGAGCCGGGCGCGGAACTCGGCCACCGGCGGCAGCACCGCGTCGACGGTGTCGCCCACCACCGGCAGGTGCGGCGCGAAGCCCGCGGGCGCCGACGAGCTCCACGGCGGGTGCAGCTGCAGCAGGTCGGTGCCGAGGAAGACGCCGACGCCGACGAGCGGCAGGCCGATCCCCCACAGCACGAACACCGCGGCCAGCAGGCCGGTCCAGCGGTCCAGCGCCCGCCCGGCCGGCCCGGGTAGTCTGCGCCGGCCGAGGATTCCCCCCCGTGTCACGGAGTGGAACTGTAATGGGACGGTACGTAGCGCCTCCGCACGGCTCCGCGGTCCCGGAGGACGTGACGGCCGCGGGGACCCCGGGCTCGCCGGCCGGCGGCGTCCTCGAGCCCGCGGCGCCCGCAGAGTCCGCGGAGCCGGCCGACGGCCCCGCTCGAGGGCGCCCGGGCTCCGATGTGCCCGTGCTGGTCTGGGCTCTCGTCGCGCTGCACGTGGCGCTGATGCTGAGCTTCGCGATGCTCTACCCCGCGATGTACGGCTACGACGAGCCGCAGCACGTGGACATGGCGTACGCGTACTCGAAGGGCCACGGCGTCTACGACCCGGGCGAACGGTGGCTCTCGACCGGCGTCCGCAACGGCGAGCGCGGCCCCAGCTACCCACCGAGCAGACCGTTCACCGACCACGAGATCCTCGAGCGCGACCAGCGCAGGTCTTTCGACGCCCAGGGCGGGGACACCCCGTACCGGGACTCCCTGCCCAACCAGATGGTGCAGCACCCGCCGCTCTACTACCTGCTCGGCGCGGCGGTGCTGGACTTGCCCGGGGTGTCCGGGATGGGTTACGACCGGCAGATCTGGCTGCTGCGGATGCTGTCCGTGCTGATGCTCGCCCCGCTGCCGCTGCTCGCCTGGGCCGCGGCCCGGGCGCTGCTCGGGCCGGGGCCGCCGGCGCTGGTCGCGGCCGTGCTGCCGCTCGCGGTGCCCGGCCTGACCCGGATCGGCGCCTCCGTGAACAACGACGCGCTGATGGCCCTGGTCGGCTCCCTGCTGGTGTACCTGCTCGCCCGCGTGCTGGCCGGCGACCTGCGGGCCCGGACCGGGGCTCTGGTCGGCGCGGTCCTGCTGGCCGGCCTGCTCACCAAGGGCTTCGCACTGGTGCTGCCGCCGGTGGCCGCGGCGGCCTACCTGGTGGCCGCGCTGCGGCACCGGCGGTTCCCGGTCGCCCCAGCGGCGCTGGTGGTCGTGCTGTCCGCCGCCGGCGGCCTGTGGTGGTTACGCAACCTGCTCGCGTACGGCGCCGTACAGCCGCTCGGCGTCGGCCCGGAGAACGTCGAGGAGATCCTTGGCCCGAGGCGGCCGGGCGGCACCCTCGCCGACTTCGTGCCGGCCTTCGTCGAGCAGGTCTCGTCGCGGCTGTGGGGCGGGATCGGCCTGGCGGAGGGGCCGAGGCTCTCCCCGGCGCTGACCACCGGCTGGTCGGTCGCGCTGGTGGCGCTCGTCGTCGTCGGGGTGGCGGTCGGTGCCGGCGGCCGGTGGGGGCGGGCGGCGTTGGCGGTGCTGACGCTGCCCGCGCTGTTGACCCTGCTCGTGGTCTTCGCCGCGGCCTACTCGAACTACCGGAACCACGGCGGCAGCTACGTCGGCATCCACGGGCGCTACCTCTACGTGGGGCTGGTCGGCCTCGCGGTCGCCTTCGCGGTGGGGCTGGACCGGCTGGCGCGGCTCGCCGGGCGGCACGGGCCCGGCCTCGCCCGCCGGCTGCCGGCCATGGTGCTCGCGGCCGCGCTGCTGTCCCAACTGGTCGCCTGCAAGACGATCGTGGGTGCCTGGTGGACGCCGGCACGGGCGAGCGGCCTGCGGGCGGAGCTGGGCGGGGCGCTGACCGGGATCGCCCGCTGGTCGCCCTTTCCCGCGGTGCCGACCTACGCGCCGTTCGTGCTCGCGGTCGGGCTGGCGGTGCTCGCGGTGGTGGTCGCGGTGGTGCCGTCCTCCCGACCGGGCGGGCACCGGGCGGAGACGCCTCAGCCGGGATGACCACCGGCGGCGCGCGCGTACGACGCCAGGTGCGCTTCCGCGCTCGCCGCCCAGGTGAACTCCCCGGCCCGCTTGACCGCCGCCTCGCCGAGCGTCCGGCGCGCCTCCGGGTCGTTCAGCAGCGCGGCCAGCGCGTGCGCGATCGAGTCCGGGTCGCCCTCGGTGTAGGCCACCGCGTCGCCGCCCACCTCCGGCAGCGACAGCCGCTGGGTGGTGAGCACCGCCGCCCCGCACGCCATCGCCTCCAGCACCGGCAGGCCGAAGCCCTCACCGTGGCTCGGATACGCCACCACGGTCGCGCCGCCGAGGTAGCCGCGCAGGTCGGAGATCTTCAGGTAGCCGGGGCGGAGCACCCGCAGCCGGCTGGGCACCTCGGTGATCGCCTGGTCGATCTCGTCGTCCCAGCCGGAGCCGCCGGCCAGCACCAGCGCGGGCGGCTCGTCCCGGTCCTGCACCGCCTTGACCCAGCCGCGGACCAGGGACGGCACGTTCTTGCGGGGCTCGAGCATGCCGAGAAAGGCGACGTACGGCGTGCCGCGCAGGCCGAGCCGGGCCTGCACGAGCTGCCGCTCCTTGTCCGTAGGGACGTGGAAGATCTCCCGGTCCACCCCGTGATACGCCACGTCGATCCGGGTCGGATCGGCGTCGAGCACCCGGACCAGCTCGTCCCGGGTGGCCTTCGACGGCGTGATGGTCCGGGCGCCGCGGTGCAGCGCCGTCTTGATCGCGGAGCGGAAGAACGGCCCCTTGATCGAGGTGTGCACGTCCGGCTGGCTGAAGAAGGTCGCGTCGTGGATGGTCACCACCACCGGCCGGCCCGCCCGCAGCGGCATCGTGTAGTGCGGCGAGTGCAGCACGCCGGCGTTGACCTGCTGGGCGACCAGCGGCAGCCCGGTCTGCTCCCAGGCCAGCCGCGCCGGCCGGTGCGCGATCGCGGCCGGCCCGGCGACGATCGTCGCCTCCGGAGCCATCCGGGCGAACCGCTCGGCGTCGGACCGCTGGGACGCGACGGCGAAGTCGGCACCGGCCGCGCCGAGCGCGGAGATGAGGCCGTCGACGTACCGTCCAACGCCACCACGGTCGGCGGGGACGGCCGTCGCGTCGACGAGCACGCGGGGCGCGCGGCCTGACACGAATCGGCTCCTGCGGTCTGCTCGGTGTGGTGGAACTCACGGGTCCTGGTGGTCTGGGACAGCCTACGCCCGCCGCCCCCGCCGCTCAGCGTGGTGGGACCTCATGTCGCCAGGTCGGAGTAGAGGTTCCACAGCTCGCGAGCGGCCGCCTCCCACGAGTAGTGACCGGCACGGACACGGCCGGCGGCGGCGAGCCGCTTCCGGAAATCCGGGTCCGTCACCTGCGCCAACGCGGCGGCGAGCGCGGCCGGGTCGTCCCGGCGGACGACGACGGTGGCGCCGCCGCCGACCTCGACCAGGGCGGGCGCGTCCGAGGTCACCGCGGGCACCCCGGCCGCCATCGCCTCCAGCACCGGCAGGCCGAAGCCCTCCGCCCGGCTGGGCGCGGCCAGCGCGGTCGCCCGGTGCAGGACGGCGGCGAGGTCGGCGTCGTCGAGCCGCCCGAGCGGCCTGACCCGGCCGTCGGCCAGGCCCAGCCGGCCGGCCTCGGCCAGCGGGTCCACCCCGCCCCAGCCGGGCTGGCCGACCAGCAGCAGCGGCAGGTCCGGGGCGGCCGGCTCGGCCAGGGCCGCGAGCAGCACGTCCAGGCCCTTGCGCGGCTCCAGGGTGGCGAGGCTGAGGACGTACGCGTCCGGCAGCCGGAGCCGGCGCGCCCGCTCGTCCGCGTCCGGCGGGGGGGCGGCGAGCGCGGCGGCGACCCCGTGGCCGACGACGCTGACCCGGTCCCGGCGCAGCGCGGGCAGGACCGCGGCCAGCTCCTCGGCCACCGCGTGGGTGGGCACGACGACGCGGTCGGCGTGCCGGGCGGCCAGCCCGGCGGTGCGGCGGTGCCAGCCGACCCCGCGCGGGGTCAGCGTCTCCGGGTGGGTCCACGGGACGGCGTCGTGGATGGTGACCACCAGCGGCGTGCGGCGGCGGGGCGGGGCCAGCAGGGTCGGCGCGTGCACCAGGTCGGCGCGCGGCGCCGGGCCGGCCTGCCGCTCCCACGCCGCGATCAGCGCCCGCCGGGGCAGCGGCAGCCGCCTCGGGCCGGTGACCCCGTCGACGCGGGCCGCGCCCGGGTTCCGGTGCCAGGCGGTCCATCCCTCGACCTGCCGGCCGGCGGGGGCCGTCGAGGCCAGCGCCGCCGCCAGCTCCCGCGCGTACCGCCCCGTCCCGCCGGGGACCGGCGCCAGCACCTGCTCGACCACCACCCCCACCCGCACGCCGCCGCACCCTACCCGGCGGCCCGGGTGAGCAGCTCAGAGAACGCGGCGGATCAGGCGCCAGTAGGTGTCCAGGGCGGTGGCGACGAAGCCGCCGCCGGGGGGCAGGGGGACGTTGGCGGGGTCGAGGCGGCCGGCGACCCAGCGGGCGAGCGCACGGTCCGCGACCGTGCGCTCGGACTGCAGCAGGCGGCGGCGGGTGCGGACCCAGCCGGCGTTGCGGGCCAGCCAGACCCAGCCACGGACCTTGGCGGGCAGCCAGCCCTGGACCGCGGCCAGGAGGGTCACGGCGACCTCGAAGGCGAGCAGTGCCGGCGCCGCGAGCAGCAGCGTGCGGGCCTCGAAGAGCGTCAGCAGGAAGAGCCACCGGTTGCGCTCCAGCAGGTACTGCTTCGTCGCGGTCCGGGAGAACTCGTACCGGTGCACGACGACGGCGTCCGGCACGTACAGCACGGACAGGCCGCGCTGCCGGCAGCGCCAGCTGAGCTCGGCGTCCTCGTGGTACGCGAAGTACTCCGGGGCGAAGCCGCCGAGCTCCTCCCACAGCTCGCGCCGCAGCGCGCAGGCCGCGCCGGAGGCCAGCGCGACCTCCCGCCGGTCCGGGTAGGCGGCCGCCGGCTGGCCGAAGCCGCCGGACCAGACCAGGCCGAGGTAGTGCAGCGGGTTGCCGGCGGTGTTGAGCCGGTCCGGGTCCTCGGCCAGCCGCACGCTGGCGGTGGCGACCCCGACCGACGGCTCGGCAGCGACCGCGGCCAGCGCGGCGAGCGCGCCGGGCGCTGCCACGGCGTCGCCGTTGACCAGTGCGAGCACCTCGCCGGTCGCGGCGGCGGCGCCCGCGTCGCAGCCGCCGGCGAAACCGAGGTTGCGCCCCGGCCGGACCACCACCACCCCGGGCTCGGCGGCCAGCCGGTCCACCGCACCGGTGGTGCAGCCGTTGTCGACCACCACCACCTCGACCGTCACCCCGGTCGAGGCGAGCAGCGCGCGGACCGACCGCTCCAGCCACGGCTCGTCCAGGTAGGCCAGCACCACGGCGGAGACCGACGGCGGCGGGGATGTCACGGCTCCAGGACCCTACGCGCCGCCGCGACGTACGCTCCCCGGCGTGTCGGGTTACGTCGAGTTGCAGACCGCGCCGTACCGCGGGCACGTGCTGCTGGCCGACGCGGTGCGCCGCTCGGTCCGCCCCGGCGGCCGGATCTTCGAGGGCGGGGTGTCCTCGGGATACTTCGCCCGGGTCCTGGTCGAGGCCGGCTACACCGTCGACGGCGCCGAGATCGACCCGGTGGCCGCGGCCGCGGCGGGAACGATCTGCGACCGGTTGGTGGTCGGCGACCTGGCCGCGCTCGACCTCGCCGCGCTCGCTCCGGTCTACGACGGCTTCGTCTTCGGCGACACGCTGGAGCACCTGGCCGACCCGGTGGCGCTGTTGCGCCGGCTGCGACCGCTGCTGGCCGACGACGGCGCCCTGGTGGTGAGCATCCCCAACATCGCCAACTGGGCGGTGCGGCTGGGCCTGCTGGCCGGCCGCTTCCGCTACACCGAGCGCGGCATCCTCGACCGCACCCACCTGCGCTTCTACACGGCGCGGACGGTCCGCGAGATGCTCGCCGAGGCCGGCTTCCGCACCGACGAGCTGGTCGCGACGGTGCCGGTGCCGCTGATCCGGTGGCGCCCCCTGCTGTGGCTCGCGCACCGGATCGGCAACCTGCGCCCCTCGCTGTTCGCGTACACGTTCGTCATCGTGGCGCGCCCGGGCGACCGGCTGGCCTAGCCTGGTCCGGTGGACCCGCGCGCGTTTCCCCACACGTGGGTGGTGGTGCCGATGTACGGCGAGGAGGCCGTCGTCGGCGAGGTGGTGGCGGGGCTGCGAGAGGTCTTCGGGCACGTCGTCTGCGTGGACGACGGGAGCCGGGACGCCTCCGCCGCGGTGGCCGCGGCCGCCGGCGCCCGGGTGGTGCGGCACCCGGTCAACCTCGGCCAGGGCGCGGCGCTGCGGACCGGCATCGAGTTCGCCCTGCTCGACCCGGACGCCCGGCACCTGGTCACCTTCGACGCGGACGGGCAGCACCGGGTCGCCGACGCGGTCCGCATGGTCGAGCTGCTGCGCACCGGCGGGTACGACGTCGTGCTCGGCTCCCGCTTCCTGGGCGCCGCACCCGGGCTGCCCCGCGGCCGGCGGGCGCTGCTGCGCGCCGCCGCGGCCGCCACCCGGCTGTCCACCGGCATCGCGGTGACCGACGCGCACAACGGGCTGCGGGCGCTGAGCCGCCGGTTCGCCGAGCGGCTGGAGATCACCCTGCCCGGGATGGCGCACGCCTCCGAGATCACCGCCGCCGTCGGCCGGCTGGCGGCGCGCTGGGTGGAGGTGCCGGTGACGATCGACTACACCGACTACGCCCGGGCGAAGGGCCAGCGCTCGATCAACTCGGTGAACATCGCCTTCGAGGTGTCCGTCCACCAGCTGTTCCGGAGCCGGCGATGATGATCAAGGTCGTCCTGGTCGCGCTCATCCTGGTCGCGCTGGTCTGGGGCCTGCGGCACCGCGACGACGTGGGCCTGCGCGCGGGCCGCCGGCTGGTCACGGTGATGCTCGCCCTCCTCGCCGTCGTCGCTGTGCTGGCGCCGGACTTCACCACCCGGCTGGCGCACCTGCTCGGCATCGGCCGCGGCACCGACCTGCTGCTGTACGGGCTGGTGATGACCTTCGTCTTCACCACCGCCGGGCTCTACTTCCGCTGCCGGGACATCGAGCGCCGGCTGGTCGAGGTCGCCCGCGCGGTCGCGATCCGCGACGCGCTGGCCGCCGGCGGCCCGGCCGGCGACGCTGTGCGCCCACCCGCCCAGCGCCCGCCCAGCCGACGACCACCCGCCCCGCGCCGGTCGAGCTGACCGGCCGGCGGCGCCGTCAGGGCAGCGAGGCGGCCGCCAGCCAGATCCCGTACGTGCAGACCGCGGCCGCGGGCACCAGCAGCGCCAGCCCGAGCCGGCGACTGCGGATGGAGGCGGCCAACAGGACCGCCCAGCACGGGACCAGCACGTAGCCGTAGCGCACCGAGACGCTGAAGAAGCCGTGCGTGGCGGAGAAGTTGGCCAGCGCGTAGAGCGGGCCGCCCAGCACGGTGAGCAGCAGCGTCGGCACCGCGACCGCGAAGACCGCCCGGTTGCGCGCGGCCCCCGCCGCCGCCGCCACCGTCCCGACGAGCAGCAGGCTGCCGGTCAGCGCCATCAGCCGCCCCCACATCCCGGCGTTCTCCGGCGTGTCGACCAGGAACGGGGCGATGTGCGCGATACGGGTCGGCGGCAGGAAGTGCGTCCACTGCGCGACGACCCGGTCGACGCGCAGCCGGTCGACGTAGTAGTCGGGGCCGAGGGAGCTGGGCGGGAGCAGCGCCCGCTGCTCGGTCGCCCGGCCGATGCCCGCCGCGGCGAGACCGGCCGGCACCGCGACCAGCGCGACGGCACCGGCGGCGGCCGCCACCCGCATCGCCCGCTGCCGCCAGCGGCCGGCCCGGACCAGCGCGTGCACCAGCAGGAAGCCGCAGGCGACACCCACCACGAGCACGTTGGTGAGCTTGAACGTCACCGAGGCCCAGCCGGCCAGCGGCAGCACCACCACGGCGGCAGGTGAGCGACCCCAGGCGACCGCGGCGTAGAGCACTGCCGCGCCGACCGGCAGCGAGCTGGCGTCCGGGGTCACCACCGCGGACGCGTACCAGACCGGCGGCCAGGCGGCGACCAGCAGCCCGGCGCCGCCGGCCGCCCAGGGTGACGCCCCCAACCGGCGGGACAGCAGGTAGAGCAGGACCAGCCCGACCGCGAGGAAGACCGCGCCGGCGAGCCGGGCGGAGTCGACGTCGTCGGTGCCCCACCGGCCGTGGATCACGTCCGCCAGCCAGTGCGCCACCCGGTAGTACGTGGGCGGGTGGATGTAGGCGGTGTTGAAGCCGCGGGCCGGGTAGCCGCGGGCCGGCAGCTCGGCGGCGTCGCAGCGCGGCGGCCGGAAGGGGCTCTCGATCCGGCGGCAGGACGTCGCCCGCTTCGCCTCCTCGCCGAGCAGCTCGCCGGCCGGGACCGGCCGCGGGGCCTTGAACACCGCGTCCAAGTGCATGTACTCGTCGACCGGGGAGAGCGTCCGGTACGCCTGGACGTGCAGGTCGACCAGCGCGACCGCGACGCCGGAGAGGACCACGGCGGCGACGGCGACCTCGGTCACGCCGAGCCGGGTGAGCCCGTCCAGGCGGGCGCGGTGGGCGCGCCAGAGCCACCGGGCCGCGTGCCGGCCGCGCGGGAGCAGCCAGATCCACGCGGCGACCAGAGCGGCCGTGACAGCGGTGGCCCGGCCGGCGCGGGTGGCGCCGACGAACAGGGCCGCGCGCCGCAGGCCAGCGGCGACCCGCCGCCAGGCCGCCGCGGTCCGGGGACCGGCCCCGGAGGCGGCCGCGACCGCTGACCCGGCCCGCTCCCCGGTCGGCTGCGCCGGGAGCGACCCGGCCGCTGCCGCGGCGCGCCGGTCCGGGGCGCCCGTCGAAGCCGGGTCGGGGGGCAAGCCCACCGGGGGCGGCGCCGTCGCGTCCAGCCGGCGGTCCGGCGCGGGCGGCGGAGGCGGATCGGCCGGTGGACCCGGCGCCGCGGCGGCCGGGACCTCCGCGGTCGCGGCGGGTGCTGGAGCCGAGGGGTCGGGGCCGTCGGGGGGTGGTGCGGCCATTCCCCCTCCGTCCGCGTGGTTGGCCCGACCGGCGTAGCGTACCGGCCTGATGAGGACCTGGCTGGTCACCGGTGGGGCCGGGTACGTGGGCGGGCACGTGGTCCGAGCGCTGCGGGCCAACGGCGATCGGGTCGTCGTCCTGGACGACCTGTCCACCGGCGACCGGGGCCGGCTGCGGACGCCCACCAGCGAGGTGCCCCTCGTCGTGGGCTCGGTCCGCGACCGCGCCCTGGTGCGCGACACGCTGGCCGCGCACGGCGCCACCGGCGTGGTCCACCTCGCCGGCCGCAAGCCCCCGGACGAGTCGCTCGCCCGTCCGGACTGGTACCGGGAGGAGAACGTCGGCGGCCTGCGGGCGGTCCTCGGCGCGATGGCGGACGCCGGCACCGACCGGCTGCTCTACTCCTCCAGCGCCGCCGTGTACGGCGACCCGGAGAGCCTGCCGGTCGACGAGGACGCGTCCACCCGCCCGTGCACGCCGTACGGCCAGACCAAGCTCGACGGCGAGCGCCTGGTCGAGCAGGAGGTCCGCCGGCGCGGCCTGCGTGCGGTCGCGCTGCGGTACTTCAACGTGGCCGGGGCGGCGCGGCCCGAGCTCGCCGACCGGCAGCCGGTGAACCTGATCGCCCGGGTCCTCGCCGCGCTGCGGGCCGGCGAGCGGCCCGTCGTGCACGGCGTCGACCACCCGACGCCGGACGGCACCTGCGTGCGCGACTACGTGCACGCCGAGGACGTCGCCGACGCCCACGTCGCCGCGACCGCCCTGCTGGACGGGCCCGCCGCCTGGCACGTGCTCAACGTCGGCACCGGCAGCGGCTGGTCGGTGCGCGAGGTGCTGGACACGGTCGCGGAGGTGACCGGGATCCCGGTCGAGCCGGTGCTCGGCCCGCGCCGGCCGGGTGACCCGCCGGCGGTCGTCGCCGCGGTCGACCGGATCGCCGCCGTGGCCGGCTGGCGGGCCCGGCACCCGCTGCGCTCGATGGTCGCCAGCGCGTGGTCCGCCCCGACGCGCGCCGCCGCCGGGACCACCGCCCGCCGGTGAGCGCGCCCCTGGACCCCGGACCGGTCCGACCGGCACCGCTCCGGCGGCTGCTGAGGTGGTCCGTCGCGGTGGCCGCGGTCGGCCTGCTCGTCGCCGCCGTGTTGACGGAGGGGCCGAGCCTGCTCGACGCCCTCGGCCGGCTCGACCCGCTGAGCGTCGCGGCCGCGACCGGCGCGGTGCTGGTCGGGCTGGTGGCGACGATGCTGTCCTGGCGGGCGCTCATGGCCGGCCTGGGATCGCGGCTGCCGCTGGCGGCGGGCGCGCGGGTCTACTTCCTGGCCCAGCTCGGCAAGTACCTGCCCGGCAGCGTGTGGCCGGTGCTGGCCCAGATGGAGCTCGGCCGCGAGTACCGGGTGCCACCAGCGCGCAGTGCGGCCGGCGCCGGACTGAACCTGGCGCTCAACCTGGTCACCGGCATCGTCATCGGCGCGGCCGGCCTCGCGCTGGCCGGTGCCCGCGGCCTGTCCGGCTACTGGTGGGTGCTGCTGCCGCTGCCCGCGCTGCTGGCGCTGCTGCATCCCCGGCTGGTGAGCTGGTGGGCGGGCCTCGCGCTGCGGCTGCTGCGCCGCCCGCCGCTGCGGACCCGGCTCGGCGGCCGGGCGCTGGCCGTCGCCACCGGGTGGTCGGCGCTGATGTGGCTCGCGCTCGGCACCCACGTCGCCGTGCTCGCCCACGGGACGGGCTTCCGCGGCCGCGACCTGCTGCTGCTGTCGACGGGCGCGTACGCGGTCTCCTGGGTCGCCGGCTTCCTCGTGGTGGTCGCCCCGGCCGGCGCCGGTCCCCGCGAACTCGCGCTGGTGGTACTGCTGAGCCAGGCGCTCCCGCAGTCCGCGGCGCTCGCCGTCGCGCTGGTCTCCCGGCTGCTGTCGACCCTGTGCGACCTGGCCGTCGCCGGCGGCGGCATGGTGGCCGAGCGGGTGCACCGGGCGCGCGCCCCGGACCCCGTCACCGTGGCCGGGGCCCGCGCCGGGCCGGACGGCATGCCCTAGGGCCGGCGGACCCGGAAGTACGTGCTGCGCAAGCCGAGCGCCGAGCGCACCGCGCCGCCGCTGACCCGGACCGCACGGGGCTTCCCCACCCCGTCCAGCCCGACCAGCTCGACGTCGAGCACGCGCCCGCCCCAGTGGCCCCGGCCGGTACGGGCGACCACCCGCAGCCGGTCCAACCGGGAGAAGCCGAACTTCCGCCCCACGTCGGCCACCTTCACCCGCACGGCCCAGGACCGGTACGGGTCGCCGGCGGTGTACGGGTCGGACCGGGCGACCAGGTACGGCACCCCGCCGGCGGCGGACCAGCCGCCGTTGGACGCCGAGTACTCGGTGGTGGCCGGCCGCCCGCGGGACAGCAGCACGACGCCGCGGGTGCCCGCCACCGCCGCGGTCGTCGAGCGTTCCTCGCCGGACAGCCGGCTGCCGTCCGGCCGCAGCCGCCGCGCCCCGCCGTACACCTGGCAGGCGGTGCTGTCGCACAGGTCGTAGAGGCTGGACCTGGGCCGCTTCACGGCGGCGTACGCGTAGGTGCGGGCGGCCACCGCCTGCGCCCGCAGCGCCGGCGCCGGCCAGGACGCCGGGCTCTCCCGAGGCACCACCCCGGCCAGGTACGACTCCATCGGCAGCCGGTCGACCGCGACGACCGAGCCGCCCGCGGCCCTGGTCACCGCCAGCACGCCGCGGAACTCGGTGGCGGTCCGGTCGCGCCACTGCACCCGCAGCACCGGCCGCGACGAGGCCATGCTCACCCTGCGCGGCAGCACCGGTCCCCACCAGGTCCAGCCGGCGCGGGTCCGGTACGCCAGCCGCAGCGTCCGCGCGTACGCGCCGACCTTCCAGCGGTCCGCCCCGGCCGCCGTGGGCCTGGCCGGCAGCGCCACCCTGCCGCCCGCCCAGCTCACCCGCAGTCCCGGCGCCGGCGTCACCACCAGCTCCGGGTCGGTGCCGACCCGGACCCGCAGCGTCGGGTTGCCGATCCGCGCCCGCACCGTGCCCGGGTAGTAGAACCCGAGGATCTGCCCGGCGGACCGCCCGCCCGCCGCCGCCGCGCGGGCGCCCCACTGCGACATCCCGCGGCCGTGCCCGAAGCCCCGGCCCTCCACGACCCAGACCCCGCTCGCCGGGCGGGTCACCGCCTCGGCGGCCGCCGAGGCCGCCGGCGGCCCTCCGGCCACCCCCGCCGTCACTGCCCCTGCCAGCAGCGCGGCTGCACACGTCCCTCCGGCCGCCGACGCGAGCAGGCGTCCACGGCGGAATCCCCCCGTATATCGCACCGGGCGACCGTAACTCAATGTGACACGCCGTGCACGGGGAGTTTCTTAGAGGAGGCTCCGCAGCAGCGCGCAGTAGCGGTGCCCGGCGGCCGCCACCGAGAACTCGTCCGCCCGGGTCCGGGCGGCGGCGCCGAGCTTGGCCCGCCGGTCCGGATCGGCCAGCAGCCCGGCGAGGGCGCCGGCCAGCGCGGCGGGGTCGCCCGGCGGCACCAGCAGCCCGCTGTCGCCGTCGACCACTGCCGTGTCGATCCCGGCGATGTCCGAGCCGACCACCGGGCAGCCGGCCGCCATCGCCTCCAGCAGCGCGACCGGCAGGCCGTCCTGGTCGCCGGAGGCCGCCGACACCGAGGGCACCGCGACGATCTCGGCACGCGCGTACGCGAGCGCCACGCCGCCCCGGGGCAGCGAGCCGGTGAAGGTGACCGGAAGCCCGGCGGCCCGCCGCTCCAGCTCGGCCCGCAGCGGCCCGTCGCCGACGACCTCCATCGACCACCCGTCCGGCTCCAGCAGCCGCAGCGCGTCCAGCAGCACCGCGACGCCCTTCTTCTCCACCAACCGGCCGACGAAGACGATCCGGCCCGGCACGCGCTCCACCCCGGCGCCGGCGGACCGGACGGTGTCCACGTCGGCCCCCATCGGAAGCACGTGCACCTTCTCCGGGGCCGCGCCGAGCTCGACCAGCCGGCCGGTCATCTCGGCGTTCATCGCGGTGACCGCGTCGGCCCGGCGCAGCACCCGCCGCTTCGACCAGACGCTGACCCGGTCCCGCAGGGCGTAGATGTCGGCACCGTGGGCGGTCACGACCCGCGGCACCCGGCGGGCGGCGATCAGCGCGGCCAGGCCCTGCGGCAGCATCCAGTGCAGGTGCAGGACGTCCGGCCGGTGCCGGCGGACCGCCCGGCGCAGCGCCCAGGACTCGGCCAGCAGCAGCGGCAGCACCTGCAGCCAGCGGGACCGGCGCCGGCGCAGGTTCTCCAGGATGGCGCCGTCGGCCAGGTCCTCCCAGCGGCGCGGGAAGTAGCGGAAGCGCTCGACGGTCAGCGTGCCGACCCGCTCCCGGCGCGCCGAGCCGGGTACCCGCGGCACCAGCACCAGCGTCTCGAACTCGGTCGACTGGTAGGTGGCGAGGTCGCGGACGAAGGCCGGCGTGGGGTCGTCCGGCGCCGCCGGGAAGGTCGAGGAGAGCACCAGCAGCCGCGGCCGCCCGGCGCCCCGCGTGCTTGCAGCCCGTACGGACACCGCGCCGCTCCCCCCGTCGTGGACGACGCGGAGGAGCTTACATATGGTGTCTACCCACTCACGAAGAGAGAGAAGTCTTACTGTCCGTTTATGATCCGCTACCCTGCGACGATGACCTCAACGGTCCGCCCGCGCCACCGGCAGGGTCCGGCCCGACTCGTCGGTGGCGTTCCGTACTCGGACCGGGCCAGCACCCTGTCCCTGCTGCCCGGCGCCGCGGTCGGTCGCTGGCTGGCCCGGCAGGCACCGCTGGTGTGCGGCCGGCTGCTCGACCTCGGCTGCGGCAACCAGCCCTTCCTGCCCTGGTACGGCCCGAAGGTCGCCGAGGCGGTGCCGGTCGACGCGGCGCCGGCCCGCGGCGTGCTGCAGGTCGACCTGGCCGGTCCGCTGCCGTTCCCGGACGCCGGCTTCGACACCATCCTGTGCACCCAGGTGCTCGAGCACGTCGAGAACGCCGAGCACGCGATGGGCGAGATCGCCCGGGTGCTCCGGCCCGGCGGGCACGCGCTGGTGACCGTGCCGTTCCTCTACCCGACCCACGAAGCCCCGTACGACTTCCAGCGGTTCACCCACCACGGGCTGGCCGGGCTGGTCCGCCGGCACGGGCTCGAGGTGGCCGCGCTGGACGCCCAGGGCGGACCCGTGCTGATGCTCGCCCACTTCGGCGTGCTCGCGCTGACCCAGGTCCTGCGGCTGCTCCGGCTGGCCGACAACCGGGTGCTCCGGGCGCTGGTGGCCGCACCGCAGGAGGCGCTGCGGTCCCGGGTGTCCACCCGGCTGAGCCTGCCGGCGAGGGTGGCGAGCCTCGGCTACATGGTGGTGGCCCGAAAGCCGCTCTAGCCGGGCGCCCGGGTCCGGGGCCTGGCGCGGCTATGCCGTCGGGACGTCGTCCAACGGCCTCGGCACGACCCGGGTCGGCAGGCCGAGCGGCTCGGCGGCCCCGGGCGTGCCGACCCAGACGAAGGTCGGGATGACCGGCGACAGCGCGGACCACAGCACCGGCGGCGCGCCGGCGAGCCGGGCGGGGACCAGGTCCTCGGCTCCGAACCGCGCCGGCTCGGCCAGCACCGTGTACGTGTAGTCCCACACCCGCAGTCCCCGGCAGAGCCGCTTGAGTCCGGACCGGGTGCGGAAGCGCTCGTGGTAGCGGTCGGCCCGGCCGAAGGCGGAGACGTAGCGGTCGGCGGCCCGGTACGGCAGCCAGGACAGGAACGGCAGCCGGTGGTGCGGCTCCATGATCCCGAGCCGGTTGCCCAGGCCCAGGTACGCGGCGCCGGTCGGGCTGAGCACCCGGCGGATCTCCGCCATCACCGCGTCCGGGTCGAGCACGTGCTCGTAGATGTGGTTGAAGACCACCGCGTCGACCGAGGCGTCCGGGAACGGCAGCGTCTCGCCGTCGGCGTGCAGGAAGCGCACCTCGCCGCCGAAGCGGTCCCGGGCCCGCCGCAGACCGGGCTCGTCGATGTCCACCCCGGTCACGTCGGCGCCCGCGAGGTGCAGCTCGTGCGAGATGAAGCCGGTCGAGCAGCCCAGGTCGACCACGGTCCGGCCGGCGAGGTCGCCGGTGCCGAGGAAGTGCGTCAGGACCCGCAGGATCTTCCCGGCCTTCTTCCGGCGCTCGTGCTCGACCAGCATCTTCGTCTGCAGCTCGGAGTAGGCCAGCTGCTTGCGGCGGTCATCGGGCACGGACCGGGAGCCTACCCACCGGCAGCGCTCGTGTACGCGGCGTGCGTCGCCTCCGCCGTCGCCGTCCAGCTGAAGGCGCGGGCGTGCGCCTGCCGGGCGGCGCGCGCGACCGGCCCGCCGTCGCCGGCCAGCACCTTCCGCAGCGCGGCGGCCAGCCCGGCGTCGTCGCCGACCGCGACCAGCTCCGCCAGGTCGCCGGTCACCTCCCGGACCACCGGCAGGTCGCTGGCCACCACCGGCGTGCCGGTCGCGAAGGCCTCCAGCGGCGGCAGCCCGAAGCCCTCGTACCGGGACGGGAAGGCGAGCGCGGCCGCCCCGGCGACCACCCGGCGCAGGTCGGCGGAGTCGAGGTAGCCGGCGGTCCGCACCGCGCCGGCGGGCAGCGCCGAGGTCTCCAGCGCCGGCCCCCAGCCGGGCGGGCCGGCGAGCACGAGCGGAGGGGTCGACCGGTCGTCGTCGTGGAGCAGTCGCAGTGCCCGCAGCAGCCCGGGCAGCCCCTTGCGCGGCTCGACCGTGCCGACGAAGAGCAGGTACCGCTCGGGCAGCCCGCGCCCGGCCAGCCAGGCCGGGTCCGGCGGGACGGCCGCGAACCAGGCCGGGTCCACCCCGAGCGGCGTGGCCACCACCCGGTCGCCCAGCCCGTACTCCGCCCGCACCTCGTCGGCGACCGCCCGGCTCGGGGTCAGCACGACGGCCGCGCGGCGCAGCCCCCGCGGCACCAGCTCGCGGTAGCGCCGCGACGCGGCCGCCACCGTCCCGGGATAGCGCAGGTACGACAGGTCGTGCACGGTGACCACCCCGCCGGCCCGGCGCAGCGGCGGGAGCACGAAGTTGGTGCCGTGGAAGACGTCCAGCCGGCCGGTCAGCCACTCCACCGGCGGCAGCTCGGCCCGGCCCCAGGCCGCCCGGAGCGCGCGGGCCGGTGCGGGCCGGTGCCGGACGGCGACCCCGGGCGGCACGGCGGCCGGCAGCCCGGCTCCCCCGCGCAGCGTGAAGGCGGTGACGACCAGGTCCAGGCCGTCCCGGACGGCCAGCTCCCGGACCAGGTGCTCGACGTACCGGCCCACCCCGGTCCGGGCGCCCAGCAGCGGGGTGCCGTCGAGTCCGACCCGCATGACCGGAGCACTATAGTGGCGCGGCGCACCGCGCCAGCAGCCGGTTCACCCGGCGTTCACAGGGAGGAGGCCGGTCGAGAAGATGGCCGTCTCCAAGTACGACGTCGAGGTCGACCTCGCGGCCGCACCCGAGACCAGCCACGCCCGGATGGTGGAGCTGGTCGGGTCCAACAAGCGGGTTCTCGACGTGGGCTGTTCCACCGGCTACCTCGCCCGGGCGCTGGCCGCGTTCGGCAACACCGTCTCCGGGGTGGAGTACGACGCGGCCGCCGCGAAGGAGGCCGAGCCGGACCTGGCCGAGCTCGTCGTCGGCGACCTGGAGGCGCTCGACCTGGTCGCGGCCTTCGGCGAGGGCGCCTTCGACGTGGTGATGTTCGGCGACGTGCTGGAGCACCTGCGCGACCCGCTGCGGGTGCTGCGCGGTGCCCGACCGCTGCTGGCGCCCGGCGGCAGCGCGGTGATCTCGGTCCCCAACATCGCGCACGGCGACGTCCGGCTCGCGCTGCTCAAGGGCCGCTTCCGCTACACCAAGCTGGGCCTGCTGGACGAGACGCACACCCGCTTCTTCACCCGGGAGAACCTCGACACGTTCCTGCGCGACGCCGGCTTCGTCCCCGTCGACGTGCGCCGGACGTACGCGCCGCTGTTCGGCACCGAGGTCGGGATCGGCCCGGACGAGGTGGACCCCGCGGTCGTCGAGGAGCTGCGCGCCGACCCGGAGGCGGAGACCTACCAGTTCGTGCTGCGGGCGGTCCGCGACGACGCGGTGCACGTGGACATCGGCCTCACCGACCGCGCCGAGCAGCTCGACCTGCGGGTGCGCGAGCTGACCCACCAGCTCGACCGGGCCCGCGCGGCGCTGGACGAGGCGCGCGCCGGGCAGGATCGGGCGGCCGATGCGGCGGAGCGGGCGGAGCGGGCCGAGCGGGCGGCCGCCCAGGCACGGGCCGAGGCCGAGCGGCTGCGGACCGAGCTGGCGACGGTCCACGGCACCCGGCTGATGCGGGCCGCCCGGCTGCCCCGCGCCGCGTACAGCGCGCTCCGCCGCCGCCGCCGCGACTGAGCCGCCCGGGGGTGGGCCGCCCTCCCCTAGACTCGGCCGCGATGTCCCTGCTGTCCGACGTTCGCGGCTCCCGCGAGCTGCTGGTCAACCTCACGCTCCGCGAGGTCGGCGGCAAGTACAAGCGGACCGCGCTCGGGCAGGGCTGGTCGCTGCTCAACCCGCTGGTGCAGATGGCGATCTTCACGGTCGTCTTCGGCGTGCTGATCAAGATCAGGCCGGACCCGGGCGACCCGAGCGGGCTCGAGGTCTTCGCGCTCTGGCTGGTGGCCGGGCTGCTGCCGTGGGCGTTCTTCGCCAACGCGGTGACCGGCGGGATGGGCGCGCTGCTCGCCAACGCCAACCTGATCAACAAGGTCTACTTCCCGCGCGAGACGCTGGTGCTGTCCACCGTCTTCTCCTGGAACGTGACCTTCGCGATCGAGCTGGCCGTGCTCACCGTGGTGCTGCTGCTCTTCGGCGGGGCGCCGTTGCTGTTCCTGCCGCTGGTGGTGGTGGCCGGGCTGCTGCTGACCGCCTTCGCCCTCGGCATCGCGCTCGCCCTGTCGGTGGCGAACGTCTACTTCCGCGACACCCAGCACTTCATGGCCCTGTTCATGCAGGTCTGGTTCTACGCGACGCCGATCGTCTACCCCTACTCGTACGTACGGGACAAGGCGTCCCCGGCGGTGGAGACGCTCTACCGGCTCAACCCGATGGAGCGGTTCGTGACCGTGTTCCGCAACCTGCTCTACGACAACCGGCTGCCGTCGCTGTCCGACGCGGTCTACGTCACCGCCGCCGCCGGGCTCGCGCTGGTGGCGGGATGGTGGGTGTTCCGGCGGTACGAGGGCCGGCTGGCGGAGGAGCTGTGAGCGCTCCGAGCGCGGACCCGGCGATCGCGGTCGACCGGGTGTCCAAGCGCTTCCGGCTCTACCACGAGCGCAACCAGTCGCTGAAGGCGGCGCTGCTGCGCGGCCGGCGGGCGGCGTACGAGGAGTTCTGGGCGCTCAAGGACGTCTCCTTCGAGATCCCGGAGGGGACCACATTCGGGCTCATCGGCGAGAACGGCTCCGGCAAGTCGACGCTGCTCAAGTGCATCGCCCGGATCCTTCGGCCGGACGCCGGCGAGGTCCGGTCCGCCGGCTCGCTGGCGGCGCTGCTCGAGCTCGGCTCCGGCTTCCACCCCGAGCTGTCCGGCCGCGAGAACGTCTACCTCAACGGCTCGATCCTCGGCATGTCCAAGCGGGCGATCGACGCGCGCTTCGACGCGATCGTCGACTTCGCAGGGATCGAGGCCTTCATCGACCAGCCGGTGAAGAACTACTCGTCCGGCATGTACGTGCGGCTGGGCTTCTCGGTGGCGATCAACGTCGACCCGGACGTCCTGCTGGTCGACGAGGTGCTGGCCGTCGGGGACGCGGCCTTCCAGGAGAAGTGCCTGGAGAAGTTCGCCGAGTTCCGCCGCGCCGGCAAGACCGTCGTGGTGGTCAGCCACGCCATGGGCTCGCTGCGCTCCTTCTGCGACGCCGCGGCCTGGCTGGAGCACGGGAGGCTGGTCAAGGTCGGGCCGGCGACGAGCGTGGTGGACGACTACATCGACGAGGGCCACGCCGAGCGGCAGGAGACCGCCGGCGGCGGCTCCCGGTGGGGCTCCGGCGAGGCGCGGCTGACCAGGGTGGAGCTCCTCGACGCCGCCGGGCGCCCGACGACGAGGGTCCGCACCGGCGACAAGGTCACCGTCCGGATGGCGTACGAGACGGACGAGCCGATCGCCAAGCCGGTCTTCGGCCTGGCGCTGGAGAACCTGGACGGCGTGTACGTCTGGGCACACCACAGCCGGGACGGCAACTTCGTCCCGGACTCGATCTCCGGCTCCGGCAGCGTGGACCTGGCGATCCCGCGACTGATGCTGCAGCCGGGCACGTTCGACCTGCTCGCGTCGCTCGTCGACTACACCACCACCCACACGTACGATTTCCTGCGGCACTGCTACCGCTTCGACGTGGAGGCCGGGCAGCCGCGGGAGTCCGGGGGGATCGTCGCGCTCGACGGCGAGTGGGGAAACCTCCGGGACCGTCCCGACGACCTCGACCTGCTCCCCGCCGAGAGGACCTGACATGCCCCGCCGCCGCCCCACCACCCGTTCCGGCGTGGTGTCCGTGGTGACGATCAACTACAAGGGGGCCGAGGACACCATCGCCTGCCTGCGGGCGCTGCGGACCCTGGACTGGCCGGCAGACCGGCTGGAGCTGATCTGCGTCGAGAACGCCTCCGGCGACGGCAGCGCGGAGCGGATCCGGGCCGCGGTGCCCGGCGTCACGCTGGTCGAGTCGCCCACCAACGGCGGCTTCACCGGCGGCTGCAACCTCGGCGTCGCGCGCGCCACCGGTGAGTACGTCGCGTTCCTCAACAACGACGCCAGGCCGGACGCGGGCTGGATCCGGGCCGCGGTCGAGGTGCTGGAGCGGGACTCCGGCGTCGGCTGCGTGGCCAGCAAGGTGCTCGACTGGGAGGGCGAGACGGTCGACTACGTCGACGGCTCGCTGACCTGGTACGGGATGGGCTACAAGCGGGAGGCCACGCAGCCGGACACCGGCGAGTGGGACGAGCCGCGGGACGTGCTGTTCGCCACCGGCTCGGCGATGGTGGTCCGGGCCGACCTCTACCGCAAAGTCGGCGGCTTCGACGAGCGCTTCTTCATGTTCTACGAGGACGTCGACTTCGGCTGGCGGCTCAACCTGCTCGGCCACCGGGTCCGGTACGTGCCGGGCTCGGTCGCGTACCACCGGCACCACGTCACGATGGACAAGTTCGGCCGGTGGCGGGAGCGCTACCTGCTCGAGCGCAACGCCCTGCTCTGCCTCTACAAGAACCTCGAGGACGGCACGCTGGCCCGGGTGCTGGCGCCGGCGCTGGCGCTGGCGGTGCGCCGGACGCTCGCGCTCGGCGGTGACGACCCGACCGTGCTGGACCTGCAGCGCTCCCCCGGCGGCGACGACAGCGACCGGATCGAGGTCTCCAAGCACACGCTGGCCGGGCCGTACGCGATCGACTACCTGGTCGAGCAGCTGCCCTCGATGGACGAGACCCGGCGCGGGCTCCAGGCGGCGCGGCGGCGGCGCGACCGCGACCTGGTCCCGCTGTTCCGGCAGCCGATGGAGCCGGCGTACGCGAACGAGCGCTACCAGGCCGGCTACGACGCGCTGGTCGCCGCGTTCGACATCGCCGAGCTGTTCTCCACCCGCCGCCGGGTCGTGGTGGTCACCGGCGACACCTTGGCGAAGAAGATGGCCGGCCCCGGCATCCGGGCCTTCCACCTGGCCGAGGAGCTGTCCCGCGAGCACGACGTCCGGCTGGTCTCGACCACCCGGACCGAGATCAGCCACCGCCGCTTCGCCTGCCTGGAGAGCACCCACGAGGGCCTCAGGGCGCACGAGAAGTGGTGCGACGTGCTGATCTTCCAGGGCTTCACCATGGACAAGGCGCCCTGGCTGCGGACGTCGGAGAAGGTGATCGTGGCCGACCTCTACGACCCGATGCACCTCGAGCAGCTGGAGCAGACCCGCGGGCAGGACATGTCCCTGCGCGGCAACGACATCGCCTCCACCACCAACGCGCTGAACGACCAGCTGCTGCGCGGCGACTTCTTCCTCTGCGCCTCGGAGAAGCAGCGACACTTCTGGCTCGGCCAGATGGCCGCGGTCGGCCGGCTCAACCCGCGGACGTACGACGCGGACTCGTCCCTGCAGTCGCTGATCGCGACCGTGCCGTTCGGGCTGCCGTCGGAGCCGCCCCGGCGGACCCGGCCGGCCATCAAGGGCGTCGTGCCCGGGATCGAGCCCGCCGACAAGGTCATCCTCTGGGCCGGCGGCGTCTACAACTGGTTCGACCCGCTGACCCTGATCCGGGCCGTCGACAAGCTGCGACACCGCCGGGACGACGTGAAGCTGTTCTTCCTCGGCATGAAGCACCCCAACCCGGCGGTGCCCGAGATGCGGATGGGCTGGCTGGCCCAGCAGCTGTCCGCCGAGCTCGGGCTGACCGACAAGGCGGTGTTCTTCAACCACGGCTGGGTCGACTACGACGACCGGCAGAACTACCTGCTGGACGCGGACGTCGGCGTGAGCACGCACTTCGAGCACGTGGAGACCACGTTCTCGTTCCGGACCCGGATCCTGGACTACCTCTGGGCCGGGCTGCCGATCGTGGCCACCGAGGGGGACACCTTCGGCGACCTGATCGGCGCCGAGGGACTCGGGATCGCGGTGCCCGACGAGGACGTGGACGCGCTGACCGACGCGCTGGACCGGGTGCTCTGCGACCCCGCCTTCGCGGCGGAGTGCCGGGCGAACGTCGCCCGGGTGCGGGAGCGCTTCACCTGGGAGGCGGCGCTGGAGCCGCTGCTGCGGTTCTGCCGGGCGCCGCACCGGGCGCCGGACGCGCCGGTCGGCCGGGACGGCCGCGAGGTCGTCGGTGGCATGCGGGCGCCGCGGCTCGCCGTGACGCCGCCGCCGACCTCGGTGCGGGGCGACCTGGGGCTGGCGCAGGAGTACTTCCGCGCCGGCGGGCTGCGCGAGGTGGCCCGGCGGGCGGCCGGGCGGGTGCGCCGGCGGGTCCACGAGCGGGGCGGGGCGAGCGCCGGGGAGTGAGTCGCGGGGTGGACGGGGGCGCCCACCGACTTCGGAGGTCGCGCCGGCGGCGACGCGTCCCGGCGGTGGTCCGGGCCGCGCTGCTGGCGCATGCCGCGGTGCTGCTGCTGTCGGTCTTCGCCTGGCCGGTGCACCGGGCCCCGGACGAGCCGCAGCACGCGGACCTGGTGATCGCGGTGGCGAACGGCACC
>Ga0210378_10000384_pt1 | contig 22375 bp, 26 predicted proteins | sample PLM1_60_b1redo_FD_155465 | JGI IMG/M metagenome (GOLD analysis project Ga0210378, IMG submission 155465) | Groundwater sediment microbial communities from an aquifer in East River, Colorado, USA - PLM1_60_b1 redo | ecosystem: Environmental > Terrestrial > Soil > Riparian zone | place: USA: East...
CATGCCGGGAAGCCAGAGCGCCTCGAAGCCCTGCATGCGCCGGCGTCGGGTGGCCGCGTCGATCAGGGTGTGGTCAAGCGCGTGGCCGAGGTGAAGCGACCCGGTCACGTTGGGCGGCGGGATCACGATGCAGAACGGCGGCTTCTCGCTCTCGGCGTCCGCCTCGAAGTAGCCGGCCTTGACCCACCGCTCGTAGAGCGGGCCCTCTACCTCCGCCGGGGCGTACTGGGTGGGCAGGTCGGCGTGGGCACGGGTGTCAGGCTCGGTCGTCACGCCATGATCGTAGTGAGCCGCGCGCGATCGTGTTGACCGCCTACCGGGGTGCCGCCGCGCGGCGCGGACACGGGCCTGTGAGACTGCTCGCGTGTACCCGATGGAGAACGGTGCAATAGCGCTGCTGCTCGTGGTGGCGATCGGCGTGCTGTTCTGGCGCCTGTCCGTACGGGGGCCGTCCCGGATGCGCCGCTCGCTCTACACGATCGGGGCGCTGGTGCTCGTGTTGTGGCTCATCGCCGTCGTCGTCAACGTGCTGCGGACGCCCGGTTCGGCGTAACAACACAGCTCCGCGCGCTGGACGAGATCGCTCGACCGTCGTGGCGCACCTCGGCGAGGGCTACTACAGGCGGCGGTTGCGCAGGCTCGGCACCTCAGCACGGATCGTCTCCAGCCGCGCCAGGTCGAGTTCGGCCGCGACGACGCACGTGATATCCGGGGCCTGCGCGATCACAGTGCCCCACGGGTCGACGATCATGCTGCGGCCGTAGCAGGTGCGGTTCGGCTCGTGATCGCCGATCTGGGCGGCGGCCAGCACGAAGCACTGGTCCTCGATGGCGCGCGCCCGCAGCAGCACCTCCCAGTGGTCCCGGCCGGTATGCGCCATGAACGCCGCCGGCACGACCAGCACCTTGGCGCCGTCGATCGCGAGCGCCCGGTACAGCTCGGGGAAGCGCAGGTCGTAGCAGATACTCAGGCCGACGCCGACGCCCTCGATGTCGACGACCACTGACCGGTCACCGGCCGCGACCTGCGTCGACTCGTGGTAGGACACCCGGCCGGGGATCTCCACGTCGTAGAGGTGGATCTTGCGGTACGACGTGACGAGCTGGCCCTCACGGTCGAAGAGCAGCGAGGTGTTGTACGTGCGCCCGTCGCCCGGCCCCGACTCGTGGTACGAGCCGGCGACCACCCACATCTCGAACTCACGCGCGGCGGCAGCGAAGAACTGGCCGAACTCGCCGTCTGGCGGTTCCGGGGCCGGCATGCCGCGACCGGGGCCGAGATAGTCGACGTACTCGGGGAGGACAGCCAGGTCGGCGCCCTGCGCGGCCGCTTGCTCCAGCAGTGCCCGCGCCGTCTTGAGGTTCGCCGCACGATCGTCACGGGAGTTGAGTTGGCACGCCGCAATCCTCATGACCACCGAGCCTAATGCGCGGCCGGCCGGCTCGCCCGCCAGTCACCCGAGGCTGGCGCCTTTATGCGGCTGAGGCAGGTCGCGATACCGCAGGCCGACTCCGACCGCCGCCGCAACTGACCCGCCGCGCCTGGCCGCCGGACCCGAGGCGCCCGGACCTGACGCGCCGCACCCGCCCGGATCTGACGCGCCCGACCCGAGGCGCCCGGACCTGACGCGGCGGACCTGAGGCACCCGACCTGAGGGGCCGCACCTGACTGCCTGACCTGACGCGGCGGACCTGAGGCACCCGACCTGAGGGGCCGTACCTGACTGCCTGACCTGACGCGGCAACTGTCGGGGAAACGGGGGTATCGGCCGCCCGCTTATTGCCCGGATACCGGAACAGTCCGGTTTGTCCCCCGCGCCGGTTCCGGGGCGACCCGGCCGGCCCGGGCGCCCGGACGGCCCCGCGCAGGCTGGGCGGCCCGTGGAACACCGAACGGCGCCGACTCCCAGGGAGTCGGCGCCGTTCAGGGACTGCTTAGGTCAGGCGCTCTTCTCGCGACGCTCGCGCTTCGGCGCGTTGTCGCGGGGGACGATCGTCGGGTTGACGTGCTCCAGCACGACCTCCCTGGTGATGACGACCCGGGCCACGTCCGAGCGGCTCGGGATCTCATACATCACCGACATCAGCACCTCTTCCAGGATGGCCCGGAGCCCGCGGGCGCCGGTGCCACGGAGGATGGCCTGGTCGGCGATGGCCTCGAGCGCGTCGTCGCTGAACTCCAGCTCCACGCCGTCCAGCTCGAACAGCCGCCGGTACTGGCGTACCAGGGCGTTCCGCGGCTCGGTGAGGATCTGGATGAGCGCCTCGCGGTCGAGGTTGCGGACGCTGGTGATCACCGGGAGACGGCCGACGAACTCGGGGATCATGCCGAACTTGAGCAGGTCCTCCGGCATGACGTCCTTGAACACGTCGTCGGCGCTGCGCTCAGCCTTGGAGCGGATCTCGGCGGTGAAGCCGATGCCCTTCTTGCCGACCCGGCCCTCGACGATCTTGTCCAGCCCCGCGAACGCACCACCGACGATGAACAGCACGTTCGTAGTGTCGATCTGGATGAACTCCTGGTGCGGGTGCTTGCGGCCGCCCTGCGGCGGGACGCTGGCGGTGGTGCCCTCGAGGATCTTGAGCAGCGCCTGCTGGACACCCTCGCCGGAGACGTCCCTGGTGATCGACGGGTTCTCGCTCTTGCGGGCGATCTTGTCGACCTCGTCGATGTAGATAATGCCGGTCTCAGCGCGCTTGACGTCGTAGTCGGCGGCCTGGATCAGCTTGAGCAGGATGTTCTCGACGTCCTCGCCGACGTAACCCGCCTCGGTGAGCGCGGTGGCGTCGGCGATGGCGAACGGAACGTTGAGCATCTTGGCCAGCGTCTGCGCCAGGTGCGTCTTGCCGCAGCCGGTGGGGCCGATCAGCAGGATGTTCGACTTCGCCAGCTCGACCGCTTCCGAGGCGCCGCCACGGTGCCCCGTCGACTCGGCCTGGATGCGCTTGTAGTGGTTATAGACCGCAACGGAGAGCGCCTTCTTGGCGATTTCCTGGCCCACCACGTACTGATCGAGGAACTCACAGATCTCGATCGGCTTGGGAAGCTCATCCCATTTGAGATCCGAGGACTCCGACAGCTCTTCCTCGATGATCTCGTTGCACAGGTCGATGCACTCGTCACAGATGTACACACCTGGACCGGCAATGAGCTTCTTCACCTGCTTCTGCGACTTGCCACAGAAGGAGCACTTCAGCAGATCACCGCCGTCGCCGATGCGTGCCACCTACGACCAACTCCCTGTCAGTGCCGACCGGGCGGCCAGCTCATCTTCTCGACGGTACATGCTGATCCGCCGAGCGGAACCCCTCTTTGCCCCGCGCGTCATCGCAATCAGCTCGCGGTGACCGGCACCTTCTTGCGACTGTCAAGGACCTGATCAATCAGGCCGTACGTCTTGGCCTCTTCCGCGGTGAGGATCTTGTCCCGCTCGATGTCCTTACGGACGGCCTCGGCCGACTTGCCCGAGTGGCGCGCCAACATCTCCTCGAGCTGAGTACGCATCCGCAGGATCTCGCGGGCCTGGATCTCGATGTCGCTGCCCTGGCCACCGCCCTCGCTGTACGGCTGGTGGATCAGGATACGGGCGTTCGGCAGCGCCAGCCGCTTGCCCGGCGTACCGGCGGCGAGCAGCACGGCAGCGGCGGAGGCGGCCTGGCCCATGCACACCGTCTGGATGTCAGGACGGACGTACTGCATGGTGTCGTAGATCGCCGTCAGCGCCGTGAACGAACCGCCCGGCGAATTGATGTAGAGCAGGATGTCGCGGTCCGGGTCCATCGACTCCAGGCACAGTAGCTGGGCCATGACGTCGTTGGCGCTGGCGTCGTCGATCTGGACGCCGAGGAAGATGATCCGCTCCTCGAAGAGCTTGTTGTACGGGTTCATCTCCTTGATGCCGTACGACGTGCGCTCGATGAAGGACGGCAGAATGTAACGGCTCTGGGGGGTGTAAAGCTCACTCATCGGATCCTCCGGAAGTGCTGGGCTTTGTCGACCGGCGCGCTAGCCGGAGGTCAGTGGGCGCTCGTCGCGATCTGGGAGGCGCTGGGCACGACAGCGTCGATGAGGCCGTACCCGCGGGCCTCGTCGGCAGTGAACCAGCGGTCGCGGTCGGAGTCGGCCTCGATCTGGTCGATGGTTTGACCAGTGTGGAACGCGATCCGCTCCTGCATCAGCTTCTTGGTGTAGAGCATCTGCTCGGCCTGGATGGCGATGTCGCTCGCCGAACCGCCGATGCCGCCGGACGGCTGGTGCATCATGATCCGGGTGTGCGGAAGGGCATACCGCTTGCCGGGCGCGCCCGCGCAAAGGATGAACTGCCCCATCGAGGCGGCGAGGCCGAGGCCCAGGGTGGCGACGTCGTTGGTGACGTACTGCATGGTGTCGTAGATCGCCATGCCGGCTGTCACCGAGCCACCGGGTGAGTTGATGTAGAGGGTGATGTCCCGGCTCGGGTCCTCGGCGTTGAGCAGCAGGAGCTGCGCGCAGATGATGTTCGCCATCGAGTCCTCGAACTGGGTGCCGAGGAAGATGATCCGCTCCTTGAGGAGCCGGTTGAAGACCGAGTCGTCGAAGTTCATGCCGCCGCCACTCGGCGTGCGCCCGGACGGAACGGCGATCGACGGGGTGTGCAGCTGAGTCACGACGTGCCTGCCTTCGACTGGTGGGGTTTGGTGTCTTCCCGCCTCGACCCTAGCCCGCCGGATCAGCGGCGGGCCCCCGATCCAGCGTGTGTTCGCTCTGGGCGCAGGCTCAGCCGCCCTGGACGCCGGCACCTGCCGCGAGGTCCTCGCGGAGGGCATCCAGGTCGACCTTGTTGCCCGACGCGTCATTGATCGCGGCGCTCTCCAGGACCAGCGCCAGCGCCTTGCCGCGGCGCAGGTCGGCGACGACCGCGGTGAGCTGACCGGCCTCGACGACCTGGTCGGCGTACTCCTGTGGGGCCATCCCGGCCTGCTGCGCGCGGCGGACGATCTCCTGGGTCAACTCGGTGTCGTTCACCCCGAACTGCTCGGTGTCGGCGACCGTGTCGAGCACGAGCTGCGCCTTCACCGCGTCCTTGGTGTCGGTCTCCAGCTTGGCGTCGAACTCCTCGGCGGTCTGGCCCTCGGACTGGAGGTAGATGTCCAGGGTCAGACCGGCCCGCTCCAGCTGGTGGTTGAGCTGGTGCTTGCGGAACTCCAGCTCGTCGGCGACGACCTTCTCCGGAAGCGGCACCTCGACGGCCGCGAGCAGGCTCTCCAGGGCCTTGTCGCGGGCCTGGACGGCCTGCTCCATGCGCTTGACGCGCTCGACCCGGGTGCGGATGTCGGCGCGCAGCTCGTCAAGGGTGTCGAACTCGCTGGCGGTCTGGGCGAACTCGTCGTCCAGCGCTGGCAGCTCCTTCTCCTTGACCGACTTCACGGTGACCGCGACGTCGGCCTCCTTGCCGGCGAGCTCGCCGCCGGCAAGTTCGGTCTTGAAGCTGGTGGCCTCGCCCGCCGACAGGCCGGTGATGGCCTCGTCGGTGCCGGGCAGGAGCTGGCCGGTGCCGACTTCGTAGGACAGGCCGGTGGCGGTGCCGCCCGGCACCTCCTCGCCGTCCACGGTCGCGGCCAGGTCGAGCGAGACGTAGTCGCCGTCCTGCACCGGGCGCTCGACACCCTTGAGCACGGAGAACCGCTCACGCAGGTTGTCGACCTGGGAGTCGACGTCGGCGTCGGCAACCTCGATGTCGTCGACCTGCACCGTCAGGTCGGCGAAGTTCGGCAGGGTGATCTCGGGGCGGACGTCGACCTCGGCGGTGAAGGCGACCTTCTCGCCGTCGGCCAACTCGGTGACCTCGACGTCCGGGCTGCCCAGCACCTTCACCTCGTGCTCGCGCACGGCGGAGCTGTAGTGCGTCGGGATGGCGTCGTTCAGCGTCTCCTCCAGCACCGCGGCACGGCCGACGCGCTGGTCGATCAGGCGCGGCGGGACCTTGCCCTTACGGAATCCGGGGATGCTGATCTGCTGGCTGATCGCCTTGTACGCCTTGTCGAGGCTCGGCTTGAGCTCGTCGAAGGGCACCTCGACGGAGAGCCGTACCCGAGTGGCGCTCAGGGTCTCGACGGTGCTCTTCACGTGCGTGCTCCTCGGGGTGTTGGCGATCGATGCGGTGACTCGGTGGCCGCGTGCTGGGCGGCGAGTGCGGCGTGCGGGAATCCGCCGCCGACAGACCCCAAGAGTGTAGGCGACTCCGCCCCGGGCCCTGCACTCCGCACTACCCGTCCGTCAGCCAGTGCCGGCTCTACGGGTCGCGATGGCTTCGCCGGATGGGCCGGCTAGACGAATCCTCTTCCGGAAGTCGGCCAAAGCAGCGGACCGTTCCGAGCAGGCCGGGAGTCGACGCGCGGCGTCGACCTCCTCGGATGGCGCTGTCGAGCGCTGACCGTCAGCCAAGCCCCTCGCGGAAGCCGATTCGCCAGGACGGATAAGCCGGCGCCCAGCCCAGTTCGCGCTTGGCCTTCGCGTTGGACGAGCCCCGGCTGCGCGTCATCAGCGAGACGCCGTGTTCGCCGAGCAGCGGCCGGACCAGCCAGGCCGGCACCCGCCACGGCGGTTTCGCACCGATCGACTCCGCCAGGTACGGCAGCCAGTCCGATACCGGGGCAGGTTCGTCGTCAACGATGTTGAACAGGCCGGTCTGATCGCCGACGATCGCCAGCAGGGTCGCGTCGACGGCGTCGTCGATATGGATGAACGACCACATACCGGTACCGCCGCCCACGATCGGCAGCTTCCGCTCGCGGACCATCGCCAGCAACTCGCCGCCCGTGCCGAGCCCGGTGCCGGGACCGTAGAAGCCGCCGTACCGCAGCACGATTCCGTCGGCGGCGGTCACCGTCTGCTCCACGTGGCGGACCGCGGCGAGCGTCGTCCGGGAGGCGGCGGTCGGGTTCGGATCGAGCGGATCCTGCTCGGTCTTGATGAGGCTGCCCGTGCGCTCGTTGGTCCAGCCGGTGAAGCTCTGCGCGACGAACCGGCGCGCGCCTGCGGTGGCAGCGGCTGCCAGCAGATTGTCGGTGCCTTCGGTCCGCAGCCGGTTGGTGGCGGCGAAGTAGTCGTCGAACTTCCTCAGGTTGGCGGGGCCGGCCAGGGCGGTGAGCTGGTGGACGACCACGTCCGGCCCCGCCGCGACGACCGCAGCCTTGACCGCGTCGGCGTCGAGCGCGTCGAGAACTACAGGTTCGACGCCGGCCGCTCGCAGCTCCGCCGCCTTGCCCGCGCTGCGCGTCGTGCCGGTCACCTGATGCCCGCCGCTGACCAGCAACGGGACCAACCGCCGGCCGAGCGCGCCCGTCGCTCCGGCAAGAAAGATCCGCATGATGTTCTCCCTTCGTCACTATCAGGACGGGGCGCACAGCCGGGATGTGACGATGGCGACCATGGCAACGCGCTCACGGTGGGGGCTCACGCCGCGGCAGAGCATCGAGGCGGAGTGCGCCCGCCGGGGCCGGGCCGACGTGGTTGCCGGGTGCGTCCGCCTTGTCACCGGCGACGACGCGGACGCCGCGCTGATCATGGCTCTGGGCGGGCCGGGAGCACGCCGCCTCGTGCATGGCGGTCCGCGTCCGGATCAGCGGTACTGGCTGCGGGTGTGGGGCGCCCGAGGGTTGCTGTGGGTCTGGGACGACACCGCCCTGGACGCTGTGACCGCCGCGCTGGCCGATGACGCGTGGCGGGTGCGTGAGATGGCGGCCAAGGTCGTGGCCCGGCACCTGCTCGGCGACGCGCTTCCTGCCGTGGCAGCGCTGCGTGACGATCCGGTGCCGCGCGTCCGCGCCGCGGCCAACCGTGCCGTCGCGATGCTCACCCGGGCCGGCGCCTGAGTTCGCGGCTGGCGCGGACGAGCCGGTCAGGCGGGGCGGCACCGGGTCAGCGCTTCGGCGAGGCGGCCGTGTTGCTGGCCACGACTGTGGACGGATCGTCGAAGAACGAGAGGTGCTTGCGCCGGCTGCGCGGGGAGGCAATACCCACGGCGTACGCACCCAGTTCGCGGGCCGTCGCCAGCGAGCCGTGCTCCGTCACCGCACGGTCGAACGGCCGTCGGCGCAGGAGATGGCCAAACTCCGCCAGTACGCCAGCTGCATGCGTCACCATGGCTCGCCGAACTTTCCCGACCCCGACATTGACGGCAACTTCAACCCGCCGAACGAGCTGCGAGACGACCCGTCGCGGCGTACGGGCCACGAGGCGTGCAAGCAGTACGCGCCGCCACCGCGCCCGAAGTAACACCTCCGCGTCGAGGCGTCGATGCTCGGCTCGATCCCAGCGATCACACTCCCGCGGACCAGGACGTCGGCCGGACCGGCGAATCGCCAGGGCCTGCCACCGCGCAGCAGGAGTTCGGACATGCGCAAGTCCTGGCTCAACCCCGGGGCTCGAGAGGCTCGCCTGGGCCGGGTGAGCCGCGGGTTCTTTCTCCGGTCGGTCTCCGGTCGATCAATGAGGTGATCTCACCAAGATCCGCAGGCTGACGCGGGGAGGAAGAACAGGACGCATTGAACTCGTCGGGCCGCTCAGCGTGTCGCCGTGAAATGGGCGTGGAGCCCCCGGTAGGAGAGGTCTCGCTGAAGATCATCTCCAACGGTGCGGACTCCACGTGATCGCCAATCGTGCCACGCTCGACGTGCCCAGAGAACTCATCCACGACGTCGCCGGCCTGCTCCGGGCCGAGCGCCGCCGTCGCGGCACCCGCAAGGGGACCAGTTCGTCGGCCGCATGGCCTCAGCCTCCGGGTGCGGCGTCGTTGTCAACGACGAATGGCGGGGGCCCGCCCGTCCGGGATGCGCAGCCCCGCGAGCTGGTGACCGGTCGCGACCAGGCGACCGGTCGAGTCCCAGACGTCGCACTCCTCGTCGACCCGTCCGCCGGCGATGTGGCGCACCCGCTGCCGCACGGCGAGCGGGCCGGGCGCCGGAACGGCCCGGACGTGGCAGGTCAGCTCGAGCGTCGGCACCCAGCCGCTGACCCCGAGGTCGAAGGTGGCCGGGGGGAGCGCGTCGACGAGCATCAGCAGGCTCAGCGGATCCGGAGCGCGATCGTCGTCGAAGTCCACCCAGCCCCGCAGCTCGCCGTGGCCGCTGGGGCGCCCGACCGCCCACCCCATGACGGCCGGGTCGAGGTGCTCGGCGACGGGACCCATCAGCGGCACCTCGAAGCCAGGCCCCTCGACCGGCAGCCGCGGGCACGCCTCGATCGGCGGCAGCTCGACGGCCGGGACGCCGTCCCACCACGGCTCGCCGTGGAACGTTCCCACGGTCACCAGGCCCTCGACACAGCGTTGCCCGTCCGAGAGCAGTGTCGTGCGGACCTGCGCGACGGTACGTCCGGACCGCAGCATCTCGGCGACGACCTGCGCCTCACCCGGCGCGGGCGCGCGGAGGAAGTGGGCGCTGGCAGCGACTGGGTGCGGGTGGTCCGGGTTGTCGGCCGCCAGGCAGGCGGCCCGGCCCAGGACGGCGAGCAGGTAGCCGCCGTGGAGCTTGCCCCCGATGCTCCACTGCGGGTCGAGGTCGGCCTCGAAGGCCGAGTCGTACGCCGCACCGGCCGAGGCAGTAGAGGCCGCGCGTAGTGCCGTCGCCTGGTCGAAGCCGGCCATCACATCTCCTCGGTCCGCATTTGTGTAGATTCGCCCGCACCGCCCGGCTCATAGTGCTCACCCCAGGATTACTGGGTGACGCCGAGGCGGGCGCAGGCCGCATCGGCGCGCAGATGACAATGATCTCCCGACCCATCCAGCGTTTGGTACGCGACAGACGAGGCGAAGACCAACACGCGGCCTCAATCGTCTAGCACCTTCGACCTTCGCGTCGTGGTGCGCTTCGGCCCGAGTGCCGCGACCATCTCGGCGTACTCGAGTACTAGCCGCTCCAGGTCGTCGTGGAGGTCGCTCGTGCGCCAGCGAGGCAACTGCTCAACCTCCTCGGTTGGTAGTCCGATGCGGTCGACCATCGTGGAGCACATCACCGGCTTGGCGGCGGCAATGACGGCGAACTGCTCCGGCACCTGCCCGAACCGGTGCCGTGCGTCCGAATAGGCCAGGCGGCCGAGGAGACTGGCCGCCTGGCCGGTACGGGGTCGATTCGAGGCAAGGGGTTCACCTTTCAGGAGGGCGGTCATCACTTAGACGACGTACCCACCTCGGACGTGACATTCGCGAGGCAGGTACCTTGTCAAACGGTGGGCCTGACCGTGAAAGCCTCAGGCCTTCGACCTGCATCAACGCACCTTCCTGCTCCGGTGTCGGTGGCTCCGGAGCGGACCACAACAGTTCTAGGTCGGCGAAATAGCCGTCTAGTCCCTGTTGCCCTGGTGGGCGGCCCGTTCCGGGCTGAAAATGGGGTCCGGTCGCCCGTTGACGTCGTTGCTCTTTGGCCCGTTTGAGACCGTCGTCTAGTCGGGCGCTGGGAGCCGCACTGTTGGGCCCTTCACTGTTGCTTCGAGCACGCGGATTAGCTTCGCACCGTCCCGGCGGCTCCTGCGGGCGGCCGGCTTGTGTCGGCAGGCCGAGGACAAGGTGGGAGGTCGACGGTGCTGGAGGAGACGCAGGACGAGGCGCGGGTCGTGGAGCGGGTCGCGGCGTTGGATATCGGCAAGGCCGAGGTGGTGTGCTGCGTGCGGGTGCCCTCCCCGACGGGGTCGCGGCGGCGGGCGCAGGAGGTACGGACCTGGCAGACGATGACCCGATCGTTGATGGCGATGGGCGACTGGCTGGCCGGGCTGGGTGTGACCCGGGTGGTGATGGAGGCAACGTCGGACTATTGGAAGCCGCCGTTCTACGTGTTGGAGGCCGCCGGGTTCGAGGTGTGGCTGGTCAACGCCCGCGACGTCAAGCACCTGCCCGGGCGCCCGAAGACGGACAAGCTGGACGCGGTGTGGCTGTGCAAGGTCGCCGAGCGAGGCATGATCCGCCCGAGTTTCGTCCCGCCGGCACCGATCCGCCAGCTTCGGGACCTCACCCGCTACCGGGTCGACCTGGTCGGTGAGCGGGGCCGGGAGAAGAACCGGGTGGAGAAGCTCCTCGAGGACGCGGGCATCAAGTTGTCCGTGGTCGCCAGCGACATTTTCGGGGTCTCCGGCCGGGCGATGATGAACGCCCTGATCGCCGGCGAACGCGACCCGCAGATCCTGGCGCAGCTGGCGCGGACCCGGATGCGCACCAAACTCGCTGACCTGCAAGAGGCATTCGTGGGTCGCTTCGGTGCCCACCACGCGTTTCTGCTGGCCCGGATGCTCGCCCGCGTCGACGCGATCAACACCGACATCACCGCGGTCGAGGACCGCATCGGCGAGCTGATCGCCCCTTTCGCCGCGGCGGTGGCCCGCCTCGATGAGATTCCCGGCATCGGTGTCACCGCAGCCCGGGCAATCCTCGCCGAGATCGGAACCGACATGACCCGGTTCCCCACCGCCGCGCACCTGGCTTCGTGGGCGCGCTTCGCCCCCGGCGTCAAACAATCCGCCGGGAAGACCAAGGGCAACGGCGCCACCGGGCACGGCAATCCCTATCTGGCCCGGGTCCTGGGCGAGGCCGCCGTCGGCGCGTCGCGGACCGACACCTTCCTCGGTGAGCGCTACCGCCGCATCGCCCGACGCCGTGGGAAGAAGAAAGCCGTCGTCGCGGTCGGCCGATCCATCCTGATCATCATCTGGCACCTACTGGCCGACGACCAGGCCACGTTCACCGACCTGGGACCCGGCCACTACCACACCCGCGCCGGCACCCAACGCGCCATCCGTAACCACATCCGCGGCCTACACGCCCTCGGCTACCAGGTCACCCTCCACCCCGCCGCATAACGCCCACCCACGTCCCGGCTCCGCTGCGCTCCGCCGGGAGCTGCCGCCTGCCCACTCACCATTCATTTTCGAGCTAGCGCCGGTGTGTGTAGCACCAGGAGCCGGGCGTCGGCGCCGGACGTGTTTCCGAACGTGCGTACTTCTCATGCCGGGACTAACAAGAAGGTCTCCGGGGCCATCCGGCAGCCAGACGCCAAGTGCACACTGCGCCAGGAGGATGTCGTTGCCCGGTACCTTGAGCCCCTGTGCGAGGCCCACCATGAACGTGCCGAGCCGGCTGCCGTGGAACTGGAACGGGACGGCCGACGAGCTCGACGGCTTCCTGCCCTGCGATTCGCTGACCCAGGGCAGGTACGTGTCCCTGCACCGTGCGATCGACGTCGAGGCCGATCCCGCCTCGGTGTTCAGGTGGGTCTGCCAGCTCAAGGAGGCGCCGTACAGCTACGACTGGCTGGACAACCGAGGTCGGCGCAGCCCGCACACCCTGACCCCAGGTGCGGAGCACTTGGAGATCGGCCAGCCATTCCTGATCGCGACGATCGGCTCGTTCGAGCATGATCGCCATCTGAGTGGGGCGGCCATTCCCCGTGCTCGCCGGCTGTACGGGGTGCTGGCCATCAGCTACGTCGTGATACCTCTCGCCGACGGCTCGAGCCGGCTCCTCGTGCGCCTGAATGTCGAGGACGATCGAGCACTGCGGCGTCGTGTGCGGCGATGGGTGATGGCTTGGGGAGACCTCGTGATGATGCGCAAGCAGTTGTTGACTTTGAAGCAGCTCGCCGAGCAGGGCGGTGAGTGGAGTCGCGGGAGGCACTGAGGTCTCGGTTGCCGTTGTCCGACAGCAATTCGAACGGCACCCCGTACCGGCGCATCGCTGTGTACCTCAGGAACTTGGCTGCGTCCAGGTTGCCCAAGAGATTCAAGCGAGCATCCACCTACGACGAAGTTCAGGACCGCTGCCGAGACGCCGGCCCAGCTCATCACGTTCGCCGGCCTCTTCTGGCCCGACTCCACGCGCGGGATCTTTCTCTGGTCCGCCCGATGATCCAAACGAAACTGCCTAGGTGACGACGTCCTGCCGCTCGGGCTCCACGTACATGACAGGACCGCCGTCGAGCAGCCGGTGACGACGCTGGCCGCCGACTTCGCCGACATCGATGTCCTGGTCAACAACGCTGGTCTCGCGAGAGGCCTCGCGCCAGCGCACGAGGCGACGAGAAAGACTGGGCGCAGATGCTGGACACCAACTGACGGGGCTTCTCCACTGCACCCGCGCCGTCCTGCCCGGCATGGCCGCGCGCCGTCGTGGCAATGTGGTCAACGTGCGATCCGCCGCCGGCGGCTACCCCTATCCCGGAGGCAACGTCTACGGCGCGACGAAGGCCTTCGTGCGCCAGTTCAGTCTCATCCTGCGTCGCGACCTGCACGGCACAACAGCGTGAAGGAGGGCGTGATGGCTACCCACCGAAGCGGTTGTGGTGGAGCTGGCCCACGGCCAGGCGCTGCTGATCTCGGATCCCGCCCGAGCATGATCATCCGAGTCTACGAGTCCGGCGACCTCGAGGCGCTCGGCCGGCTGCACGCACTGTCGCGTCGCCACGCGTACGCCGGCCTGCTGCCGCCCGAGGCGATCGAGCGCATTGACGCGACGGAGATGACGGCGGGCTGGGTCCGCCGCTTCGCCACCACCGACCGGACCTACGCCGTGCTGGTAGCCGAGACTGCCGGCGGGCTGGCGGGATTCTGCATGTTGACGCTTGAGGATGGCGACACCGCGGCCCTGAACGCCATCCATGTCCATCCTGATTATCACGGATCGGGCTTGGCCCCTCGGCTGCACGACGAAGCCGTGGCGCTCATGCGCGCATGGGGCTGCGGCTCGGCGTACCTGTGGGTGCTCGTGGGCAACGATCGGGCACAGGCGTTCTACCGGCGCCGCGGCTGGGTGGCAGACGGCACCCGCGACTCGCAATCCATCGGTGGGGTGGACGCGCACATCCTGCGGTACGCGCTGGCCCTCTAAGCCGCCTTAGGCCTCGGGAGGGAGTAATGCGCCGTCTAGCTGATGGTCAGGGAACCGAGACCGCCGGGACGATCCGTGGAGAGGACTATCCGCTTGTGCGATCTGCATGAAGACGGGGCGCCGTCCGTGACGACGACCGAGCCTATGCTGCCGGGCGGGCGGAGGGCGCTCGACCCTCCGCCAGCCGCATGTCGACCGCCTGCAGGATCGCCTTCCTACGCGGGGATCGGCGCCAGCGGCCCGACCTGGTGGCTCGGGTAATCCGTCCGGTTGATTCATTCGCGGCGGACGGCTGGTCGGTGCAGGGCTCGTGTCGTCATGCCTCCAGGGTCGGCCGGCGGCGCGGCCGGCGCATCGATCCAAAGTGCACGGCGACCGGGCTTAGGTAGCTCGCTCAGCCTCGATCCGCCGGCCGGTATTGGGCTGCAGGCCGTGTCGTGAACGTGCAATGCCCTTTGGCTTGGGACGATGGGACTTGTTTAAGGTTCCTGATCGCCTGAGTCGAAGGGCATCTGCTGAATGCGAGCCTCTCACCGCCGCCGCCGTTTCGGTGTCGTTCGACGACACGAATCTGCTCGGGTACGGCGGCCTCGTGCCGGTGGTGCGGCTCGCCGAACGATGTGGCCTGTCCCAGCTGGCCGGCCGCCAGATCCTGCGGATCGTGGGCGCGGCCAACAGCGGCGGCCCGAACACCGCGGCCAAGCTGGTCTCACTGGTGGCCGCGATGTGCGCTGGGGCGGACAGCATCGTCGACGCGGATCGGCTACGCCACGGTGCGGATGCGCCGGGGCAAGGCCGCCGAGGTACGCGGCACCGGGCGGGCATCTCGGGTGACGGGAAGCGGTAAGTACCGCTGGCTGCGCGCCACGCGGATCATCAGTCAGGCGGCTGCCCGACGTAGACTCGCTGTCGTGGGACAGAGGCATCTGGCACTCCGTGACCTGGGAGCGGGCGTCTACTGGGCGGGCGCCGTGGTGTTGGTTGTCGTGGGCTTCCTAGCGATCTTCAGCATCGGCGCACCGCTGTTGTTGACGGGCGTCGCGATGCTCGTTGTGGGCCGGTGGCGGCACCGGCCGGCGGTCGTCTGGCCGGTCCTCGTGGGCGTGTGGTCTTTCGTACTGGGGTACGTCCTCGTCGCCCCGCTCGGCTGTTCGACCACCTCCGCGACGCTGCCGGGCGAGGCCGGCCGCACGACGTGCTCCAACGTCGTCGGGATCGACTACTCGGGGACGGGCGTTTACAACCCGAGCCTGTATCCCGCGCTGATGGCCGGGCTTGCGGTCGCGGCGATCGGCGTCGTGGTGACGCGACAGATCACCCGGCGGAGGGGCGGCCGCGGAGCCTGAGCGCAAGTACCGCCGTCGCTGACTGCCAGCCGGATGGCGAGAGCTCCATAGATCGTCCCCGCGATCTTGTTGATCACGCGGCGGCCGTGTCGCCGCTCCCGGAGCAGGCGTCCTATCCGGCCGGCAAGCAGTCCGATCTGGAGGTCTATCGCCAGGCCGACGAGGAGCAGCGTGAGGGCCGAGGATGAACAACTGCAGCGGCACGTTGTCCAACCCCGGATCGACGAACTGCGGCAGGAACATCAAGTAGAAGAGGACGATCTTCGGGTTACCCAGGCTGTTCATCGCGCCCCGCACGAACACCGGCCAAAACCGGGTACGAGAGACGTCCGCGGTCGTGTGCACCACCATGGCCGACGCGGCCCCGACCCGCCCCTGCGACGCCAGCCTTGGCTCCGCCGACGATGCCATTGGCGACTATGAACAGCAAACCCGGCCCGGGTATCAGCTGGATGGCGAGTGCGGCCAGGAGGAAACCGCCGAACAAGGGCCCGTTCATTCCCGGAGCTCAGAGTCGCCGAAGGCGACCATTCTGGTGCCGTATCACCTCGATGAATACCTTCCCGGCCTGCACCTTGACGTACCGCAGCAGGCTGAGGTCGCCACCATTCGTGAACACCTCCCCGAGGGTGATAACTGGCTCAGGTTGGATTCCTTTATGAGTCCGTCGCCAACGCGGTCGAGCTGGCCGCACGGGCGGGCATCGCGGTCACGGTGCTCTCGGGCGACTGCACCACGTCATTGGGCACCATGGCTGGCCTGCAGCACGCCGGCATCGACGCCTCGATCGTCTGGTTCGATACGCACGGCGACGTCCAGACACTGGAGACCACGGCATCCGGATATGTCGGCGGGATGCCGTTGCCACTGCTGTTCGGCTACCGCCGCGAACTCATCGCGGACCGCCTGCGGTTGCGGGCTGTGCCGGAGCGCCGCGCGGTTCTGGTCGACGCTCGCTCCCTCGACCCGCCCGAGGTCGACTACCTTGCCACCTCGGGCATCCATCGGTGCGGCCTCGCTGAGCTCTTCCCTGCCGTCCTGCCCACTGGCCCGCTCCCGCTACATCTGGACCTGGATGTGATTCACCCCATTGAGCTGCCAGGCCTGAGGTTTCCGGCGGCCGGCGGTCCGACGGCCTCCGCCGTGCTGGACGCGGCGCGGCGCGTGCTCGACACCGGCCGCGTCGTCGGGTTGAGCCTCGGCTGCACCTGGCACCCCGGCGCGGAGGACGGGAGCCGCATGCGCGCCCGCCTGCTGTCCGCCCTCCTCCCGCCCGGCCCTGTGTCGCTGAGCGCGCCCGGCTAGGCGATCACTCGGCCAGGGCGTTCATCACCCAGCTGATTGAAGTCGTCTGGGCGCGCCAGCGGTACCACGTGTGATGAGCCGTCGCCTGTGACGATCTCGAACCGGGCTCCGGGGATCCCGCCGGCCACCCCGTGCGCGACCCATGGTGGCGTCGGCAGATCCTGCTCACCGACGATCCCCAGAGTGGGAGCCTTGATGCCGCCGAGCCGCTCGAGGGCGTCGAAATGCAGATAGGCCTGAGTCTGGCGATCGTAGGCCTCTCGCTCGACCGGGTTCGGATTGCTCGCCAGCAGCGACCACCCAACACCGACCTGCAACGCGCCGCTGCTCAAGGCGCAGGTCGAGATAAGTTGGCGCCCCGTACGAGGCGGCGCTCGCACGCATGGACCTCGCCGAAGCCCATGCCGCCAGCGGCAGCGAGCACCGGGCCGTCATGGAGCGCCAAGCGGGCGCTTTCGAGCACCCGCTTGGTGAGCCGGCCCAGCAACCCGTCCGGGCCGGTCAGGCTCAGCCCCTCCGAACGCGCCCGCTCCACAAGCGACCCGACCAGCTGCTCGTCGACTCCCGGCGCCTCCACGCCGGCGCTTTCCCCGTGATCAGCTCAGCCATCTGGTGTCTCCTCCGTCTCAGGAGTTACCACGGTTGTTTTTACAGTCCCGATGTGAGTGCGATGGCCACAGGCTGCCCGACGGGTGCCTTCGATGCGTGAGGCGAGAGGGCTCTCCGTGGTGTTGTGACGCTTCGGCGGGTCACATGTCGAGCGGTGAGATGACCTGGTTCCGCGCGTGCTGGTAGATCACGGAACTGCGGAAGCCGACGATCTCGCGCCGCTTGCTGAACTTGTCCATCAGGAAGGCATGCAGGCTGTCCACGCTTGGTACGGCGACGTGCACCAGAAAGTCGTCCCCGCCGGCCACCACGAATACCGACACAACCTCGGGTAGCGCCGTGACGTAGGTCTTGAAGCCCTCGATGACCGACCGACTGAGCGGCCGGATCTGCACGTGCAGGAGCGCCTGCACGTGTCGGTTGAGTGCGGCGAGGCTGATCTCCGCGTGATATCCCGTGATGATTCCTCGGTCGCGAAGGACGCGGACGCGCTCCAGGCAGGTGGACGGCGCGATGCCTACCGCCCGGGCCAGGTCCCGGTTCGTCTGCCGCGCGTCGGTCTGCAGATGCCGGATGATCGCCGAATCAAGTTCGTCCACGGACGCCCCATTCCTGTTCTCACCGAACTTCGTTCGGTTGGAATGCCGATGTGACCCGGCAGTCGCCTAGCGTTTGCTCGTCGATCCGTTCAAGAGTACGGAGCTGTCCATGTCATCAGCGGCCATCACCGATGCAGCCGGCGCAGGGGCATTCACACATGAGCGCGTGGTCGTCCGGCGAGGACGCAGAGCCGGTCTCCCGGTCATCGTCGCGGTGCACTCCACCGCGCTCGGCCAGGCGATCGGCGGCTGCCGCCTGACCCGATACCCCGACTGGCGCGACGGTCTCGCCGACGCATTGCGGCTCTCCGCCGCGATGACCGACAAATGCGCGGTCGCCGGGCTACCCAACGGCGGCGGCAAGACCGTCGTCCCCCTACCACCCGACAGGACGCTCGACGACACCGAACGCCGCGCGGTCCTGCACGACGTGGGCGACGCGATCGCCGCGCTGGCCGGTACCTACGCCACCGGGCCCGATGTGGGTACCGGCCCCGACGACATGACGACCATCGCCGAACGCACCCAGCACGTCTTCTGCCGACCGGTCGACGCCGGCGGCAGCGGCGACTCGTCCATCCACACCGCCACCGGCGTCCTGGCGGCGCTGGGCGCCCTCTGCGCCGCGCGCTTCGGATCGGACCAACTGGCCGGGCGACGCTTCGCCGTAATGGGGCTGGGCAGGGTCGGTGAACGCGTCGCCCGGCACCTGGCCGCCGCGCGGGCAGAGCTCGTCCTCAGCGACATCGACGACGGCAAGCGCACTCTGGCCGACGAGTTGGGTGCGGTGTGGGTGGCCCCGCGGGACTGCCTCGAGGCCAAAGTCGACGTGCTGGTGCCGGCGGCGCTCGGCGGGCTGCTGAACGCCGCGACGGTGTCCCGGCTCCGCTGCGCCGCGATCGCCGGGCCGGCCAACAACCAGCTCGACGAACCCGACACGGCGGAACTGCTCCACCAGCGCGGCATCCTCTGGGCGCCCGACTTCATCGTCGGCGCCGGCGGCGTCCTCCACGCCACCGCCGTCGAGCTGCATCACGAGACGACGGCACAGGCCACCACCCGCGTCGCCAGCATCGCCGACACGCTGACCGAGGTCCTGCACACCGCCCGCCGGTCCGGCATCACACCCGTGACCGCCGCCCGACAACAGGCGCGGCAACGGATTCAGGTCGCCGAAAAGAGATGTCCCATTCTCAAATGAGATGACCGCGGTTTGTCCCATGGGTCATGTTGTTGAGAACCGTTCGGCGTGGCGTGAAGGTTGTTGTCCCTTCTCGCGCGACCTGGCCTGTTCTCATTCGACCCGGCTCGATTCGGTTGGCGCAGACCAGATTGAGTGAGACAACGAAGGTCGACTTCAGTCGTTCACCCGAGTCGGTGCTGGCGAACGGCTTTGTCGGCGACCAGGACAGAATTCGCGTGTCGGACCAGATTCAGTGAGACGTTGCCGGCGAAAGGGCCTGGCGGTGCCAACTTCAGTGAGAACTGCGCGTGCAGCCGTCTCACATGACTTGCCCCATCCCAGCTCTCTCACTCTGATTGCTCGCGTTGCTGCGTCCTCTCTCAGTGGCGACGGGCGGTGATGATCCAGGCGCGGGAGGCGAGCCACACACCGTCGTCGCCCACGTGCGCCGCGAGCGCCTCGCGCAGCCGCCCGAGCGCGCGCGTCGCGGCGGCGGGATCCAGCCGCTTCAGTACTTCGTTCGTGGACGTGAAGCCGCGGACCCAGTCGAGCGCGGCGGCCACGTCCGGACCGTAGTAGACGGGCTCGTGGACGTCGGTGAAGGTGACACCGGCGAACCCGGCAGCCTGCAGGATCCCCTCCACGGTCGGCGGATCAGCGAGCGAGAAGGGATCCGGTCCCTCGGCAGCGACGGCCACTGGCCCCTCGGATCCTCGCAGGGATTGGTGGATGGTGACGTCCCACTCATTCCGCTCGTGGGCCTGCCAGACCATCATCACCAGGCGTCCGGCCGGGCGCAGCGCCCGCCCGATGTTGGCGAACGCGGCGACAGGGTCGTCGAAGAACATCGTGCCGAACCTGCTGACCGCGAGGTCGAAGCGCTCCTGCGGAAAGCGGTGGAGCTGCGCGTCGGCGCGCTCGAAGGTGACGTTGTGAAGTCCCTCCGCACGGGCGAGTTCGCGGGCACGCTCGATGGCGGGTGCGGAGATGTCCACCCCGAGCGCACTACCCGCCTGGGCCATGCGCGCGGCATCACGGGTCGTCTGGCCGGTCCCACATCCGATGTCGAGAACCTGGTCGTGCGGCCCGACGCCGCAGGCCCGGCGCAGTACTGCGGTGTGCAGCCGCAGTTCGGCGTCGTAGTCGCAGGGGCCGGGCCCGTGTTCGCCTGCGGCGCCGTGGCGCACCGCCGTACCGTCACGACGGTCGGGGTCGCCTGCGCGCTGTGGGTGATCGGCGTCCATCACAGGTAGCACCCGCCTTTCTCGACGCGTGGTCCGGGGTCGTTGTTGACGTGGCTGCGCCGGTCGGGCTTCCCCCGTTGTCGACCGGACGCAGTCGCTCGGGACCTGCAGTCAGGGGCCGGCTTCGATGACCTGACGTATTTCAAGCTCCGAGGGCTGCGGCTCGATGCTGGTCAGCACCCAGGTCGCCCCAGCGGTCTGCCACGGGCGAACGTCGGCGCCAGGGGGGACCTCCACGACCAGATCGAACGGATCCTCGCTCCCGGCACGTGCCTGCCTGATCTCCGCTGCGAGCTCGGTGAGCCGTTCGGGTCCGGGCAGATCGATCGGGAACAGGCCGTCCCATCGGATCGCGCGTCGGATCGGCCTGCGATTGGGCCAGTTCGCGGCGACCCAGACCGGAATCCGCGGTCGCTGCACCGGCAGCGGGTTGAACCCGCCGCGCCAGAACCCGTCGAGCCGCTCGAGGCCCTCATCCAGCATGCGCGCCCGCTCGCGCGGGTCGATGACCTCTCCGAACGGCTCAAGGTCGTCGGCGTTGCCGAGCCCGACACCCACCGTGAGGCGGCCGTTGCTGAGATGGTCCAGCGTGACCGTCTCCCGTGCGACCTTCTGGACCCGCCTGCGGGACAGCGGAGTGATCATCGGCCCGAGCCGGAGGGTCTCGGTCGCCAAGGCAACGGCGCTGAGCGCCACCCACGGGTCGGCCACGGCGCGGCCCCGAGGCGGATAGGTGATCCGATCCCACAGGAACAGACCCTCCCAGCCGCTGGATTCGGCGAGGCTCGCGAGGTCCACCAGCAGCCTTGGATCAGCCAACTGGTCGAACGGCGCCAAATACAGTCCACGTTTGATGGCTCGTCGCCCCCTCGCGACTCGAACAGTCTGTCGGAACTCCAGCTCAGCCACCCAGCCTACGAGCGCTCCCCGCAGACCGCTGGCCCGAGGAATGAGCTTCGGCATCGCCGAAGCTCAATCAGGAACGCGCCTGGGCAGGCACCGGGAAGCCGGGAGTCTCAACGACAAACCCCCGGTCGTTTCGTAGCGGTTGGCGCGGGGGATCACCATCGGAGGTCAGGTCGAGCACCGGTCCCGCTACATACAAGGACCCGGAGCCGGTGGCTCGTCGCTCACCACGAACAGAGCCGGGCGAGCAGTTGGGGGTCACGGTCGGGATCTGAACAGCCGCTTTGACCCCGAGCTGGTCAGGCGAGAGCTGACCATCATCCGCGATGATCTGCACTGCAACGCCGTCCAGATCATCGGCGGCGACCCGCAGCGCCTGGAACTCGCCGCCCGCCATGCCGCCGACCTCGGACTGGAGGTCTGGTTCTCGCCCTATCCACTGGAGCTGACGACCGGCGAGATGCTCGCGTTGTTCGTCGACTGCGCGGAGCGGGCCGAGCGACTCCGGGCGCAGGGAGCCGAGGTCGTGTTCGTCGCCGGCGTCGAGCTCAGCATCATGAACCGAGGGTTCGTCGACGGTGACCGTATCGAAGAACGACTCGGTCGACTGCTGGCCAACCCGGCGGGCCGGCTCGAAAGACTCACCGAAGTCCGCTCCCGTCTCGACCACTTGCTCCGCGAAGCCGTGGTAGCGATCCGCGAGCGCTTCCGCGGAAAGGTCACCTACGCCGCCATACCGTTCGAGGGCGTCGATTGGGACCTGTTCGACTTCGTGACCCTCGAACTCATCCGATCCGCGGAGGTCGCCGACCAGTTCCGAGACGGCGTACGCAAACTTGTCGCACAGCCCAAACCGGTCGCCATCACCGGCTTCGGCACCGCGACCTGGCGCGGTGCGAGCGACGTCGCACCCCGCAGCATGGAAATTCTCGAATACGACGAAGCCACCGGCGCGCCGCTCCGACTCACCGGGGAGTACCAGCGCGACGAGGCCAGCCAGGCGGCGTACCTGAGCGAGCTGCTCGAAATCTTCGACAGCGAGGGCGTCGACAGCACCTTCGTATACCTCTTCGCGCTCTACGGCATGCCCCACCGCCCCAACGGCGATCCCCGCGACGACCTCGACCTCGCCAGCGTCGGAATCGTCAAGGTCCTCGACGGCCACAACGGCAACACCTATCCCGACATGCCGTGGGAGCCCAAGGCCGCCTGAGGTGCCCCGAGCCTTCCGGACAGCGACCCCACTAAGGTTGGGGTCGTCTGAAAGGGAATCGAATTGGCTCGATCGAAGAAAAGCTACTCTCCTGAGTTCCGCGAGGAGGCCGTGAAGTTGG
>Ga0210378_10000385_pt1 | contig 22346 bp, 17 predicted proteins | sample PLM1_60_b1redo_FD_155465 | JGI IMG/M metagenome (GOLD analysis project Ga0210378, IMG submission 155465) | Groundwater sediment microbial communities from an aquifer in East River, Colorado, USA - PLM1_60_b1 redo | ecosystem: Environmental > Terrestrial > Soil > Riparian zone | place: USA: East...
CGCGGCCGCCGGCGCCCTCGCCCCGGGGCAGCTGGTCGCGATCATGGGCACCTCGACCTGCCACGTGATGAACGGCGCCGAGCTGCACCAGGTCCCCGGCATGTGCGGCGTGGTCCTCGGCGGAATCTCCGCCGGCATGTACGGCTACGAAGCCGGGCAGAGCGGGGTGGGCGACATCTTCGGGCACTTCGTCGACACCGCCGTGCCGCCGTCCTACGTCGACGCGGCCACCGCTCGGGGGATGTCGGTGCACGAGTACCTCACCGAGCTGGCGTCGGCGCAGGCGGTCGGCGAGCACGGCCTGCTGGCGCTGGACTGGCACAGCGGCAACCGCTCGGTGCTGGTCGACCACAGCTGTCCGGCGTCCTCGTCGGCGAGACGCTCGCGACCAGGCCGGAGGACGTCTACCGCGCACTGCTCGAAGCCACCGCATTCGGCACCCGCACGATCGTCGAGACCTTCAACGCCGCCGGCGTCCCGGTGCACGAGTTCGTGGTCGCCGGCGGCCTGCTCAGGAACCGGTTGCTGATGCAGATCTACGCCGACGTGCTCGCCATGCCGCTGTCGATGATCGGCTCCGATCAGGGGCCGGCGCTCGGCTCTGCGATCCATGCCGCCGTCGCCGCCGGCGCCTACCCGGACGTGCCGACTGCCGCGGCCGCCATGGGCCGGCTGCACCGCAACGCCTACCAACCGATCGCCGCGAACAGCGCCGCCTACGACCGGCTGTTCGCCGAGTACACCCGGCTGCACGACTACTTCGGCCGCGGCGGCAACGACGTCATGCGGCGCCTGCGCGCCATCCAGCGCGCCGCGACGACGGGAAAGGCACACCCATGACCGACGCCGCCCCCATCCGGGACGCCGTGCAGGCGCTGCGCGCCCACGTCGCCGCCCTGCACGCGGAACTCCCGCGCAACAACCTGGTCGTCTGGACCGCCGGCAACGTCTCAGCCCGCGTCCCCGGCGCCGACCTCCTAGTGATCAAACCCTCCGGCGTCAGCTACGACGAACTGAGCGCGGACAACATGGTCGTCACCGACTTCGACGGCAACCTCGTCGACGGCAACTTCGCGCCGTCCAGCGACACCACCGCGCACGCCTACGTCTACAAACACCTGCCGGAGGTCAACGGCGTCGCGCACACCCACTCGACCTATGCCACCGCCTGGTGCGCGCGTGCCGAGCCGATCCCCTGCGTGCTCACCATGATCGCCGACGAGTTCGGCGGCGAGATCCCGGTCGGGCCGTTCGCGCTCATCGGGGACGACTCGATCGGCCGCGGGATTGTCGAGACGTTGCGCGGCTCGCGCTCCAAGACCGTGCTCATGCGCAACCACGGCGTGTTCACCATCGGCCGCAGCGCGAAGGACGCGGTCAAGGCCGCGGTCATGTGCGAGGACGTCGGTCCTCACCGGCAGCCAGCACCTCTACGGCCCCGAGACGCTCGACCAGGTGGCCGGCCAGTCACAGCAGATCGCCAGCGCCCTCGCCGCAGCGGTCGGCGCCGACATCGTGTGGCGACCGGTGCTCACCGGCTCGGCCGGAATACGTGCAGCGATGCTCGACGCCAACAGCGACGACAACTGCCTCGGCGTCATCGCCTGGATGCACACCTTCTCTCCCGCCAAGATGTGGATCACCGGCCTGGACGCGCTGCGCAAGCCGCTGCTGCACCTGCACACCCAGGCCAACGCCGCGCTGCCCTGGCGGTCCATCGACATGGACTTCATGAACCTCAACCAGGCCGCGCACGGCGACCGCGAGTTCGGCTACCTGCAGAGCCGGCTCGGGGTGGCCCGCAAGACGGTCGCCGGGCACGTGTCCGATCCTGCCGTCGCGGTCCGGGTCGGCAAGTGGATCGCAGCCGCCCGAGGCTTCGCGCGGCTGCGCACGCTCAAGCTGGCCCGCTTCGGCGACAACATGCGCGACGTCGCGGTCACCGAGGGGGACAAGGTCGAGGCCGAACTGCGCTTCGGCGTCTCGGTGAACACCTACGGCGTCAACGACCTGGTCGCGGTGGTCGACGCGGTGGCAGAGGAGACGATCGACGATCTCGTCACCGAGTACGCCGACCGGTACGAGGTCGTCCCCGAGTTGCGAGCCGGTGGCGAGCGGCACGAGTCGCTGCGCTACGCCGCCCGCATCGAGGCGGGGCTGCGGCGGTTCCTCACCGGCGGCGGGTTCGGCGCCTTCACGACCAACTTCCAGGACCTCGGCGGGCTGCGCCAGCTACCCGGCCTGGCCGTGCAGCGCCTGATGGCCGACGGCTACGGCTTCGGCGGAGAGGGTGACTGGAAGACCTCGATGATGCTGGCCGCCGTCAAGGCCATGGGCGCCGGTTCCGGCTCTGATGCCGACCGGGGCACCTCCTTCATGGAGGACTACACCTACCACTGGGGTCCTGGCACCCCGAAGATTCTCGGCGCGCACATGCTCGAAGTCTGCCCGACCATCGCCGCCGGCCGGCCGACCTGCGAGATCCACCCGCTGAGCATCGGCGACCGCGAGGACCCGGTCCACCTCGTCTTCGACGCCCTGCCCGGCGCCGGCATCGTCCTCGGCATCCTCGACGTCGGTGACCGGTTTCGCCTCGTTCTCAACGAGATCGAGGTCGTCGACCCGGACGAGCCGCTGCCCAACCTGCCGGTGGCGCGTGCGGGGAACCCGCCCCGTCGCTGGCCACGTCGGCCGAATCGTGGCTGGCCGCCGGCGGCCCACACCACACCGTCCTCAGCCAGGCGGTGGACACGGAGATCGTCTCGGATTTCGCCGCCATGCTCCACACCGAGTTACTCGTCATCGACCGGCAGACGACGCCGCGCGACTTCGCCAACGCCGTCCGGTGGAACTCCGCGTACTACCGGCTGGTGCATGGCCTGACGGCGGCCGGCGGCTGACTGGAGGCATCGACATCGTTCAGTGCCAGCCAGGCCGGCGAGCACCGGCCGACCAGGCCGCCTGGCGCGCGGCGCAGAGGTCGGCGGCCCTCGCCGCTGCGCAGGGCAGGGAGCAACTCGCTCGGCAGCGGGGGGCCGATCGATGGGAAGCGCCGCCAGGGATGGACCGGTTCGACCAACGCGGGCAAGTGGATCGGCGGTCGCCGGTGCGGCCAAGTCGTCGAGGAACAGCTCACCTCGGTTCTGGATAAAATCGAGGTCGAGGAACACGCGTGCCTCGTCGAACGACGCCGCGGCCAGCACGCGTTCGACCTCGGCAACCCGGCTGCTGTGCGGACTGATCCACAGGCCTGGTGCCGGGCTGCCGAAGCCGATCCAGCTCAACCGGGTGCGCAAACAGGTGCCGTGCCGACCGGTCGGTCTCCGGAACGCGCGCGCGCACGAGCACGAATCGACCGTCCCAATCCGGAGTCACGCCGCGGAAGCCGTTGATGCGTTCGGTGCCTCCGGCCAGGAGCTGTTCGGCGCTGGCGGCTTTCTCCACCCTGATCCAGTGTGAAAGACGCCAGCGCCTCTTTTGTAGCGCCCGGTTCGACCGGGCCGGACCGACTCCCTGCCGTAGCCTGCCGATCCGGTCAGAGAGCTTGGTCCACGTGATCAGCGCGCTCGTCGCGGCTATGAGCGGACATCTATCGCATGTCTACCGAATCTCCTGTAGCACTTTTCGTAATCCTCGTCGGTCCGGAATGCGTGAATTGTGCAGGTGCCTGTAAAGGGTTACGAACGATTGGCCACGGTGATCTTCGCCCAACTGGACGTTGTGGTCAGGTGTTTCGGGTTGACGCCTTGTTGGGGTGGCGTGGCGGGTCCACAATGCTGGGTGATTCACCCATTCGTGTCGCCGGGCGCCGACGTCGCACATGGGTCAGGCGCGGTGTCGGGATTGCCCAAGATTGGAGCGCCCCATGATACGTCGGCTACGCCGTCCCCTGCTGGCGGTTGCCGCTGCCTCGGCCGCGGTGCTGTCCATCGGCGTTATGCAGACCCCCGCCCTGGCCGGACCGCCCGTGGCAGCCGCGGCGGGCGACCGGTCCACGGTCATCCCCAAGGTACAGCCGAGCAAACGGTTTTCCATCTCGGCGAACCCGTCATCGCTGACCGTGACGGCCGGCCAGTCGGCGACCGCGACGATCTCCACCACGCTGATCTCCGGCCGGCCGCAGACGATCAACCTGTCCGCGTCCGGGCTGCCGCTCGGGGCAACCGTCTCGTTCAACCCGCCGTCGGTGACCACCGGCGGCTCGTCCACGCTGACGATCTCGACCTCGACGTCGACCCCGGCAAGCACGTCGACGGTCATCGTCACCGGCGCCAGCGGCTCGGCCACCCGTACCACGACCATCACGCTGACCGTCGACAACCCGTCCGGTGGTGGCCTGACCCTGGTCAGCACCGACCCGTACACCAACACCTCCAGCCAGCACGCCACCGAGGTCGAGCCGGACACCTTCTCCAACGGCTCGATGATCGTGTCCTCGGCCCAGGTCGGCCGGTTCACCGACGGCGGCGCCTCCAACGCCTCCTGGAACACCTCCACCGACGGCGGGGCGAGCTGGCAGCACGGCATGCTGCCCGGCATCACCGTTTTCCAGGGCGGCGTCTGGGCCAGGGTTAGCGACCCCAGCGTGGCCTACGACGCCAGGCACGGCATGTGGATGATCGCCGGGCTGGTCCTGAACAGCAGCGTCAACGGCGCCGGCGTCACCGTCAGCCGCTCAACCGACGGCATCACCTGGCAGAACCCGGTGCTGGCTGTCGGCAACGACGGCCAGGGCTACGACAAGGAGTGGATCGTCTGCGACAACACCGCCGGCAGCCCGTTCTATGGCAACTGCTACATCGAGGTGGACATCACCAGCGGCGGCAACCGGATCGTGATGATCCGCTCCACCGACGGCGGCGCGACCTGGTCGGCGCCGGTGTCACCGTCCGGCACCCCGTCCGGCCTCGCCGGCCAGCCGCTGGTGCAGCCCAACGGCACCGTTGTGGTGCCGTACTCGGCCAACGGCGCCTCGATCCGCTCCTTCACCTCCACCAACGGCGGCTCGTCCTGGAACGCGACGGTGCTGATCTCCAACGTCTCCTCGCACCCAGTCGCCGGTGGGCTGCGCGACGGCGAGGGCCTGCCATCGGCCGAGATCGACGCCAACGGCACCATCTACGTCGCCTGGCAGGACTGCCGGTTCCGCTCCGGCTGCCCGGCCAACGACATCGTCTTCTCCACCTCCACCAACGGCACAACCTGGTCGGCGGTGACCCGGGTGCCGATCGATGCCACCACCAGCACCGTGGACCACTTCATCCCGGGCATCGGCGTGGACAAGGCCACCTCCGGCACTTCCGCCAAGGTCGGGCTGTACTACTACTCCTACCCCAACGCCGCCTGCACCAGCTCCACCTGCCAGCTACAGGTGGGTTTCATCTCCTCCGCTGACGGCGGCGCGACCTGGAGCGCACCGCACACCCTCGCCGGGCCATTCCCGCTGTCCCAGATCGCCGCCACCACCCAGGGCCGGATGGTCGGCGACTACATCTCCTGCTCCGTCACCGGCGGCAACGCGGTGGCGATCTTCGCCGTCGGCAGGGCGCCCGGCGGCGGGCTGGCCTTCGACGAGGCCATGTACACCGCAGGCGGCCTGGCCATCACCGGCGGCACCGCACGCGCCGAACAGGACACCGGCCCAGCCCTGGCCCCACAGGCCGAACGAACCCACCTGAGCACCCTGTAACCCCAACCCCGCTGGCGGCGCGCCATCCAACCCGATGACGCGCCGCCAGCACCCCGCACCTGATGGGCCTTACTTGGTTGCCGCGCTCAGTCGGGGCTGGTCGTGGTGGACACGCAGGCCTCGTTGCCCTCGGCGTCGGCCAGCACCCAAACGACGGCGCGCGCTGGTCTGTCACCAGGTGCCCGCCGGCGGCGATCGCCGCCGCGATCCGCGCCTTGGCCTGGTCGTGCGGCACCCAGACGTCGATGTGGATGCGGTTGCGCTGCGGGCGCGGCGCGTCCATCTGCTGGAACCAGAACGATGGTCCGCGGCCGCGCGGGTCGACGAGCGCGTCGACGGTGACCTGGACGGTCTGCACGGCGGACGGGTCGGCGGGCACGCTCAGCTCGCGCACCTCCGCGGAGATCCGCCGGGCCAGCTCGACGTCGCGCTCGCTCAGCCCGTAGTAATCGTCCGTGATCGTGATCAGCCGCACGGTCACGCCCCGGTAGCGCAGGTCGACGTCGGGGTGGTGTTCCCCAGGCCGGCCAGCTCGCCGATCGCGTGCACCAGCCGGGCGCCGGCCGCGAACGACCCGGTGCGGAAGTAGGTGCACGCGCCTTCGCCCAGCACACGCCCAGTCCTGCACGCCGGTGGCCTCATGGAACTGCCGCGGGGTGATCCGCTCGGGCATGCCCTTCAACGCCTGTCGCTCCCTTTCGCTGTGCGGTGCCGGGGCGGCTGCGCCGACCAAGTGTCACCCGAGTTCCCGACATCCTCTGTCGTATATCTGGGCGAGTATGACAGCGTGCGTGCTTCGCGGATGATGATCGAGATCGACGAGCGTGTCGATCTGTCGCGGCTGGTGCCAACGACGATACGCCACGATTGTGCCCACCAACTTCGTCGCCCGACTGCGTCCTCGCCAAACTCGCGCTCCGATGTTCGCTAGTCGCCGGGTGATCGGACAAAGAATCCCACGAGTGCGCCCAACGAGCCGGTGAATACCGTCAATAGTAGGTCCGGCGTGGTCTTGTCGTTGCCGTCCAGGATGGTCCAGGAGAATGCGGTTAGTGCGATGATCATGATGGCGAGAAGGCCGCCGACTACCGCTTTATACAACCGGCCCACGTCATGCGGCGAAAGTTTGTCGGCGGAGATGCCCATTGCTTGGGCCACAGCCTTCATCTTCTCGTCGTCGGTCTTACCAGCCGACTCGTTGAGGGCGTTCATAATGTTATCTTCGACGCCTACCATTGGTAACTCCTGTCTGAATTTAACGGCGGATCTCGGGTGGGTTCGCAGGACTGCGAGCCTTGGTAAGCCCAGCTCTTTCGTGGCGGCTCGCTTCTTCAGGGCCGCTGTGTCCTGCGCTGATACAGCTCTTGTTCTTCGGCTTGGGCAGGTGCGCTCAGCTCGGGTGTGGTGAGGCCGGCGCCGAGGCAGACGAAGGGTGCGACGTCGGTCCAGGCGGTGGGGTGCTCGCGGGCGAGCTGCTGCTGGACGTCGGCCAGCGCGGCCGCGACTGGACGTCCGGTGGCGAGCAACCGGTGGAAGGCGATCATGAGGGGCGCGGTCTCGATGTCGAGCACGCCTAGGACGGGTGCGACGAGGTGGCTGGTGCCGTGGGCGAGCAGGGTGGCTGCGAGGCCGAGCAGTTCGTCCCCGGTTCGCACAACGGATCGGCCGGTGTCGCAGGCGGCCAGCACGACGGTGTGCGGTGCGCGGTCGAGGGTCGCCAGATCGTGCACCATGAGGGGCCCGTCGGCGAAGCGCAGCGAGGAGAACAGCGGGTTGTCCATGGACACCCGTCCGTGGGTGGCCAGATGTGCCAGAGCGGCGCCGTCGAGGGCGTCGGCGACAGCGCGTACTGTCGCGGCCGGTCCGGTCAGGGCCGTCACCGCGTGGATGGTGGCGACCTCGGCCGCCTCGGCTTGGGCGCCCGCCAGGCCGGGTCCGGCGGCGACCATGACGCGGCCGCTGCTCGGGCGGCGGTTGACGGCCGCGTACCACAACGTGGCGGACGGCGCGATGGTCACCGCGCGACCCTGGCAGGAGGGCAGGATCGACCAGGGCAGCGACTGCAACTGGCCGGTCGGCACGATGACCAGCGACCGGTCGCCGATCTCTGGAACGGCCGCGAGCAGCGCGGCGTCGAGTTTGCTCGCGGTGTCCCGCAACAGGGTCATTGCCGCCGATCGACTGCGGTTCGTGATGTGCCGGCGCGCGAGTCTTCGTAGGGCGAACGGCACCATGCCAGCCAGGTCGGCCAGCTCGGTCACCGGTCCGAGCAACCGCAGCCGGACTTGGCCGTCGACTATGGTCAGCACCCGCAGCGACCCATCGAGCTGCACGAACTCGACAAGCGCCGCGTCCGCGAGCGCCTCGGCGATGGTGTCGGTTTTCGGAGATTGGTGTGCAGCAGCCTGTTCTCCCGGCAGCCGCCGATAGTGGTCACGGATGTGCCGTTCAAGAAGAAGTTGTTGTTGGACGAGGCGGGTGTCGGCTCGGCCATGGGCGCGGAGCTGATCGATTTCGGCGGCGGTGCTGCGCAGTTCGGCGACGGCGCGGGCCAGCATGGGATCGTCCGGTGGGTGGGCCGGGGGGTAGGACAGGTGGCTGGCCCGGCCCAGCTCCGCCCACGCGAAGACCCGTTCGGGCCGATGGTCCTGGATCGCGATCCGCAGCCCGAGTCCGGCCAAGTCCGCGCGGTGTCCGGCGGCGTGGGCTCGCAGGTCGGTCGCGCCGAGCCCGGCCACGAGCTCGTTCAGGGTGCGCAGCCCGGCCAGCGCCGCGGTGCAGGCGCCGTGCCGGTTGCCGTCGATCTGCCGCCGCAGGGCCTCGGCGTACCAGGCCCTGGCCCGCTGCGTGGCAACGCCACGTCGGCGACGGCGGCTGACCTGGTCGAGCAGGTTCCTGCCGCGGTCGAGCTGACCGCGTTCGAGGGCCAGCTGGGCGGCGGTGAGCCGGGCCTCCATGGCGGACGCCGGCCAGGTGTCGGCCAGCCGGTCGGCCGTCCGGTCCAGCTCCTGGATGCTGACCCGGCGCCGTCTGGTCTCATCGCGCGACCGACAGCTCAGTACGGTCAGGCGGGCGAGCGCGGCCCATTCCTCGCGATCGTGCCGGGCGAACTCCCGCATCGCCAGGCTCGCCTGCTGGTGCGCACTCGGCAGGTCACCGTCCAGCAGCGCGGACTGCGCTAATAGCAGACGTGCCTCCGGCAGCGCCGGCCCCTTGGCGGCCTCCCGCTCCAGCGCGTGCACCGCCTCGCCGGCCGCGCGCCGGGCCTCCGAGATCAGCCGCACTGAGAGCAGCAGCTCGGCGCGGTCGCACAGCAGCCGCCCGAGCCGCGAGTTCAGCGCCCGGAAGCGCGCCTCGGCCTGGTCGAGGTAGGCCATGGCGGCCGGCACGTCGCCGCGCCGTGCCTTGACGAAGCCGAGGTCCTGGTGAACGAGGCCGAGCGACAAGTCCAGATCGAGCCGCCGGCACAGCTGCTCGGCCTTGCGCAGGTCGGCCTCGGCCGCGCCGAACTCGCAGCGTTGGGTGTGAGCCACCCCCCGGTTCTTCAGCACTCGCTGCACCCACAGCAGGTCACCACCTCGGCGCAGCACCGGCAGCGCGGCCCGGTAACAGTCCATCGCCTCGTCCAGCCGGCCGAGCAGGTGCAGGATCGCGCCGCGCTGCGCCTCGGCGCGCGCCCGCTGCACACCGGTCAGCCCGGTCAGCGCCAGCGCCGACTGGCGCAGCGCCGCCCGCGGCTGGCCGTGCCAGTTCAGCACCGCCGCCAGCGTCATCCGGGCCTCGGCCACCAGGTGTGGCACCCGCGCCTGCTGGCCCAGCCGCACCGCGCGGCGCAGCCGCCGCACGGCCAGGTCGATATCCTCCAGGTGATACGCGGCCAGCCCCCACGCCCGCTCCGCGGTCGACGCCGCCGCGGGGTCGCGCGCAACCAGCGCGGCCCGGCTGACCTCCTCCGCCAGCGCAACCGACCGCCGCGGATCGGACTCAGCCATCCGCAGCGCGTCCAGGGCCCTCTCGGCGGTCGCCGTACTCACCGCCGCACAGCATCCCGACCCCGTCACCGGATTCTCAACGAGATTCCACTCATCGGGTGTATCAGCCGTCGCGGTGCGTCCCCTGTCAGATCGGGTCCATCCTCAACCGACTCCCGAGAGGTGACCACATGCCAGAATTCGCAACAGACTATGAGGGCCATCACGTCTCTGGCGACGTCGTGGTCGCACTACCGCACCTCAATCTGGTCCTTGCCGGGCTCGAATCGCTGAACGTCAAGATCACCAAGGAGCTCCGGTCCGAGGACTTGGACCTCGCACTCATTACGATAGGTGACGTCGGCGAGGCCGCGAACCGCCTGGATCCCGCGGGCGTGGCACTCGACTCTCAGCAGACAACGGAGCGCGACACCGAACGGGTACTGCGGGTGTTCCGCAGATATTGCAGTAGACGGTTTGGTGGCTGGATGCCGTTGGTGAGCAAGAACCAGGGTGGCGACGGTGTGCACAGCACACCCGACATCGGCATCGGGAGCATCGGGCCTGCCGCTGTCCTGACTCCTGAGAAGGCCACTGCGGATGTCAGGGCTCCCGTACCCTCGGCTCGGGCGCACCCTGACGACGAGGCGGTGCGGGTGGGGCTATTGGACACCCGCGTATTCCGGCACACCGAACTCGAGGCAGCGGTCGCCGAGGGCATCGTCTTGGATCTCGTGGACATAAGCAGCCCTACACCCTATGTCGAGGGCCATGGCACCTTCGTCGCAGGCATCATTTCCCGAAAGGCGCCCAATAGCCGCCTGGTGATCAAGCCCGTGCTCGACGACAAGGGCACGGCGAGCGTCTGGGAGGTGGCCGAAGCCATCGCGGACATCTCGAAAGAGGGCGTGCAGATCATCAATCTCTCGTTCAGCTGTTTCAACGCCAGCGGCACGATACCGTTCGCCCTTGAACGTGCATTGCAACGACTCAGCCCGGAGATCGTCGTGGTGGCCGCCGCCGGCAACCATGGGGACATCGACACGCTGGCCCGCACGCCGGAGAAGACCTGGCCGGCGTGGCCAGCCGCACTCGACCGCGTTGTCGCGGTTGGTGCCTACGGCGCCGACCGTAAACGGGCGAAATTCAGTCCCGACCTGCCATGGGTGTCGATGCTTGCGCTCGGCGAGAACGTCAAGAGCACCTTCATCGCCGGACCTGTTACAATTCCGGGCAAGCCAAATAAGGACTTCGAGGGGCACGCCACGTGGAGCGGCACGTCGTTCGCCGCGGCTGCGGTCACCGCGGAGATCGCGCGCCGGGTAAGTAAGAACAAGACAGCGCGGCAGGCGCTCGAAGATGTCAGGAAGCTGCCGATAGGTAAGAAGAATGGCGTCTGGCCGTATTCGTACACTTGGCCGCGTATTTGACGGACAGCGCTGGGCAGGTCTAGATCCGGGGGGTGTGTACCGTGCGGGAGGAGTCCACCATTGTGGATCTGGTGGCGCGGGCCAGGGATGGTGACGGCGCCGCCTGGCGGGAGCTCGTGCGCGAGTATGCACCGCTGGTCTGGGCGATCTGCCGGCAGTTCCGGTTGGAGACCTCGGACATGGAGGACGTCGGGCAGACGGTGTGGTTGAGCCTGGTGGAGTGGCTGCCGAGGATCAGGGAGCCGGCCGCGTTGCCCGGCTGGTTGGCCACCACCACCCGGCGGGAATGCCTGCGCGTGGTCGAGGCGGCCCGCAAGCGCGGCACCCGTGAGCTGCCCGACGACCAACCGCAGGACGGGGCCGATCCGGCCGAGCAGCGGGTGCTCGCCGCGGAGCTGGACGCCGCCCTTCGGGACGCGTTCGCTCAGCTCGGGCCGCACTGCCAGCAGCTGCTTGTACTACTGATGCAGACGCCGCGGCTGTCCTACTCTGAGATCAGCGCCAGGCTGGATATGCCGGTTGGAGGCATCGGACCCACCCGTGCCCGTTGCCTCGACCGTCTGCGGCGATGCCCGGCGCTCGCCGCATGGATCGACCCAGAAGGAGCAGGTAACTGAGATGGGGGAACACAAGACCGACCGGTTGCGCGACGACGACGAGCGGCTGATGGCCGCCCTTGACCGGGCGCTGCATCCGGACGTGGCCGTTCCGGAGCGCTTCCTCGACATGGCGGACAGTTGCTATACGTGGCGCCTGGTCGATGCCGAGTTGGCAACCCTGGCGTACGACTCGGCCGATGACCTCGAGACGGCCGCGGCAACCAGAACGGAGTCGGCGCCGCTGCGGGCGCTCACCTACGAGGCGTGCGACGTGACGTTCGAGCTGGAGTTGACACCGGAAGGCATTGCCGGGCAGCTCATCCCGGCTCAGGCCGGTGAGCTCGAACTACAATTGATCGACGGGCAGACCAGCAATATCCGCACCAATTCCCTCGGCTACTTCCTGATCAACCCGATCCCGAAGACCCCGTTCCGGCTGCGTTGCCAGTGCAGCGACGGGCGTATCGTTTCCACCGCGACGATCCCATTGTAGCCGCCGGGCCGGCTGTCGAAAAACGATTTATCTCGGAGACGGAACGCGTGAGCCGTCGCCGACCAGGGCGTTATCGTATCGATATCTGCGGTGGGTATTCGGGACTGCCGTAGTCCCCCTTTGTTGACAACGGACCAGCGCTACCCGAGGGGGACCACACCATGCCCGTGACGCTCGGCGACAGCGACGGCGGCGACGAGATCGTGGACAGGCTGCAGGCTGACATCCTCAGGCGCTGGCGGGAGACCGCCGACCAGGTCGCCCAGACCGCGGCCGCGATCCGCGAACGCCGGCTGAGCCTGGCCAACACCGACGACGCGATCGCCGAACGCCGCGAGCGGCTCAGGCGGCGCGACGGCGGTCGCAGCGGGCTCGCCGACCTGGAAGGGCTCATAGACCAGGACGACTCGGTCTGGCTGAGCTTCCTCAGCCGTGGCCTGACCGCGGCCCGCTCGGTGGGCAGGGTGATCACCCGGCGCGCGAACGGCAACCCGGAAAGGCCGGTCGGCTCCGGCGTGCTCATCGCGCCCGCGCTGCTGCTCACCAACAACCACGTGATCGAGACCGCCGAAGACGCGGCCGGCACGGGCGTCGAGCTCGGCTACGACTACGCCGACGATGGCAGCGAGCTCCCGTACGACACCTACGGCTTCGAGCCCGACCGGTGCTTCTGGACCGACGAGGAGCTGGACTTCACGGTGGTCGCAATCGCCGGCATCGACGGCACGTCGCCCGGCGAGAAGTACGGCGTGGTCCCGCTGATCGAACCGACCGGCAAGGCACTCAAGGCCGAGGCCCTCAACGTCATCCATCACCCCGGCGGTGACCGCAAGCGGCTCAGCATCCGGGAGAACCGGCTGATGGCCGCCGACGAGCTGTGGCTGCGCTACACCAGCGACACCAGACCCGGCTCCTCGGGCGCACCGGTCTTCAACGACCAGTGGGAAATGGTCGCCCTGCACCACGGTGGCCTGCCCATGCGCGACGCCGAGGGAACCGCGCTGAGCGGCACGGGGCAGCCCTGGACCAGGGACATGGGCGAGGAAGCAAAGGCCTACGTCGCCAACGAGGGCGCCAGGGTCAGCCGGATCGTGCGCAGGCTCAGGGAGGCCCAGCCCGGCCAGCAGCAGGCCAAAGAACTCATCGACCAGGCACTTCAGGCAGGAGCACACCAATGAGCGTGACCATCGTCTTCGTGCACGGCCGCGGCCAGGAGGCCAAGAACCCGACCGAGCTCGAGCGCACCTGGCGGGCCGGCCTCGCCGCCGGGCTGGTCAAGGCGAACGCACCCGCCGTCGACGCGGCCCCGTCGGTCTTCCCGTACTACGGCGACCTGCTCCACCAGATCACCGCCGAGGTCGCCCGGCGCGGCGACCGGATCGACCTGGAGGCGCTACACCCGCACCTGCCCGACGACACCGGCGCGGTGGAGCGGGAGATGCTCGTCGACCTGGCGGCCGCGGCCGGCGCCGTCGAGCCGGAAGGCATCGACCGGGTGCTGTCCTGGGGCGCTGCCCGCAGCGCACTCACCTGGGTCGCGCGGCGTACCCGCCTGGACCAGGAGATCATCAAGGCACACGTGCGGGACGTCGCGGTCTACCTCACCAAGGCCCGCGACCCGGTCCTCGCCGAGATCCGCAAGACGATCCCGGCCGACGGGCCGATCGTGCTCGTCTCGCACAGCCTCGGCACCGTGGTCGCCCGCGACCTGCTCGACGACGAGGAGCTGCGCGGACGGACGCGGCTGTGGGTCACCGCCGGCTCGCCCCTCGGCTTGGACGCGGTCCAGCGCAACCTGCTCGACAAGGGCAGGCACAACCCCGGCGTGCCATGGTTGACCTGCTACGACGTCAACGACGTCGTAGCACTGGGGCACCCGCTGCGCCCCACCTGGGGCGACCCGCTGCAGGACGTCGAGGTCCAGAACGGCGACTCACCACACTCCATCGAGCGCTACCTCGGCCACCCCGAAGTCGCCGCTGCCATCGGCGCCGCGGTCCCCTGATCCGCCCAACCAAAGAGCAACCAGCGCAGGAGCACCACCATGTCTATCAATTCGGTCAAGGATGGACGATTCTGGCTCGCCGTCGCCGTCATCACCGGCTTCGCGATCATGACGGGTCTGGTCTATGCCAAGGCGACCACCTTCGAGCAGGGCTTCCAGCTATGGGACAACCTCGCGGTCATCTTCTCCGCCCTCGTCGGCGGGCTGCTCGGCTTTACGGTGAACCACGCCAGGGCCGCCCAGGCGGAGGGCAAGGCCACCCAGAAGGAGGCCGAGGCCGCGGCGGCCAAGGACGACGCCGCCGAGAGCCGCCAGCGCGAAGCCGCGATGCAGCCGATCGTCAAGCAGATCGTGGGCCTGGCGGAGCGGCGCATGAGCGACGACGGCTCGGCGATCATCCTGGAAGGCATCCACGATGTCGACACCCCGGCCAGTCCGGCAACCTCATCGCTGGACGGCGCGCGCCTCGCGGACCGCACACTCCGGGTGTCCAGCGCGGACCCGGACCTTCTCATGCTCGCCGACCACGCACGGAACGTGCTGGAGCAGGCCGGCGCCACGGGCTGAGCTGTTGTTCGGGTTCGTTCGAGATTGCCCAACGGCCGGGACGGGCAACCAGCGGGTTTCATTCGGTGTCCCATCTGGGGTCGTTCTGCAGAAGGGTTCTTAACTTGTTCAGGCATCGGCCGCGGGTAGGTCCGATGCTGCCGTGGGGCATGTCGAGCACGTTCAGGACGGTGCGGTGGCTGGTGTGTCCGGTGAACGCGAGGATGCGCAGCAACTCCTGGCAGGTCGGCGGCAGCTTCTGCAGGTTGTCCCAGAGGCAGCGGTACCGCTCGCGGTTGACCAGGTCGGTGTCGAGGCCGGCGACCGGGTCGGGATCGTCGGTCAGGTGATGCGGCTCGACGAGTTCGACTCGGCGCTCGGTCGTGCGTATGGCGCGTGCGTTGCGGCGGGTGACGATGACGAGCCAGCCGGCGAGGGCTTCGGGCGATCGGATGACGTACCAATTCTCCAGGAGCATCACCCAGGTCGCCTGGACGGCGTCAGCGGCGGACTCCTTGCCAAGGCCCTGCGCCCGAGCAACGTTCCAAACCAGGGGGGTCAGTCGTTCGACGATCTGCTCCAGGGCAGTGCGGTCGCCGGCCCGCGCGCGGCGCAACAACTCGCCGGTCTCGCGGCGACGCATTTCCGCCGGTTGCGCCACATCGGTGGTCGGGATGGGTGTTTCGGGAGATGCCGCCGGTTCATGGCTGCGTGGCTGGCGATCCATCGGAAGTCTCCTTCTACCAATTTTTACAACTGCGATTGGCGAGAGTCACATTGAGTCCCGCGCACCACGGATGAAGGTCGCCACCAGTGAAGATCCGTAGCCGCGTCAACTGATTCTTGCCCATCCCGCAAATGGCGATGTCGCGTTGAAATGGATCATCTAGTCTGGATGAATGCATGGGCACGCACACTCTGGTCGGGTGGTGTTGGTGATGGCACCTGTCGTTTGCCTGATACAGGTCGTCTTGTGGCTCGCATGATTAGCTAGGCTCTTTCGCGGCTCGAAGGCATGACCAGAATTGGCTGTCATCGCCGGCCAAGTGCAGGTGGTCAGTTCTGACCATCAACGTCCTCGGGCTAGCGCCGACGCGGTAGGCGACGTGGGCGGGTTCGCCGCTACGGCGCATCTGGCGGGGCACGGCCGCCGACGTTCGTGCACTGGGCGCCGGGATCAGGTTGTGAGCTATCGAAGGCGGACAAGGATCGGCTTAGACCGAACCTGGTGAGAAGGACTAGCGCGAAGACTACCGGCAGCCACCAGTGGGCGGAATCCTCGATCGGTGTCCCATTAATTGCTACGAATATCCAGCCACAGAAGATCGCGGTGTAGACGATCCAGCCGGCTCCCTCGGCGCCCAGCAGCCCGCCGATCCGGGCCTTCGGTTTGTCCCTGAAGCGCCGCATGCCGGACGGCATCTCGAACGCGTCCTCCATACGACCTCCCTGGCGGATCAGCTCGTTGCACTCCTGGACGTTGCGCAGCTCGTAGATGAACAGCCCAAGAGTAACCGCGCATCCGACGACTCCGATCGCCGTCAGCGGCGCGTCAGTGCGTGGTTGCCCCAGAAGCAGGAAAAGGCCAGCCCCCGACGCAAGTGGAAGCAGTGCCAGCAGCTTGCCCCGGAAGTCGGTGATCGCCGAATGACTGCGGCATACTTCCTGGTACTCGAACTCGAGCATCTTGCGCTGGTCTGAAGAGAGCACCATCTGAAGCCTCCTAGGAAGAGCGACGCCGCCACGCCGATGCGAAGGCGAATCGGCCGGTACTCCGGGTCTCATGGGGTTCTCTGACATCGGTTGCTGATCGGGTGGAATCCCCCGCAGGCTTTGAGCATCGGTCGCGTCTGGCATCGGCATAGCGCAAGTGCGTCTCAAGTCTCCGCCGTGGGCCTCGGGAACTGCCTTCCCGGCGTCGACGCCACCTTGAAGCCTGGCCTGGCCCAGCTGGCCCGACCGACTTCTTACGGCACCCTACCGCGACGGCTTGGGTATCGAAAGCCGTTCTGGCCGGCAGGGCCGTGACCATGGTGCCGATGCCGTACGGAAGCGAGATCATACGTGATCCTCAATTTCGAAACGTGATAGGGATAGCGCGGCCAGTAAGGGTCGGTAACGGCTGTGGGATGCCGCTGGTGCTGCATCAGTGAGTCTGACTGTGCCGGTGCCTAGAGGTCTTGACCAGATTTGGCTGTTTTGTGGGATTGGCGCATCTGGTGGTTTCTGACTATCGACGGCCGTCCGGCGTGCGCCTACCGTGACGAAGGTGCTGATGTGGACTGCTCCGACGCTGCCGGCGGCGTGGGCTGGAGCTGTCCATCCAAGGCTCGTCGGGCGACGGCGTGAGCTGAGGGCGCTCGAGGAGGCGTGGTCGGCGGCATGCACCGGGGCCCGCCGGGTGGTGTTGGTCGGTGGCCAGGCTGGTGCGGGCAAGTCTCGGCTGCTGGCCGAGGTGGCGAGCGTGTTCCACCGGCGAGATGCGGCGGTCCTGTTGGGCATGTGCGTGGTCGAGCTTGGCGCGCCGTATCAGCCCTTCGTCAAGCCGATTGAGGCATTGCTCTCCGGTATGCGGCGAGGCCGACAGGCAGCCGGCTCCAGCCGAGGCGATAACGCCGGGACCGTGCCTGCGGCTGGGGTCGGCGATGTCGCGGATGGCGACACGGCCGGCTTGGAGGACCGCTTGGCCCGGCTGGTCGGTCAGCACCCGCTTCATGGCGAGGGTGGCCCGGACCGGGTGTATCGACGTCAGTTGTACGGCGCCGCTGCTGCGGCATTCCGGGCGGTCGCGGCACAACAACCGCTGGTCCTTGCGCTGGAGGACATGCACTGGGCGAGCCCCGACGCGCTGCAGTTGTTGCGCTACCTGGTCGAGCACACCTGCGAGTCCCGGATTCTGGTCATCGCCACGCACCGGACTAGCCCGCCGGATCGGTCCGCCGCCATGGTGCAGATGGTCACTGAGCTGTATCGCCTCGATGGGGTGGACAGACTGGATCTGGGCCCGTTGGAGATCGAGGACATTGCGGACTACCTGCTGGCGAGCGACTCAGGGCTGTCCAAGCGGGAGGCGCGGGCGGCCGCGGTGGTGCTACGCGGGCAGACCGGGGGTAATCCGTTCCTCCTCCGAGAGCTGTGGCGAGATCTGACCATCCACGGTGGGTTAGCGGCTCTGCAGCCTTATCACTCCAGGACGCCGGAGTCCGTGCGGGACACCTTCCAGATCCGGCTGGACAAGCTAGACGCCGCGCAGCGAGAGGTGCTCGAATTCGCTGCGGTCGTCGGGGAAGATGTGGACCTGCCGGTCCTGCTGGCCGCCTCTGAGACCGCCACCGGCGAGCCATTCGGGCCGAGCAGGATTCTCGCGGCGCTGGACGCCGCGGTTGCCCTCGGGCTGGTTCAGCCCAGTGACGGCCCCGACCGCCCGTGCCGGTTCCCGCACGCGCTGGCCCGTCAGGCGGTGCTCGACCTCATGGCGCCGTCGCGGTTGGCCCGTGACCACGCGCGGGCGGCCGCCGTACTCGAACGCTCACCCGCCGCGGACCGCCGGGTGCAACGGCTTGCCCACCACTACGTGAGCGCGCAGGCACTCGGCTACCGGTCCGAATCGGTCCGTTACCTGACCGAGGCGGCCAAGTTGGCCGATCGTGCCCTCGCACACCAGGACGCGGCGCAACTCTTCGAGCGAGCCGCCGCGCTCGCCGACGATCCCGAGCAGCGGGATGACCTGAGACTGGCCGCCGCACGCAGCCATTTTCTGGCCGCGGACCTCGTTCGCGCACGAGAATTGGACGAGCAGGTGGCGACAACCGGATTACCGCGGGACCGCCTCAGAGCTGCTATCGGCTATGAAGAGGCGTCCTGTCGCACTGGCCGACCCGGCCATCGTGCAGTCACCCTCCTCACCGACGCCCTTGCCGATGTCCCGCCTGACCCCTGCGATCCGGTGTACGTCCGCGCACTCTCCAGCCTGGCACGCGCGCTCGCCTTCACCGGGGCGACCGCAGAAGCAAGCGACCTCGGCACCAAAGCCATCGAACTCGCCCGCAGCCTGGGCCACGAGCGCCTACTCACGGACACCCTGCAGGCCGGCCTGCAGGCCGGCCTGCACATCGGACTACGCCCGGAAAACACTGCGGCCCGGCTCGACCGGGCAACCGAATTGTCCGTCCTTGCCAAGCACACCGGAGACTTGCACGAACTCGCATCGCCAGCCTTCCACCGCGGCGACATCGCCTACCTCACCGGCGATCTCCAAGGCCTTGACGAGGCACACGCCGACCTACGACGGACAGCCGAGATCACCGGCCAGCAATTCTGGGGGTACTTCGCCGGTTGCATGAACTATGCCAGATCTTTCATGTCGGGTGACTTCATCACCGCCGAGCACGTCACACGCTCGCTGCTCGAGCTCAGCGAAGCCTTGGGCACCGCTGACACCGCCGAAGGCCCCTACGGCATGCAGACCTATATGGTCCGGCGGGAAACGGGGCGCCTCGACCAGATCCGCTCCCTGATCACCGGCACGGAACGACCAACCGATCACTGGGCGCCCGGGCTCGTGGCCATCTACACCGAACTCGGCCTGGTCGACCCAACACGCCGGATGCTGCAATGGCTCCTCGACGAGCAACTCGCCCGCTACACCAAAGCCGGCGAATGGCCGGCAACGCTGGCCTTCCTTGCCGAGGCGGCGCTGTGGCTCGATGACGAGCACGCGGTTCGCCAGCTGCGCCCCATGCTCATGGAATATGCCGGACTCAATCTGATCGCCTGGCCCTTCATCGCCGTCTTCGGCAGCGCCGACCGCTACCTCGGGGCCATCGATTCACTGCTCGAGCGCAGCACCCCGGACGAATGGTTCAACGCCGCTCTCGACATGGACACCCGCATGCACGCCCCGGTCCACCAAGCACACACCCTCGTCGCCCGCCTACGCCACCTGCGTCGGCGTGGATCAGATCCTCAACAGGTTGAGAAGATCAAGCGCCAGATCCGCGACCTCGCCGAACCGCTCGACATGCGACGCGTTCTCCGGATGATCAGCTCGCCCCACGTGGCCAGCCACTACCTCACCGCCCGACCAGACGGGCTCACCGCGCGAGAAATCGAAGTGCTTCGGCTGCTGGCGGACGGCCTGAGCAACCGCGCCATCGCCGATCAGCTTGTCATCAGCGAAAATACCGCCGCCAATCATGTGCGCAGCATTCTGACCAAGACCGGCTCCGGTAACCGCACACAAGCTGCCCGATACGCGGCCACACGACACCTGCTCGACTAGCGGCCGCCGGCGGCACGCCGCTATAACGCTGTCAGCGAACCGTCCGGTTGCTGCATGCCCGTTACTTCGACGATCACATCCGCCGGCAGACCCGCCCGCGCCGCGGCGGCGCGGATTGCTTCCACCGACGGCGCCTCGTACAAGCAGTAGGTCTTTCGTCTATCGGCCGACAGGAATGAGTACAGCCAGCGCACACTTTCCTCGTCATTGATCCGGTTGATCCGGTCCGCCGCCTCCACACTGACCTCGAGCTCCTCAGCAAACCGCCGTTCGATCATGAACACCGGCATCGACATACCCTTCCCAGCACGTTGCGAGCCAAGCGACCTATCTGGTCAAGATACGCCTAATCTGTCGTGACGATCAATTCTCTGCTCAGGCCGGGCGCTGGTGACCTTCGCGACACAACCATCAGCCATGACCTCCGGCGACGCCGCCGGTCCCGACCGCGGCGACCTCCCAACCGGGTCGGCGTGGCCACGAGCTGGGCATTTCGCCAGCCCTGGTGGTCTCGCGTCGTTGGTTCGTTTCTGCTTCGAGCCTGCACCTGTTCCGCGTCGGCTGGCTCCGGTTTGCTAAGACACTCGGACCTGCGGCCAGGCACGCAATAGGCGGTCAGGTGCCGTCGAAGGCAGACTCGTCTCAGACCCCATGACAGTGGTGTGATCGGTAGTTCGGTACACAAAGGACCTATCCCAAGATCCATCGATCCTGGTCCCACCGCTTTGAGAGGCATTTCTGGTCGTGAGGAGCATCGGTATCCCTCGTCCGCAGAACACAGCGCAACGTATTAGCCTTGATCATTCACTGGGGTGGCGTGGTGGCTTCTCGGTTCTCGGTGTTGATCTTCGGCTGGTTGTTGATGTTGTTGTCAAGGTGCGGGTTACGCCCGGGACCCGACTGTCGCGTCGGGTGGGCGCCGGGTTCCACGGGTCCGGTTGCATCGCTTGGCTTGGGGTCAGGGCATGAGTGATCAACGTCAGGTGGGTGGGGGGATGGCGAGGGCGGCGGTCATGCAGGTGGCGAGTTGGTGGGCCCAGGGCCAGGTTTCGGGGATGCGGATCTTTCGTTTGCGTTGGCCGCGGACGATGCGGGCGGCGGTGTGCAGGAGCCGGTAGCGCAGGGTCTTGGGTTCGGCCTTGGCGAGTGGCCCGTCCAGGCAGAGCAGCCGTAGCCAGCACAGCAGGTCGGCGGCGATGGTGGCGGCCAGACACCAGGCCCGGTTGATGTCGATCGAGGTGGAGGGTAAATGTCCGAGGCCGGTTTGCTTGCCGGTGCGGATGGTGTCCTCGACGCGGGCGTGGGGGCGGTGGCGGGCTTCCAGGAACTGCGGGTTGCTGTTGGGGGTGTTGGTGGCGATGAGTTGGTAGCGCCAGCCGTCGAGTTCCTCGAACAGGGACAGTTGGGCGCCGGGGTGGGGTTTCTCGCGGCGGCAGATGATGCGCAGGTCGGCTGGCCAGTTCGCGAGCTGGTCACCATTGGGTCCCCGTCGCAGCAGGGCGCTGAGCTCGGCGACGCCGGCCTCGTCCGGGTCGCGGGGCTGGCCCTCGGTGTCCAGGACCGGGTTCCATACGGTCGTGGGTAGGCGGCCGATGGCGCTGCGTTCCCGTGCGCCCAGGTCCCAGCCGATGCTGTAGTGCACGCGGTATCCGGGTCGGGCGTTGAGCGTGCTGATGTGGTCAACCAGGCCGTGGGAGGCGCCGGCACCATCCACGCTGATCAGCAGATCCCGGCGGTATCGGGCCGGGATCTGGCTGATGGCCTGGTCCAAGACCTCGACATGATCGGTCACCGTGTTAGAGCCGGCGCTGCCGGTGCGCAGTTTCAGCGCCAGTGATTCGCCGGTGTTATCGCACCAGGCCATCAACGGATGATGTCCCCAGGAACCCTTGAACGTGCCTGCTGCGAGTTCCTTGTCCGAGTGCGCGATCACCAGCGAGGCATCCATCCGGATCACGATGGTCTTACCCAGGTCGCGGTCCGCGACCCGCGACGGCGGAATCGCCCCGTGTCGTTTGGCGATCAGCGACCACACGTGCTCGTGGGTCTTCGCGCGCGCCCGGGCGATCCGGCGTCGCTGCAGCTGCCCGATCTCGTTCAACGCACGCCACAGAGTCGGATCCGAGGCGACCGGGCCGAACAACTCGGCCTGATCCCGCAGTGTGGCCAGGTCCGACAGCACCCGACCGCCGTCAGCGATCAACACCGCGGTGTCGGCCAGCACCCGGCCCCGATCATGAACCGGCACGAAGCCCGGCCGAGCCAGCGCCCGCGACAAGCCGGTAGTCAGGCCGCTGCGGTCGGCGATCAGCCGTAGCGCCGCCGCGCCAGC
>Ga0210378_10000386_pt1 | contig 22312 bp, 19 predicted proteins | sample PLM1_60_b1redo_FD_155465 | JGI IMG/M metagenome (GOLD analysis project Ga0210378, IMG submission 155465) | Groundwater sediment microbial communities from an aquifer in East River, Colorado, USA - PLM1_60_b1 redo | ecosystem: Environmental > Terrestrial > Soil > Riparian zone | place: USA: East...
TCGTAACCCTCGCCCTGATGGGTGGTGATCACCACGTCGACTGCAGCAAGCCCACCGATGCCAGTCAGCGAACAGGTCCACGTCCGCGCTGGGCCGCTGCAGGATCCCATGCGCGGCCACGGCGTACCCGCCAGCGAGCGCGAACCCATAGGCACCGCCGGCACGTAGACCAATCTCAGCCAGCCGTTGGTGGATCGGCGCTACGCGATCGTCCACTACGCGGCGGTCCGACGTAGCTGCCCAAACCGCGACATCGACGCAGGGCGTGTGCTGCCGGCCTTCACGGTGTGCTGGTCCGGGACGGCTACGCCGGCTACTCCCATCTCCCGGCGGTGCACGCCTGGCGTGGAGCTCACCTGCTGCGCACGGGGATCGGATGGCCTGACTCACCGGGCGATTTCATCGGAGTATCGGCGCTCAAGTAATTCCCCAGGTGTAGCGACACGGAGGCTCGCGTCACGCTGAGGCCGACATCGGCGTGCGGTCGCGTGTCGTCGCGGTGGGGTGGCACGCTGGCGGGTATGGCTGAGCAGGCTGGCGGTGTCGTTTCGCCGCGCGAGGGTCCGGATGCGGTTGGGCGCCGTCTGGCTTTGGCGGGGCGGCTGGCGACGGAGTTGTGTGATCTGACGCCGGCGGTGTGGGAGCAGCGGGCGGTGGGCTCGGTGGGCTCACATCTGGGTTACGTCAGCGATGACGTCGAGCTGGCGGATGTGGTGGCCGAGGCGTGGGGCGTGACCGTGGCCGGTGCGCCCGTGTCGCCGGATGCCGTGCAGGCCCGCGGCGGGGCGGCGGGTGTGGTCGTGGTGGCGCACGGCCGGACGTGGACGATGGTCGCCCGCTCGGGTGGGCCGGTGCTGATCTTGTCGGACCGGGTGGCGGGTGTGGTGCGGGTGGACCGGGATCCGGAGTGCGCGGCCGAGTTGTCGGCGCTGGTGTCTGGGCTGAGCAACGTGGCGCGGGGTTTGCCGGCGTTGGATGAGACGGTGTGGTCGTCGATGCCGCCGTTGCCGTGGCACGACCGGCCGTGAGTCAACTCCCGTCGCCGGGTGGTGTTGGGGCGTGCCGGGTTCTGTTGTTGCGGGTGAGGGCGCGCAGGCGGGTTTCGGCGCGCTGGCGACGTTTGTAGGCGGCTTGCAGGGGCAGTCCGAGCCGGGCCGCGGCCTCGATCATGGTGTGGCGGTCGAGCCGGGTCGCGGCGATCAGTTCGGCGTCGACCGGGTCAAAGGGGGTACCCGGCGGCGGCGAGGCGGCCGGACAGGCTGGTGAGCGCGGTTTGCAGGCTGCCGGGGCCGGTGCTTGCCGCGGTATGGCTGAAATCGGGGTCTGCGGGGTGGGGGCGGCCGAGGTGGCTGCGCCAGCGGCGCTGGGCGTAGCCGGTGGCGCTGTCGATGAGTTTGCCGCCGATGTTGCGGGTGGTGGTGTCGATGGTGGCGAGGCGGCGCAGCAGCCCGTGGACGAGGTCGGCGTCGACGTCGGCGAGTTCGGCGTTGCTGCGAGCCGTGATGTGGTTGCGGTATCCGAGCAGTCCTTTGGTGGCGACGCCGATCGCGAGCAGTTGGTAGGCGGTGCGGGTCGGCCCCTGGCGGGTCTGGGTGACGATCCCGGCCCAGATCTGGTCCCGCTCGGCGTAGGTGGCCTCGGTGACGACGAAGCGTTCGAGCCGGCGCGGGGGCATGTCCCGGTGAGGTAGTCCGGGCGCGAACTCACTCGCCGGGATGATCCAGGGCAGCGCGAGGAACACATGAGGGAACCAGGCCAGCATCGGCCCGGCTGGGGCGAGGGCGGGCTCGGCGAGGACGGGCACGTTGCCATTGTCGCGGCGTGCGCCAGCGCCGGGGCTAGCGCGCGCTGCGGTTGACCTCCATGAATGGGGTGTTCGCATCCCCCGGTGCCGGTCCGCGGTCCGTGCTCGGCGCGGGCGGGCACCTCAACGGCAGGACTGTGATCCAGCTCACATCTGTGGCTTGGGTGTCCAGAACCGGGGCAGGTGGCCCCTTTCCCAGGGTAGGCGGGCCAGTGAGCTGGATCCCGCATGTGACTGGTGCCGGTGACCTGGGCGGGCAATCCCAGGGGAGGTCCGGCGCGATCGTGGCGAGCCCGTGCCCCGCGTGCTGCGGGGTGCGGGCTCCTGTCGTTGGTTCCCGGCCCCGAGGAGGCCCCAGATGAACATCCGCGAAGGTTTCACCGGACCGGCGCCATGGCGGCGCCTGTCTTCGAGCAGCACGGCCAGCCTGGGCACCACCTCCGCTGGCAGGCCCCGGGCACGAACCCGGCCGAAGCGCCGCTCACGCGCTGCACCGCCCAGGGGCGGGTGAGGCGGTGCGGGCGGAGCACCCATCGGGCGCCGACCGGCTGGTACGGGCCGAAGGCGCGCTGCAGGTAGTCATCATGCTGGCGATCGGCGCGGCGGCCGGGGCCGCGTCGTTCACCCACGTGCACAACGCGGCCATCGCGCACGGCCAACCCGAATGGATCGGCTGGGCCGATGCCGTGGTCCTCGAACTCATGTCGGTCGCTTCCGGCCTGGAACTGCGTCGCCGCAAACGGCACGGCAGCCCGGCGCGAGTTCCAGCGGCGATCCTGTGCACGGCGGTGTTCCTGTCCCTGGCCGCGCAGGTCGTCGAGGCCGAATCCTCACCGATCGGCTGGACCGCTGCGGTGATGCCCGCCGCCGGGTTCCTGGCGATGGTCAAGCTCGCCCTCGGCCGTTCCGGCCCGGCGGCCAGTCCCGGAAACGGTCCCGGACCAGGGACCGGTCCCGGACCGCAGGAGACAGCCGGGCCGGCGGTCCCGGACCAGGACCGCCGGTCCGGGACCGGGCCACCCGGCCAGGCAGCCAGGACGGTCCGGACATCAGCGCGGGGAGCGTGCTGGCGCTCGCGGCGGCCACCGCCGCCGCGACCCTGACCGCGGACGGCAAACCGCTGACCCGCAAGACGCTGGCTGCCGCGCTGCGCCGCGACGGGCACGCCCTGTCGAACGCCACCGCGTCGCGGCTGCTCACCACCGTCCGCACGCCAGGAGCGCGCGCCCAACGCCGCCTCCTCAAGCTCACCCACCTGGGCGTGCTGGCCAGGTTCCGGCCGCAGAAGTGGGACGGCGGCTCCCACCCTTACCACTACGTCCTGGATCAACTCGGCACCGAGGTCGTCGCCGCGCAGCGCGGCGACGACCCTCCCCGTAGAGGCCAGGCGAAGCGTCGCCGCGACCATCTCACCTCGCGGGCGAGCTTGCCGCATCTGCTCGGCACCAACCAGTTCTTCATCGACCTCGCCGCGCATGAACGCACCCACCCCGGCACCCGGCTGCGGCGGTGGTGGCCAGCGGCGAGGTTCCACGAGCAGGGGGCGTTCTACCGGAGGAACGCCGACCCCAACCTCATGCTCATCCGCTCGCCTCCGCGCCCGGACGGGCACGGCATCTGGGCCGAACCCGGCGACGCGGTGCCGTTCCTACTTGAGTACGACACTGGCAGTGAACGGCTGGAAATCCTGACCGACAAGGTCGCCGGCTACTCCCGGCTCGCGGCCATGACCGACTGGCGGTGGCCGGTGCTGTTCTGGCTTCCGTCCACCCGCCGGGAACTGAACCTGCACCACCGCCTCGCCGCCGACGGCCCACCCCGCGCCCTCATCGCCACCGCCGCCGCCGACCACGCATCCCTGACCGGGCAGACACCCGCCGACGCGGTGTGGTGGCTCCACGGGCTGGAAGGCGAGCGGCTGCGGCTCGCGCACCTCCCGTTCATCGACCCAGAGGAGGAGACCTGAACCCGACCAGCACACGACCTAGACAGACCCGGTGACTCACAGGCACTGACCAGCAGCCATCCGAGATCGCCTCACGCGTGACCGTCCAGATGAGACGGACCACCGCGCTGTCGTAGCACCCCCGTTGGGCCGCCCGGCCCACCCCGCAGGAAGGGAGCACCGCGATGCGCAAGCACGCCACAGCCCAGCTCACACCCGTTCAAGGAGCCTCATGCCACACGGCAGCCGGCGCGGCACCACCGCGCGCCGAACTGCGCCACGCCAACGACAGGCACGCCCCCCACACACCGACGATCCGGCCACGGGGGACACCACCACGGCGCAAACAGCGAAAACCTCCACACCCAATCCCCACACTCGCCCACTAGGCAGCCGGTCGCGCCCCAGCGCGGCGACGCCGGCCAGCGGCGACCCCAACCCCGACCAGAACACACCCGGCCATCCCAACGCACGGCGGACGTTACCGGCGGCCTCCCACGCCACCGGCCCCCAAGTCGAAACCGCGGGCCGCGCCACCGACAGGAGGCCGGGACCGGACCAATCAGTCGAACCGACAACGGAGGAGGCGCCACCGCCAGCCGGCGAGCCATCGGCGGACCAGGCGATCATGCACACCCGGCTCGCGGCGATGGCGCAGCCTCGGGCATCCGACGACGCGGAACTGGCGGCTCTACGTCACGTGTTGCGAGACCAACGACTCATGGCGCACATCACCGCTGAGGTGGACCAATGGCCACCGTTGAACGACGAGCAGCGCGAGACGCTGGCCGCCCTGCTGAATCCCACGCGCAAAAGCAGCTGAGCCAGGGGCCACGATACGGCGTGACCTCGGTGAAGCAGGCGCCCTAATAGAGTTCTCTCTAGCTGCGACGTTGTCCCTCTCCACCTGGAGATAGATACGCGGTGCCCCCTGGTTCAAGCCCAGCCGGCGATTCGCGGATTGGATGCTTTTACAGCGCCACGCCGACGAGCGGTGGCGTAACGCTGCGAGCAGTTCAGTTGCGCGGTCACGCTCGACCGGTGCCACAAGCGAAATCAGTCGCCGAAGCCTCCGATTCGCTTCATGTCGCTTTTGGACGACGGGCATCGCCATGTGGGTACTTCATCCTTGCAATAAGGTTCCAGCGGATGAGAGGTTGGATGAGCTTCGCATTCTGGCCAATTGCTAGAGAAACCTTGTTCGGCAAGGCACTCCACGAGCCAATCTTGAACCTGCGCCGCAGCCTCCACTACTTGACACGGTCGCGACGCCGATAGCGTGACCAGGATCCCGACACTGCTCTGATCATCAGCACTAATCCATGCAATCTCCTGATCGACTACGGGCACCGATTCCCCCTGGACTACGTGCAATGCCACGGGAGAGGTGGCGGCTACGTCGCGCAACACAGGAGCGAGTGCATCATCGATGGCATTCATCATTTTATTCTCGCATCTTGTCAAATCGATTGCCAACAAATGAGTCGGAGGGTAGCACCACCCCGGCGCTACCCTCCGTCCAGTCAGATCCGTGCTACCGAATGTTCCGCAGGTTGCCAGCGATGTTCAGAACGCCGTTCCCGGTATGGCCGCCAACGTTGACCCTGAAACTGAAGTGGTCATTATACGTGATGGTGTCCCAATCCTGGCAGGGATTATAGGTCCCGTGGAATTGATAATTCTTCCCCACGTTATGGGGCGCCTGGCGCGGCCGGTTGGCGCCATTGCGCGTCCATGCCATTCCTGTCTCGGCCACATTGCTCGTGATAATAGCCTGCACCGTGGGGCTGATCTTGAAGCCCCACGGGCATGTGCTACTGCCACATGCGTGCTGATAGGTATAGACGCCATTATCGTCCCACCAGCGCGTGCTTGAAAGACAAGAAATATCCTGAGGGGTCGCCGCAACAGATACGGGTTGATCCGGCTGTTGATTCTGAAGCGCCTTCTCTAGCTCGGCCTTGAGAGTAGCCGGGTCGTTGTCCCCTACTTCGAACGTCAGCATCAGATTGGAATCCGAGCCGCCAGATTCCCCGTTTTGAGTTATCACGATCTCGGTCGGCTCCGACGGAGCCGCCACCGCCGGATGCGGAGAGAACATAACAACAGCCCCTACCGCTAACGCCGTAACCAGGTTTCGCACTAAGCCTCCCATGTCGGATAGAACGGACGCTACTGTAGCAAAACCCGTCAAGCTTACTTCATCCAGGACGCTATCCACTTGTACCCATCGGCTCTCACGTAGGAGTTCGACAGCGCCGACAGGTGGCACACAGTTCCTCGCCCAGCGGCTTCCATGTCTTGCTCGGTCAAATCTTCTGAGCATCTAGTGTTTCTACTGGTGCATCGTGGCTGCCGAGACGAGACGGCATCGATGACCGCAGGTCACGAAGAAGGGTTCAGGTACAGCGCCGGGACGGATTGCGGCAGCCGATCACGACGCGGTCAGACGCCACAGCGACGGCAGACAAGCCGCACGTGCAAAGCATCTTCGAGCGGCCAGTCGCGCTGCCCGCCCGAACGCGAAGAGCAGCTCCAGCAGGCACCCGGTAGCCGCCCGAGGAACTAGCCTGCCCGAGTTACCAGCGCTACCGTGAGCGCTGATCGCCGCGCATCGCTACGTTACGTCGGCTCCATGCCTGGTCACCGAGTATGCCGAGCGGTCCCGAGTAACGCAGTGTGTCGACCACAGCGAGCACTCCACAGGCCGTGCGCCTACGCGGTGACGGCGAGCGGCGTGCCGAGCGCGTGTTTCGGTTCCACCTTGACGGTGGCCGGGTCGAACCCGCGGCCCTTGCGCCCGGACGGCAGGATCGTCACCGTGCACAGCCGGTCGATGATGACCCGCCGGTTGGCCAGCGGCAGGGCCTTCCACGCCGCCACCGGGTCCACGGAGTTGACCACCTCGGCGAGGGGGTCGTCGGTCACGTTCGTGTTCAACAGTTGATCGATCTCCTCGATGCGGGCGTTGCCCTTCCGGGTGGCGGCGATGACCTGGTTGCGGGTCTTGAGCCCGAGTACCTCGTCTTCGGCCATCTGCTCCAGCCGGCCGCGGATCGCGGCCCGTTCGGCGCGGAGCGCTTCGGCGTCCACCTCGGGGGCGGGCGGGGCGAGCAGTTCGTACGCGTGCGGGTGGGTCAGCGCGTAGATCACGTGCGCGAACACCACGTTGTCGACCCCGGCTGCGTTGCGGGTCAGGTGGCTGTGGTCCTTGCACTTGTACCGGGGTTGCCTGCCGCCGAGGGTGACCTGACACGTCGCGGGCTTCCCGGCCTTCTGGCCGTCCGACCCGGGTGGTGTGCATTTACCGCATCGGTAGATGCCCGTGCCCAGCCACCGGGGCGCCGCACCCGGCCCCGAACGCCGCGACGGCTCAGTCAGCAACCGCCGCACCGCGTGGAACACCTCGGGCTGGATGATCGGCTTCCACGGCGCGGTGACACCCTCCTTGATCTCGCCCCGGTACACGATCAGGCCGGCGTTGCGGGGGCGCAGCAGCACGTCGCGGAGCGTCTCCGCGCTCCACGGCGCGCCAGTGACGGTCGGCACGTTGTTCTCGCGCAGTTCCGCGGCCAAGGCCCGCAAGCTCACCCCTTGCAGGAGGCGGTTCGAGCAGTCGGCCACTACGGCGGTCTCGGCCGGGATCGTGGTGATCCCGGACTTGCAGTCCCGTCCCCCGTGCCATGGGCACGGCACGTCGTCGGGCTGAAGGCCCTCGGATACCTCCGGTGGTCCGGAGCAGAACCCGTACGGGCGCCGACCCCCGCCGTACTGGCCGTGCAGCGCCTGCCGCTCCCGCGCTGCCGCGACCCGGCGTGCGGTGTCCCGCGACGCCTTGTTGGCCACCAGCACCCGGATCTCCGCGTCGAAGTTGTCCTGGCCCTTCTCCATGTGCAGAGACCCGGTGACCGATTCGACCACGATGTGGTGCGGCGAGTGTTCCACGACGTCGATCAGGTCTTGCAGATCCTTCGGGTCACGAAACGCCCGATCCAGATCCAGACACAGCAGCGCCGTGGCGCGACCGGCGGACAGGTCCGCCAGCGCCTCCCGCAAGTCAGGCCGGTACACCCGGTACTCCCGACGCCCGTCCGGAAGAGTGACCTTGCGGCGCTTGTACGCCGACAACCGTGGATTCTTGATCACCTTCCACGGATCCCAACCGAGCTGGTCGCACCGTTGCAGCATTCGCCGGATCTGGTCGTCCAGCCCGAACGGATGCCCTCGTCGGTGAGGTCCACGTCTTCCCGGCTGTCCGACAGCCGGGCCAGCAGGATCGCCCGAGGTCGTGCGGTGTTCGCGGTCATGAATCAATAATGTGTCAGATTCTGGTATCCGGCAAGACTGCCCTCGCCGTGCACTGGGCACACGCGGTAGCCGACCGCTTCGGCGACGGGCAGCTCTACGTCAACCTGCGCGGTTTCCATCCGGGCGCCTCGGCCATGACCTCGGCCGAGGCGCTGCGCGGGTTCCTGGACGCGCTCGGCGTGCCAGCCGAGCGCGTCCCAGCCGGTCTGGACGCGCAGGCCGCCCTCTACCGCAGCCTGCTGGCCGACCGGCGGGTACTGGTACTGCTCGACAACGCCCGCGACGCCGAGCAGGTCCGGCCCTTGCTACCCGGCTCACCGCGCTGCCTGGTGGTCATCACCAGCCGGAACCAGCTCTCCGGGCTTGTCGCCACCGAGGGCGCCCATCCGCTCGCCCTGGACCTTCTGTCCCCCACCGAGGCGCGCCAGCTACTTGCCCACCGGCTCGGGGACGCACGCGTCGCGGCCGAACCCGATGCGGTCGAGGAGATCACCGTCCGCTGCGCTCGGCTGCCCCTCGCGCTGGCCGTCGCCGCCGCCCGCGCCGCGACCGAGCCCCAGCTGCCGCTGGCTGCCCTCGCCCGCGAACTCCGCACCACCCGCGGCGCGCTCGACGCCTTCGCCGACGAGGATCCCCTCGCCGACGCGCGGGCCGTGTTCTCCTCGTCCTATCGCACGCTCAGCAAGCCGGCGGCGACACTGTTCCGGTTGCTCGGACTGCACCCAGGCCCCGACCTGGCCACGCCCGCCGCAGCGAGCCTGGCCGGCGTCCCGCCCGCACAGGTGCGGCCGCTGCTCGCCGAGCTGATTCGCGCACACCTGATCACCGAAGCCACCCCTGGCCGCTTCACCAGCCACGACCTGCTCCGCGCCTACGCCACCGAACTGACGCACACCCTCGACAGCGACGCCAGCCGTCGTGCCGCACTGCACCGGCTCCGCACCGGGTTCGACCGGCACACCTGGCAACTGGCGTGGACCCTCACCACCTTCCTCCAGCGGCGAGGGCACTGGCACGACCACGCCGCCGTGCAGCACACCGCCCTGGAAGCGGCGGAACGCCTGGCCGACCAGCCCGCACTGATCCACGCCCGGCGCGGGCTCGGCCGTGCCTACGCGCGACTGGGCCGCTACGACGACGCGCACGCCCAGTTCCGTGGCTCACTGGACGCATGTGACGAACTCGACGACACCGTCGGCCAAGCCAACACGCACCTCGAGATTGCGTCAGTATTCGAACGCCAAGGCCACTACCGACAGGCGTTACACCACGCCCAGGTAGCCCTGGGCAGGTTCCGCGCCGCCAATCAGCGCGTCGGGCAGGCCAGAGCCCTCAACGGAATAGGCTGGTGCCACGCGAAGCTAGGCGCCTACCAGCACACCCTGACCAACTGCGAACAAGCCCTCACGCTGCTCCAAGACCTCGGCGACCGCCACGGCGAAGCCACCACCTGGGACAGCCTCGGCTACGCCCACCACCACCTCGGCCAGCGGGACCATGCCACCACCTGCTACCAGCGGGCACTCGACCTCCTCCGCGACCTCGGCTACGCCACTACGAAGCCGCCACCCTCACCCACCTCGGAGATACCCAGCACGCCGCCGGTGACCTCGACGCCGCCCGCACCGCCTGGCATCACGCCCTGACCATCCTCGACCAACTCGGCCACCCCGACGCCGACCAGATCCGCGTCAAGCTCCGCGACGTGTAACCGCTGACTGATCAGGCAGGAAACCGGGCCCGAAACCGCTGCCATTGCGAGAGGATCACGGACACGCCGGGCTTTTTTCGGTGTTGGCGGGCGGTCCAAGGAGGGGCAGCGTGAGTACCTCTGATCCGTGGGCGGTCGTGGGGCTGGACAACGGCGGCACCAGCAACAACGCGACGGTCCTCGACTCCTCGGGCCACTTCCTCGTGGACCGGCTGGCAGAGACTCCGAGTCGCGTCATAGAGGGCCCCGACATCGCGGTCAGTGCCCTCGCCCAGGCGCTGGAGCACGTGCTCGAGCTGACCGGCCTGCCGCGGTCCGCGGTGCGCGCGGTCGGGCTCGACACGCCCGGGCCGGCCAGCGCGACGGGCGTCATCTCCTCCCGCGGGTCGACGAACTTCTCCCAGCCGGAGTGGCGCGGCTTCGACGTCCGCACCGCGCTGGAGAACCGGCTGCAGCTGCCGGTGCTCTACCACAACGACGGCAACGCGGCCGCCCTCTACGCACACCACCAGCACTACGGCGGAGAGGCGGCTGAGCGCTCGTCGATCTCGGCGATCGTCGGCACCGGCCTTGGCGGGGGCGTCATTGAACGCGGGCAGATCATCCGCGGCGCCGCCGGGATGGCCGGCGAGCTTGGCCACGTCCACATCCCGATGCACGGGCTGATCGAAGTCGGCCAGCTACTGCCGCAGTGCAACTGTGGGTTCGCCGGTGACGCAGAGAGCGTCGCGTCGCTCAGCGCGATCGAGCGGAACTTGCTTCCCTACTGGCTCACCCAGTTCCCCGACCACGCGCTCAATCAGGTCGCTTCGCCGGCTAAGGCGGCAAGGCTGGTGCGGGACTACGGCGAGCGCGGCGACCCGCTGGCGTTGAAGATCTTCGAGCAGCAGGCGATGGCCATCGGACGGTTGTTCACGATCGCCGCCAACTTCACCGACCCGCACGCGTACTTCCTCGGCGGCGGCGTCGTGGAGACCAGCGCGCATTTCCGCGAGTGGTTCCTGAGCCGGGTGCGGCACTACACCGACCTACGCGAGGAGCAGGCCCGGTTGGCCGAGTTCGCGCTGGTGTCCGATCGCGACATGGCAGGGGCGCGCGGGAGCGCGATCGCTGCGCTGGCCTCGCTCCAGAAGCCGTAACCTCTCGCGGCCGCTGGGCCTCCGTTGTCGCCGCACCGAGCGGGCGCCACGGCGCTCATTCCCCCGACGGTCAGCCCGCCCGCACGGTGTAGGTGCGCAGGTTGGGATCGGCCGCGAGCTGGGCGTCGGTGTACTTGATGGTGTCCCAGCCTTTGCTCGAGTACAGCCGGGTCTGGTCGGCGTAGTACGGCGAGTTCGGGTTGGTCGACTGCGAGTACGTGAGGATCTGGCGCCCCGACGGCCCGTCCTTACCCAACTCCACCGCCATGACGAACGACGAGCCGTGGAGGATCTTGGGGTAGCCGACGCCCGGCGCGAAGGCGGCGGTGATCACGTTGAAGGCTCCCTCGTCGTGGCGGCTGCCGTGGATAGGGATCCGCTCGGCGCCGCGGGGCTCGCTCTGGATCGCGCCGAGCGGGGCGTCCAGCGGGATGCCGGCGAGCTTCTGCACCGCGTCGGCGAGCGCGGTCAGGACCCTCGGATCCCCGACGGCGAGCCGCCGTGGCGTGTTGACGGGATCGGAGACGACGAACGGATCCGCGAACTGGATACCGCCCGCGCCCGCGAACTCGCGGAACACGTGCGTGCCGCGGCTGTCCAGGTCGGCCCGCAGGTTCCAGCCGCGCAGGGCCGCGCAGGCGGCGGTGAGGTTGACCGTCGCGCCGTTCGTCGCGGTCGCGGTCGGGTTGGCCTCGCACAACGCCACGAGGTCGTCGCGGAGGAGTTCCCCGCCGTACACGCGGTTGGAGAACATGACCTGCCAGAGGTTCTCCGTGGTGAACTTCGTGCCGGGCAGACCGTCGGTGCCGGCGAGACGCTGCTGGACCTGGATCAGGCCGAGCCGGGTGCGCAGGCTGCGTGGCGTCCGCTCGTCACCGATGATCCGGGGGAAGCCCTCCAGCGGTTGGGCAGGGTTGGCGAGCCAGTAGCTGTCGTTGGAGTTGGTCACGTAGTCGGTGCGGAAGCGCACCGGCAGGCGCGATGGCCCCAGGATGCCCGGCACGGCGGCGTCGGGATCCGAGCCGAGCGCGCAGGCCGACGTCGACCCGTCGAGCACCGCCAGCCCGGCCGCCGCGTAGAGCGGCTTGAACGGCGCCGGGATGCACGCCGCCGCCAGCTCGTTCGTGACGCGCGGGATCACCGAGTGGTCTCCGTACATCGCCTCGCCCGTCGCGTCCGCGGCGATGACGTTGACCCACGGCAGGAACTGGTAGCGGTCGAGCACGGCCTTCATCTCGCGGACCGTGCCGGCGCGCCCCATCTGCAGCCACCCGTCGATCGCGCGGTTGTTGCTCGCGTTGACGTCCGTGATCGCGTACGCGGTGGTTTCGGTCCACGGGAACGTGCCGGGCACGACGGCGACCGGTCCGAACCGCGTGTCGTAGAAGGTGCGGGTCACCCGGGTGGTGCCGCCTGTCGAGGCCGGCACCCGGATCGTCACCGTTCGTCGCGTCATCTTCCGCGCCGCGCCGTCGAACATGTAGGACGTCGGGTCGCCGGGCACGAGCGTCAACTGGTGCCACACGAACCGCCGGGCGGTCGAGACGGTGTGGCTCCAGCCGATGGTGGCGTTGTGGCCAATCTCGACGATCGGGTCGCCGATCAGTGCGGCGCCCTCCACGTCATACACGCCCGGGATCCTCAGATGCATCCGGTAGAACCGCTCGGGGCCGTCCCACGGAAAGTGGGGGTTGGCGAGCACCATGCCGGCGCCGTTCGCGGTCGCCGCGCGGCCGAGCCCGTATGCGTTGCTGCCGTCGCCCGCCCCAACGCCGTCGTTCGCCCCAACGCCGTCGTTCGCGGCGACGGCGCCCGCCGCGCCGGGCGCCGTGCCCGCCTTGGCCTCGGTCGTCGCGGGTGGAGCGGCTGCGACGATGCCGTCCAGAAGAGCGCGCGAGCCCGCGCGGACCAGGCTGGCCCACGTCGTACGCCAGAGGTCGAACTCATTGATCTTGCGCACCCACGGCTGGCCGGTGCACTTCGGGTCGGTCAGGTTCGCGACCCCGGTCCTGCGCAGGTAGGCGTTGTAACCGGCGGCGAAGCCCCGGACCAGGTCGCGAGCCTGCCGCGACGGCGCGTCGATACCGTCGGGCCTGCCGGCGAGTAGATGCTCGACGACCCGGTCGAGCTTCGCCTTCTGGAAGAACAGGTCGCTGCGGATGTTCGCATCGGTCGCGCCGAAGTACCGGGACCGCGTGGCATCGGCGGTGACGATCCTCTCGGCGATCACGCAGATGTTGTCCTCGGCCTGCACGTGGCCGGCGCCGAAGCCGAGGCTCGCGAAGCTCGTGGCCGTGATGTGGGGGACGCCGTAGGAGGCCCGGCGGATCTCAGCCGAGTACCCCCCGATCTTGCCCTGCGGCGCTGCCGTGGCGGGCGCGCCCCCAACGAGGCTGGCGGCCACGAGACCGGCGGCGACGCCGGCGCGGATCAAGTGCGTGGTCATCGCGGACCCTTCCCTGTCGGCGTGCCGGCGAACCCCGCGGTCGTTGGCCACGGGAGCCTCCTCGGGCGGCCGGCTCCCCGTGGCTGCCTCCCCGGGCGGGCGAGCCGACGCTGGGGAGGCGTAGTCCGGCGCCCACGTAGTGGCTTAGCACCCGCGCGGCAGCCACGCAATGCGACGACGCGGAGCAGGCGCTCGACCGCGACTGCGGGCCGACATTCCCGCGTTTCCCGTCCGTCGACAACGGTCACCTACTCCGTGTGCCGGACGGCCTCCGCTGGAGGCAGGCGCGACGCTCGCCACGCCAGGCCGACGGTCACCAGCAGCACCGAAGCCAGGCTGGGACTCGCCCTGGCGGTAGAACGCGTAGCCCATCGTGACCCCCACGACGATGCCCACCGCCGCCCCAAGCGGGCAACCGCCCTTTGCTCGCTACACACGCGTGTAGTAGACTACTCGGATGAGTAGTTTTCGCCACGTGTGTGTAGGGTGGAGCGATGGCGGTTGACCCGGCCGGGGATCGGGCGCCTGAGGATCTGACCGCCCGCGCGCGCATCAGGGACGCGGCGCTGCACCTGTTCGCCGAGCGCGGCATTGACGGGGCGACGATACGGGACATCGCTACGGCGGCGGGGGTGTCGTCGGGGCTGGTTCGGCACCATTTCGGGTCGAAGGAGGCGCTGCGCGACGCCTGCGACTCGTACGCCATGGACCAGATGAATCGCATCCGGGAACAGATGTTCATCGAGGGTCGGCTGGCCGACCAGGCGTTCGTGGGCTCAGTGCACCCAACGGCGAGACTGCTGCAGAGCTACCTGGTGCGGTCGATGATGGACGGCTCGAACGCGGCGGCGTCGATGTTCGAGGACATGGTCCAGCTCGGCGAGCAGTGGCTGGCCCGCACCAAGGTCGAGGTCAAGGATCTGCGCGCCTACGCAGCGGTGCTCTGCGCGATGCAGATGGGCGTGTTCCTCATGCAGGACCAGCTGTCCCGGGCGTTGGGGATCGACGTCCGCACCGCCGAAGGACACGCGCGGATGAACAGAGGATTCGTGGACGTCTTCGCACACCCCCTACTCACCCCGGACCAGGCCGCCCAGATACATGCGGCGATGGACCAGCCCCAAGCACACCCGCCCGACAGCGGCGCGCGGGATGCCGCGCGCGCGAGGGAGAAGTACGACGATGACCGAGGCGATTCGCACTGAGGGTCTGGTCAAGACGTTCGGGCGCACCCGCGCCCTGGACGGGCTGGATCTGGCCGTACGCACCGGTGAGGTGCATGGCTTCCTCGGCCCCAACGGGGCCGGGAAGACCACCACGATCCGGGTCCTGCTGGGCCTGATGCGGGCGGACGCGGGTACCGCCCGGCTTCTCGGCGGCGACCCGTGGGCCGACGCGACCGCGTTGCACCGCCGGCTGGCCTACGTGCCCGGGGATGTCACGCTGTGGCCCAACCTGTCCGGCGGTGAGGTGATCGACCTCCTCGGCCGGCTACGCGGCGGGCTCGACAAACGCCGCCGCGCCGACCTGCTGGAGCGCTTCGACCTGGACCCCCGCAAGAAGGGGCGCGCCTATTCCAAGGGCAACCGGCAGAAGGTGGCCCTTATCGCCGCGCTGGCCTCCGATGTGGAGCTGCTGCTGCTCGACGAACCGACCTCGGGCCTGGACCCGCTGATGGAGGAGGAGTTCCGTCAGGTCATCCGGGAGGAGCAGCGCGGCGGCGACCGCACCGTACTGCTGTCCAGCCACATCCTGGCCGAGGTTGAGGCGCTGTGCGACCGGATCACGATCATCCGCGACGGTCGGGCCGTCGAGACCGGCACCCTCACCGACATGCGCCATCTGACCCGCACCTCCATCCACGCCGAACTCGTCGCCCCGGCGAATGGACTGTCCACCCTGCCCGGCGTGCATCACCTGCGCGCGGAGGACGGCCAGGTGCGATTCGACGTCGACACCGACGCGCTGGATGAGGCGCTGCGCCAGCTCATCGCGGTGGGCGTGCGCAGCCTCGTCAGCCAGCCGCCCACCCTGGAGGAGCTGTTCCTGCGGCACTACGACCGGACTGGGGCGGCCGGCGCCGGGGGCGCGGAGGTGTCGCGATGAACACGCTGACGGGCACCGGCAAGCTGGTCCGGCTGATCCTGCGGCGAGACCGGGTCCTAATGCCCCTGTGGGTCTTGTTCCTCGGCCTCGTCCCGATCTCCTACGTGACCTCCATCAACGCGCTCTTCCCCACGGCCGCGGGACGGCTGGGGTACGCCGACGCCAGCGCACACAACGCGGGTTTCGTCGCGCTCTACGGTCGTCTGTTCGGCTCGAGCCTCGGCGAGTTGGTCGCGTGGCGGGCAGGTTTTCTTCCCGTCATGGTCGGGCTGTTCAGCATTCTCACCGTCATCCGGCACACCCGCACCGAAGAGGAAGCTGGCCGCCGTGAGCTGCTCGGTTCGACCGTGGTCGGTCGGCACGCGGGCCTGGCCGCGGCCCTGGTCGCGACGTTCGGCGCCAACCTGGTCCTCGGCGCACTGCTCGCCGCGGGCATGATCGGCCAAGACCTGCCGGCCGCCGGATCCGTGGCCTTCGGCGTGCAGCTCGCCGCCACCGGCTGGGTGTACGCCGCGATCGCCGGCGTGGCCGCACAGCTGACCAGCGGCGCCGGCAGCGCACGGGGGATCGCGATCACAGCCCTCGGCGCGGCCTACGTGTTCCGGGTCGTCGGCGATATCAGCGCCCTGGGCGACGGCACGCTGTCCTGGATGTCCTGGCTGTCGCCGATCGGCTGGGTGCACCGGATCCACCCCTACGGTGGCGATCAGTGGTGGCCGGTCGCGCTCGCCGCCGGCTTCACCGCGGTGCTCGCCCTGGTCGCCGTCGCGCTGTCCGGGCAGCGCGACGTCGGCGCGGGCCTGCTGCCGGCCCGGCTCGGCCCGGCTTCGGCAGCACCCGGCCTGCGCTCGCCGCTGGCGCTGGCCTGGCGGCTGCACCGCGGCCTGCTGGCCGGCTGGGTCGCCGGGTTCGCCGTGCTCGGCGTCGTGCTCGGCTACCTCGCCGCGGGCGTCGGGGACCTGGTGCGCTCCAGCCCCCAGATGACCGACGTCTTCGCCCGTCTCGGCGGCGCGACCGGACTCGTCGACAGCTACTTTGCCGCCATGATGAGCACGTTCGGGCTGATCGCGGCGGGCTACGCCATCCAGGCCGCCCTCAGATTGCGGAACGAGGAGACCAGCGGGCGCGCCGAGCCGGTGCTGGGCACCGCAGCCGGCCGCCTGCGCTGGGCGGGCAGCCACCTCGTCTTCTCCATCCTGGGCCCCGCCGCCGCTCTGGCCGCCGCCGGGCTGGCCATGGGGCTGACCCACGGACTGAACACCGGCGACGTCGGCCGACAGCTACCCCGAGTGCTGGCCGGCGCGATGGCGCAGCTACCCGCGGTCTGGGTCCTGGCCGCCATCACGGTCCTGCTGGTCGGCCTGCTGCCCCGGCTCGCGGCCGTCAGCTGGGGCGCATTGGCGACATGCCTGCTGATCACCATGGTCGGCACTGCCCTGCAGTTCGGCCAGTGGGTCCTGGACATCTCGCCGTTCACCCATGTCCCGCACCTGCCCGGCGGTACGGCAACCGCGACCCCGCTGGTGACGCTCACAGCGGTGGCAGCGGTGCTCGCCGTGGCCGGACTGGCCGGACTCCGCCGCCGGGACATACCCACCACCTGAACAGACCCGCGCCGTCGAAGCCCTGTCAGCCGCAGGGCCGGTCGTTGATGAAGCATCGGGTGGGTTCACCGCCCTTTGACTTCCGTACCTCGAACGTGAACCGCACGGAGCCACCCGGAGCAATCCTGCGCGTGTTGCCACGCGGGGTGAACCTGACCGTGGAACCGGTCTGCGTGAAGTCAGCGCCGTCCACATCGGATATTGTGCCCCCCGCGGGCAACCTGATGGTGACCTGCCACCCGACGGCTGTCGTGTCGCTCACGTTCGACACGACTACCTGGCCGCGCAACCGGGCCCGGCCAGTACGCTCGATAGTCGAGTAGATCGCCCTCAACTCCGCCTCGGGCGGTGGCCCGGCCGGCGAGGGCAGGCTGACGACTGGTGGATTTCCCGGCTGAACCGACTGTACTGGCTGAACCGGCTCGCTGGGCACACCAGTCACCGGCGACGAAGGGCTTGGGCTTGCCGCTGCGGCAGAGCCGGTAACGCTTGGCTGTGCGCTAGGTGTACCTGTCACATCGATCGCGTCGCTCGACGTCGGCGGGCTGCCGGCATCGTTGTGCGGGCCTGTTCTGGCCTGCGGTAGCGCCGATCCATCGGACGGCCCCACAGGCGTGTTGACCAGGTGTGTGACGGCTACGACCACCATTCCGACGATGATCAGGCCGGCGATGCACCCCACCAACCGGAGACGCTGGCGAGGGATGGTCGAGGTGGAACCGAAGCTGGGCGGTTCCGCTGCGAGCGCGGTCTGATCCGCGGATCCGCTTTCAGACGCGGACAACACCTCGCCGACGAGCGCCGGCTGTAGCAGCTCAGGCGCTAACTCGGACTCCAGTGGTACCGGCATCTCGATGGTTGGCGGCCCCTCATCGTCGCCATCCTCGACCGCCGCCGTGTCGCTCAGTAAGTCGCCCTGTTCGCCCTGTGATGGGGTCAATGAATTCACATTGGCACTATTAGCACCACTACAGCACTCCTGCAACCCATACATCCTACGATCTGGGCCAACGACCGGCGCGCATCCCGCCCACGACTCAGAGGTCACGCAGGTTATGGGGCGGCCTGAACCCGTCGGTGCGGGCGTGCAGGCCGTCGGCGACCGTCATGCGGCTGCGTACGCTGGTCGCGTGAGTTCACGGTGGACCAGCACCGACGCGTGGGTCTTCGCCGCGATCGCGCATGATCCTGACCCCGGCGCGCAGACTCTGGTCAGGGTGCTCACGATTGCCGACGGAATCAATCACTCGATCCCCACCGAGGAGGAGTTCACCACCTCGGTGGGACGGCTCCGTCGCGCCGGTCTCATCGGCGCCGACGCTGATGCCGACCGGTACTGGGTGACCGACGCCGGACGGGACGTGCGGCGTCGCTGGCGGCACGGTCTGTTCGGCTGGATCGAAGCCATCCCACCCGCGCTGCGCAGGCAGGACGCGCCGGAGGACGCACCGTGGCCTTTGCCCGAGGGGGTGTACGAGGCTGCCGTCCGCCAGTACCACGCGGCATGGCATCGACCCGCTCGCAGGCCCACTCACAAGCAGGAATAGCGCACGATCCGAGTATTCCACCGGTCATCGCACGGTGGCTGCCCGCGGCCGCACGGGAATGCCTGCCGTGCACCGCGGTGCCGGACATGTTTCGGATGGCGGATTCGCGGCTATCCTCAGTCGGTCGGGGCGAGCCTCGCGGCCGCGGCCGTCCAGTCCAAGGAGGAAACGATGCGTACGAGTATCGGCGGTGCCTTGGTCGTCATCTGGCTGCTCATCGGGTTGGTGGCGGCCATCCAGCGCGACTACTTCGACAGCTCGACGGCCAACTGCGCCGAAGTGGGAACGGTGGCTGTCACGGTCGTCGCGGGGCCCCTGAACTACGTCGGGGTCAATCCGAAGGTGACATGTGACGTGAAGGTTCCGCAGCCGTCGAAGTGACGCGCGGGGCGAACGGCGGACCGGGCCCGCTGACGCTCCTCTGTGGAGGCTCACGAATTCCCCAGGCCGGCGTGTGGGCGCCCCCGTAGCCTGCTGGGCAGGCCGCCGTGGGCGGCGCTCGACCGTCGGGGCGCCGCCGATGAGTCGGCCCGGGAAGGGCACCGGTGCTGCCACCGGCTCGCTTCCCGGGCCGTCGTCGCACAGGTGTCTAGAACGTCGCGACGTTGAGCAGCTTCTCGTGGACGCCGTCCGGGTCCTGGGTCGGCGTCCAATCGGTCGTGCCGGCTGCCTGGAGGGCGCTCTTCACCTGGGCTGGTGACACGCCAGCATGCGTGGAGACGTAGAGCGCGGCGCCGCCGGTGACGTGCGGGGTGGCCATCGACGTGCCGGAGATCGTGTTGTACCCCGCCCGCTTCCAGGTGGACAGGATGCACACGCCGGGCGCGATGATGTCGACATCGGCACCGAAGTTCGAGAAGTTGGCGAACGTGTCATCCTCGTCGGCACGGCAGGTGGGGGCGGCGCCGCCGCCCGGCTGGCCGTTGAAGTCGGCGAGCGCGCTCACCGTGATGACCTCGTCGTACGCCGCCGGCACGTGGTTCTTCGCGTCGTCGGACTCGTTCCCCGCGGCCACCACGTAGGTGACGCCGGCCGCCACCGAGTTGCAGATCGCCCGGTGCAGCACGTCCTGGTTCGTGTTGCCGCAGTTGCCGTCGTCGGTGCCGGTGCCGCCGAGGCTCATGTTCGCGACCTTGATCTTGGCCACGTTGGCGGTGACGTAGTCGATGCCGCAGACCACGCTCGACCAGCTACCACTGCCGGCGTTGTTGAGCACGCGAACCGGCCAGAGCCGCGCGCCGGGGGCGACCCCGACGACACCGATCTGGTTGTCGAGTGCGCCTACCGTGCCTGCCACGTGCGTCCCGTGGCCGTTGCCGTCGTCAGCGGAGCGGCCCGTCGAGCAGTTCTTCGCACCGGGTGTGTAGACGTTGAGATCGGGGTGGTCCAGGTCGATGCCGGTGTCGATGATCGCCACGTCGGCGTTGACACGCTCGTCGACGCCGTCGATCTTCGCCGTCGGGCTGAGCTCGGCATCCACCCGGTTGACCCCGGTCGGCGTGGTCTGCGCGGTGGCGTGCACCTCCCGATCCGGCTGTACCCAGCGCACGCGGGGATCGCTGGCGATGCGGGCGGCGGCCGTGGCGCTCATCTGCGCCGCGTACCCGTGGAGCGCGTTGCTGTACACGTACCCGACGGTCGCGCCCTGGGCGCGGGCGTGCTCAGTGGCCACCTGCTCGGAGTCGGCGCTGTCGGCCAGCACCACGATGTAACCGCGGGTGTCGGACGGAGTGTCCGCAAGGCCGACAGCGGTCGGCGCGACCGCTCCTATGGCGAATAGGGCGGCACCCGATGCGACGACGAACGAGGCGGTAAGGAAGGTTCTCCGCATACCACTCCTTGATGACACGAGGGGTGAGCCACCCCAACATGGACGCGCGACCGATCGGCCGCACAACGTGGGCACCTCGATCCCTCGGCCCGTAATCGCCGGACGCCGAAGGACTGAGGAAACACCAGATAGCTCTCCTGCCTCCGCCTCTGCCCAGGATGGCGCGCAGGTCGACGAACGGCCCTGAACACGCGTGGGCCAACCGACCACCGCGAGCGTCCGCTCGACGATGACCTGGTCGGCCCAGCTGGGACAGGTATGTGCTCATCCATACCCGTCAGCGCCGAGACTCGATTTCGTGTCACACCTAGACGATCGCCGAAATTGCCACTGCCGATCGCCAAGGCCCGAACCGGGAAGCGCCCGCGGATCTTCACGGTGTGCTGAACCGGTTCGGGCGCGCCCATCCGTGCCCGGTGGGCACTCCCAGGTCATACCCTCCATGCATGAGTAACGTGGTGGTCGGCGCAGGCCGGCGCGTCGCCGTAGCCCTGGCCGCTGCGGCGCTCGTCCTCGCCGGCTGTGCCACCGGCACCGCCACCCGCGACGACGCGGCGACGCGTGACGCCGCACGCCCGACCGGGCATGTCCACCCGCAGACGCCAGCCCCCACCTTCCCGGTCCGTGCAGGGGAGCGGGTCCTCTCCCTCGCGCTTGCCCGCCCGTACACACCAGACGCCCCGAACGGGGGCACGGACGACTACCGGTGCTTCCTGCTCGACCCACACCTCACTGCTACCGGCTTCCTCACCGCGTTCGGCTTCCAGCCGGGCAACCCTGCGGCCGTACACCACGCGATCCTGTTCCGGGTGCCGCCCGACCGCGTCGCCACGGCAGAGACTGCCGACGCCCGCAGCGACGGCGACGGGTGGAGTTGCTTCGGCGGCAGCGGTGTGTCCGACGGCGGCGGTCCAGGCGCGCAGCTCGACAACGCGCCCTGGCTCGCGGCCTGGGCGCCGGGCGGGAAAGCGCAGACCTACCCGGACGGTTTCGGCGTCCGCGTCGAGGCGGGCACCCGCTTCGTCCTGCAGGTGCACTACAACCTGCGGGTCAGCCGGGCTCCTGACCGCACCGGTCTGCGGCTGCGCGTGACGCCTGCCAGCCCATCGATTCGACCGCTCGAGGCGGTCCTGCTCCCCGCGCCCGTCGAACTGCCGTGCGCCCCCGGCGAGTCCGGCCGTCTCTGCAACCGCGAGGCCGCGCTGCTCGACGTCATGTCCCGGTTCGGCACCGATTCGGGCACGACCGTCGCCGGCCTCCAGTACCTCTGCGACGGCGACCCGGCCGCACCGCGTGCCGGGGTCACCCAGTCGTGCGACCGCCGCATCGACCGCCCGACCACCGTGCGGGCGGCGGCCGGTCACATGCACCTGTTGGGGAAGTCGATCCGGATCACCGTCAACCCCGGAACCGCGCGCGAACGCGTCCTGCTCGACATCCCCGTGTGGGACTTCGACAACCAGGGGGCCCGCCGGCTCGCGAAGCCCGTGACCCTGGGCAAGGGCGACGTCGTCCGAGTGACGTGTACGCACGACGCTGGAAAGCGGAAGCTGCTCCCTTCGCTCGCGGACACGCCACCGCGGTATGTGGTATGGGGCGAGGGCACGACCGACGAGATGTGCCTCGGCACGATGATCGTCACCCGACCCTGACCTCGCTGGGGCTATTTGAGGATCATCGGCGAGTGCGCGTATTTCAGGAGCGGGGGACGGTGCCACTGTGCACTCGTTCCCTCACCGCTTAAGCGGCGAAAGTGAAATGAATACGGAAATAACTGGAACGCAACATTGAGCGCGGAACCTCGCAACTTGTTCGTCAAATTCCGAAAGGAGGAGGTGGGTTAGGCACCGTCCAATCTCCTGTCAGGTCTA
>Ga0210378_10000387_pt1 | contig 22280 bp, 20 predicted proteins | sample PLM1_60_b1redo_FD_155465 | JGI IMG/M metagenome (GOLD analysis project Ga0210378, IMG submission 155465) | Groundwater sediment microbial communities from an aquifer in East River, Colorado, USA - PLM1_60_b1 redo | ecosystem: Environmental > Terrestrial > Soil > Riparian zone | place: USA: East...
GAGCAGGACGGCGAGCCCAATTGCCAGCGCGGCCCGCAGGCTGTTGCGGAACCAGACGCTGGTCGGACGCAGGTGAGTCCGGAGCGTGGCGGCCACGCGACCAAGCCAGGGCCCGGCGCCGGCGCGAGGCGCGCGCCAGTGCGGCAGCGGCGATGGCGGGTCGTGGACGGCGTGACCGGCCACCGCGGTGGCGTCCACGGCGACGGCCAGCGCGGCATGGGCGAGCAGGCGCAGCTCGCCGCCGGCGCCCAACCCCTCCAGCACCGACTCGGCCGGGTCGCCCGCCTTGAGGCGGTCGCCGGCCCAGCGGTCGAGCGCATCCCGGTAGGCCGTGCGGGCCTGGTCGATGGCGGCCAGGTCCGGCGGTCCCGCTTCGCCGGCCAGCACGCCCGCGCTCGCCTCCAGGACCTCCCTGATCGCCTGGCGCAGGGCCCGCTCCTCAGGGATCGTCCTGGTCGGGTTGCTCGCTGGGGCTGCACGGCCCGCAAACTCCAAGGCCCGGCCCAGCTCGATGACCAGATCGACGAGGGCCCGGTCCCGGCTGGCGGGTCCCGCTGGTCGCAGGGGTGCCGCAGTGTAGGCGCGCCGGGTCGCCTCGACCCGTGCGCGTGCCTGATCACGCACGGTCGGTGGCGCGGCCGGATCGGCCAGCAGCTCAGCCAGCGCCCGGCAGGCCTCGCCGGCGCGCTGCCGCACCTGCGTGCGCGCGTGCCGGGGCCACAACAGCGCGCCGGCGGCCAGGGAGACGCCGCCCGCCAGCGTCCATCCCGCGACCCTGGCCCATCCTGCGGCGGCGGGGGCGGGAAGGGACACGGCAACCACGAACGCGAGCAGCACCGCGGTCTGCGCCGCGGCAGGGTAGCCGCCGAACACTCCCAGGAACTGCACCATGAAGGCCACCAGCGCCGTGCCGGCCACCGCCGACCAGTCGCTTCCCGACGTGAGCGTTCCAAGCAGGACCAGCCCGGCCCCCACCACGGTGGCGCCCGCGTACGCGCGTGCCCTCGGGATCGTCGGACCCCCGAAGTCCGCCAAGCCCAATAGGGCAAAGGCGCCGAACACGGCGAACGTGGAGGCGGCGGGATTGCCGACGATGGTCCCGGCGAAGGCCGCCAGCGTCGGCACCACGATGGCCACCCGCGCCGCGCGCCGTAGCGACGCCCCGCCCGGGTCCCGGACGCGGACCGCATGCAACGCGCGCCGCCAGCCGCCGGCCGCCCCATCGGCGGCGGAGGTGGCCGAGCTGGCGGCGCCGGTCGTCCCGCTGGACCCGGATGCCCTGGGTCGGCCCGGGCGCGGGCTCATCCTCGTCCTCCTCGTCGGCGAGCCGCTCCTCCGGCGTGATGTCGGCATCCTCCAGCAGCCGCTCCAGCCCGGGCTCGCTCTCCGGCGAGCAGCGCGCCGCGCGTGCGCCTGATCCATCCTCGCCCCCTCAAGGGTCACAGCACAAGGAATGGACTCGCTAGGGAGGGAGAGTTACGGTGGCGATCGAGGACAGCCTTGAGGGGAACGCTATGAGCGTCCGAGGGCGAGTCGTTGTCGTGATCGCCTTGGCGGGCGTCCTCACCTTCGTGCTCGTCTTGTTCATCGCGGCGTTCCTCCGCAGCCGACCGGCAACGGTGGTGGGGACGGCCACCGCGGGTGAGACGTCGTTGGTGCTGCAGACGGTCGGTCAGCTCGGGTACGGCCGCTATCCCGACTGGGTCTCCTACCTCGCCCAGCAGCCCGACGGCTCATGGGAGCAGAGCACGGTCTTCGAGCTGCCGGCGAACTCGACGATCCACGTGACGATCCAGCAGTTCGACTCCCAGACGGGCCTGAGGAACCCGTTCTTCGGGAAGCCCCAGGGCCTGGTGGGTGGGACGATGACGGTCGACGGCCGCCAGCTGTCGGTGCTCGATCCGGCGGAGGCCGCCCACACCTTCACGATCCCCGACCTCGGCGTGTCGGTGCCCTTGAAGGGCATCGCAGACAGCGCGACCAACCCCTGCCAGGTGGCGCCGTGCACGACGGGCCACGACCACGTGACGACCGAGTTCACCTTCAAGACCGGTGCTGCCGGCACCTTCCGCTGGCAGTGCTTCGTGCCGTGCGCAGCAGGGTTCCTGAACGGTAACGGCGGGCCGATGCAGACGATCGGCTTCATGGATGGGTTCCTCCGTGTCGTCTGAACCCACGGCGACTCCCGGCTCGGAGACCCGTCCGCCCGGGCCGAAGCACGGCCGGCGGATCGCGCTGATCTCGTTGGTGCTGTCGGCGGTGGCCACGCCGATCGTGGTCCTGGTCTGGGGCCCTCATCTGCCGCCGGGAGACGCAACACTCCAGGCTGGGCGTCAACAGACGATCAACACGATCCTGGCCGGGATCGTCACGCCGGTCGTGCTCGGCATCATCGTGTACGTGCTCTACGCGCTGATCGTGTTCCGGGACCGCGGCGAGGCTCAGGCGGAGGGGCCGCCGATCCGGGGTGATCGGCGGGTCGTGACCGTCTGGCTCGCCGTGACGGTGGCGATCGTCGTGTTCGCCGTCTCCTACGGCACCTGGGACTGGATGGGGCCCGGCGTCGGGTCCGGCAGCGCTCAGGGCCCCGAGCCGATCGCCCGCCCCGCCGGGGAGTCGCTCGAGGTCCAGGTGATCGCGCAGCAGTGGCAGTTCACCTTCCGCTACCCCTCCTACGGCGGCATCCAGACGCAGGAGCTGGTGATCCCCGTCGGCCGGTACACCGAGTTCCACGTGACGTCCCTGGATGTGATCCACGCGTTCTGGGCGGTGGAGCTGGGGGTCAAGGCGGACGCCGTCCCGGGCGCGGACAACGTCGTGTACGTCCGCCCCGAACGCACCGGGCCGTTCCACATCCGGTGCGCCGAGCTCTGCGGGCTCTGGCATGGACAGATGTACCAGCTGACCCCGAGGGTCGCGACGCAGGCGGAGTTCGAATCCTGGATCGGGCGGCAGCAGCAGCAGTACGCCGACATCGTGCGGTACCTGCCGCCCTACTCCCATGTCTACGACCCCGCGCCGCAGTACCGCGCCGGCTGATCGACGAGGGGAGGAGGGTGGACACCACCGTTCCCACAACGACCGAGCCGCGCGCCGGTTGGAGGTCGCTGCTGGGCCACGGTGTGGTGGCCGGACTCGTGTTCGCGGCGGTTGGATTCGCGGTCGGCGCCTGGCTCGGACGCGTCATCGCCCGCGACTGGGCCGGGGTCAGCGGGACCGACCAGAACGATCTGGCCCTGGTCCTCGGATATGCCTTCGCGGTGGTGGGGTGGCTGGGAGGTCTGGGGTTCTTCCGCTACCCGTCCTACCGGCTGCGCGGCGAGGAGCCGAGCGCCTACGCGGAGGAGCGGTCAGGCGAGGGGGCCCGGCGCTTCTTCGAGGTCAGCACCGATCACAAGGTCGTCGGGATCCAGTACCTGGTGGGTTCGCTTGCGATCTTCCTGATCGCCGGCACCAACGCCATGCTGATCCGCACCCAGCTGCTCAGCGCTGGCGGCTTCATCTGGACCCCCCAGCAGTACCTGGTGATCGTGGGCCTGCACGGCTCCCTGATGATCATGACGATGTCGGCCGCCGCGGTCGGCGGTTTCGGGAACTTCCTGGTCCCACTGATGATCGGGACGAGGCGCACAGCGTTCCCCCGGGTCCAGGCGCTGGCGTTCTGGCTCATCCTCTTCGCGGCGCTGATCTTGCTCTCATCCATCATCGTGGGCGGGTTCCCGTCCGGCTGGACCGGGTACACGCCGCTCGGCGACCAGGCGAGCCTGGGGATGGACTCCTACTACGTGGCGTTCGGGCTGGTCGCGATCGCGCTCACGCTCGTTGGCATCGACCTGTTCGTGACGATCGTAACGATGCGAGCCCCGGGACTGTCGTGGGGCCGGCTGCCGCTGTTCGTGTGGGGCGTGCTCGCCACCACGGTCCTCATGGCCCTGGCCGCGCCGATGCTGCTCGCCGCGACGCTCATGGCCATCCTCGACCGCACGGTGGGTACGGTCAATTTCATCGCTCCGATGGGCGGATCGCCGTTCCTGTGGGAGAACCTGTTCTGGTTCTTCGGGCATCCCGAGGTGTACATCCTCGCGCTGCCGGGATTCGGGATCGTGCTCGAGCTCGTACCGGTGTTCGCCCGCAAGACGCTATGGGGCTACCGGCTCGCCGTGGCCGGGCTGCTCGGCGTCACCCTGCTGAGCTTCTCGGTCTGGCAGCACCACCTGTTCGTGTCGGGGATCAACTCGGATCTCCGACCCTTCTACTCCCTGTCCACGGAGCTCATCTCCGTACCCCAGGGCCTGATCTTCCTGTGTCTTCTTGCCACGCTCTGGAAGGGGAGGATCCGTCTCACCGTGCCGATGCTGTTCTGCATGGCCTTCATCTTCAACTTCCTGGTGGGCGGCGCCTCGGGCATCTACCTGTCCGACGTGCCAAGCAATGCCACCACCCACGGCACGTACTTCGTGATGGCGCACTTCCACTACACGATCATGGGTGGCCTCGTCTTCGCGTTGTTCGCCGCCATCTACTACTGGATGCCGAAGATGACCGGCCTACGATTCCGCGAGGGCCTGTCGAAGCTCCACTTCTGGACGATGTTCGCCACCTTCAACGCGACCTTCCTCCCGCTGTTCGCGGCCGGGATCCGGGGGATGCCCCGTCGCGTCTCGACCTACGACCCCTCGCTTCACGGCATCAACGTGTGGGTGTCCATCTCGGCCTTCTGCCTCGCCGGGTCGATGGTGATCTTCATCGTGAACTTCGTTCTCTCACAGTTCCTCAAGCGGGAGCCGGCGGAGGCGAACCCCTGGGGCTCGCGGGGACTCGAGTGGCAGCTTCCCACGCCGATCCCGCCGCACAACTTCGAGCAGATCCCGGTGGTGAGCTCGGCGCCGTATGAGTACGGCGTCCAGGGCGCGCCGCCGGTGGCCGACCTGCGCCCGTCCCACTCCCCCGAGGGGGACCTGACCACGGGCCTCCACGGCTACCCCGTCGACAAGCCCGACCCGACGCCGCGCGTGCTGTGGGTGGGGTCCCGTTTGCTCTCGGCGTCGGTGGTGATCTTCTTCGTCGCCTTCGTGTTTGCGTTCGTCTACCTCAAAGCGCAGAACACGAGCGGCCGGTGGAACCCCGGCCTCGAGATCTCGGTGTCCTTCTCGTCGGTGGTCCTTGGCGCCGTCCTCTTGAGCGCGATCGCGTACGGCGCAGCGGTCCGACGGTTGCGGGACGACGACACGAGCGCGTGGCAAGGATGGGCCGCGACCTCACTCTTCGTCGGGCTCGTGGGGATCGGCCTGCACGTGTGGCAGCTCGACACGCTGCCGTTCACGCCGACGGGGGGTGGGTACCCCAGCGTCTTCGTGAGCTGGACCGTGGCCCTCATCGCCGTCGAGCTGGGCGCGATGTACTGGCTGTTCAGCGTCCTCAGGGGGACGCTGCGCCTCACCGGTGCGGTCGATCCCTACGACGAGGGACCACCGGCCCAGCTCAGGCACCTGGTCGCGTCGGCACACGGCTACTGGCTCTTCTGGCGGGTCGTGGCCGTGGTCGAGATCATCGCCTTCATCCTGCTGGTCGTGGTGCGGTGAGGACGGAGGACATGCCCGTGATCCTGCTCGCACACACGACCGGCTGGCCCGCGCGGATCCCTGTGGCCATGGTCGTCACGGCAGGCGCGGCCTACCTCCTGGCGAGCCGGTCGGCTGGCGGGCGGACCGGAGCCGGGTTCCACCGCATGCGGCGCTCGCAGCGGCGGCGGGCCGCGGCCTACCTGGCGGGCCTGATCTTCGTGCTCGCGGCGCTGACCGGCCCGATCGAGCGGTACGCCGACGAGCTCTTCTGGGTGCACATGGTCCAGCACGTCCTGCTGTTGGCGGTGGCCGCCCCCCTGTTCGTGCTCGCGGCGCCCTGGGCGCTGTCGCTGCGCCTGCTGCAGCCCAACACTCGCCGACGCGTGGTCGCCTGGTGGCGCGGCGCCGGGTCGGCGCGCCCCCTCCGAGTGGTCGCGGCCCTTCTTGCCGCGCCGGCGGCGGCCTGGATCCTGTTCGAGGCAAACCTGATCGGCTGGCACGTTCCGGCGGCGTTCGACCTCACGCTGCGGAGCGAGCCGGCGCACGACGTGGAGCACGTCCTCTTCCTGGGGCTCGGCATGCTGTTCTGGACGCAGGTGATCGACTCGCCGTCGCTGCGCCCGCGCCTCGGCAACCTCCAGCGGGCGACCTACGTCACCGCCGCGTCCGCCGTCGGATGGGCGCTGTCGATCGCGCTGACGATCGCGCCGTCGCCGCTGTACGCGGGGTACGCGGGAGTGGCGGCGCGCCCGGCCGGAGTGTCGGCGCTGGCGGATCAGCGGCTCGCCGCCGGCGTGATGCTGGTCCCGGGCTCGATCCCGTTCGTGGTCGCAGCCCTCGTCAGTCTCATCCGCTGGTTGAGCGAGGACGAACGCCCGGCAGCCGGTCCAGGCTCGGCGACGCGGGTGGCGATCCGTGGCCCGGAAGGAGGCGCGTGATGGCGGTCGCGATCGTAGGGCTCAGCCGGACGGCCGGCATCGGGCTCCTCACGATGACCCTACTGGTGCCGATCGCCCTTGTGGGAGCTTGGGCGTGGACGCTCCGAAGGCGCAGCCGATGAGGGCGGCGCACGCGACCGCGGAAGCGGGCACCCGCGGACGGCGAACGCGCGGTCGTTCGATCGGGATCGCCGTTCTGGCCGGTGCGGCCATCGGGCTCGCGGCCGCGCTGGCCGCGATCGCGATGCAGGATCGACAAGGTCCCGCCGGACCCGTCGCCCGGTCTGCCGACGCGACCTGGGCCCCCGGGGCTCATCCCGCCCCCGACTTCACGCTTCGGAACCAGGAAGGACGCGCCGTCTCCCTGTCATCGATGCGTGGCCAGGTGGTGCTCCTTACCTTCCTCGACTCCCGCTGCGACCACCTCTGCCGGATCGAAGGGCCGTTGCTGGGCGATCTCCAGCAGCAGCTGCGTCCTGCTGAGCGGCCCGTGATCGTGGTCGTGAGCGTGAACCCCAAGGACACGGCGGCCAGCGTGCGCGCCGCGGTCCGGAACTGGGGTTGGCCGAGCGACGGATGGCATTGGCTCGTGGGTACGCGGGACGAGCTCTGGCAGGTATGGCGCGCCTATGGCGTGGACGTGCAGCCGACATCCGACGACATCTTGCACACCGGGGCGCTCTACGTGATCGATCGAGCAGGGGATGAACGAGCGGGGTACGCCACGCCGTTCGACCTGCAGCGCGTCACGCGGGTCATCGGTTCCATCCACGAGTAGCGGATTGAACCTCTCTGCGATCGCGCGGACCGAGCCGTTCCGGATGCGAGCTCTCGACTTACGCCGATGACGCCACCTCCGCGGCCTGGACCGGGCGCGTTCGGATGACCTGGCCAGTCTCGCGGTCGAAGAAGTGGAAGCGGGCCGGGTTCACCGAGAGGCGGACGCGGCGCCCGGGCTGGGCGGTGGTCTTGGCGTCCACCGCCGCCGTGAACACGCTGGTTCCCTCGGGCGCGACCAGCGGGATCGGCGCGCCGGCCTCCGGGTCCTCGTCGACGCCCTCGACCTGCACCGGCGGCGCGTCGACGGTGAACAGCACATGTGCCTCCGAGCCCAGGTCCTCGACGACGTCGGCGGTCACCTCGACGACCGGGAGTCGTTCGTCGTGCCAGACATCGGCATCCTGGAAGTCCGACGGGCGGACCCCGAGGATCACCGTCCGCCCGTTGTAGGCGTCGAGGCCGGCCCCGGGCGGGACCGGCAGCTGGTAGCTGCCGAACTCGAGCCTGTCCCCGGCGACGGTGGCCTCGACCAGGTTCATCGTCGGCGAGCCGATGAACCCGGCCACGAACAGGTTGACCGGGTTGTGGAACAGCATCTGCGGGGTGGCCACCTGCTGCAGCACGCCGTCACGGACCACCGCGACCCGGGTCCCGAGCGTCATCGCTTCGACCTGGTCGTGGGTGACGTAGACGATCGTGGTGTGCAGCTGCTTGTGGAGCCGGGCCAGCTCGGCCCGCATCTGCACCCGCAGCTTGGCGTCGAGGTTGGAAAGCGGCTCGTCCATGAGGAAGGCCTGCGGCTCCCGGACCATCGCCCGGCCGATGGCCACGCGCTGGCGCTGGCCACCGGACAGGTCGGCCGGCTTGCGGGCCAGGTAGTCGAGCAGCGCCAGGACCTGCGCCGCCCCGCTCACGCGCTGCTTGACCTCCGGCTTGGGCATCCGCCGGAGCCGCATCCCGAAGCCGATGTTCTGCTCGACCGTCATGTGCGGGTACAGGGCGTAGTTCTGGAAGACCATCGCGATGTCGCGGTCCTTGGGCTTCTCGTCGGTGACCACCCGGTCGCCGATGGTGATCTCGCCGTTGGTGACCTCGTCGAGCCCGGCGATCATGCGCAGGATGGTGGTCTTGCCGCAGCCCGACGGCCCGACCAGCACCATGAACTCGCCGTTCTCGATCTCCAGCGACACGTCCCGCACGGCCTGCACGCCGCCGGGGAACTCCTTGCTCACCTGCTCGAGAACGATCCTGCCCATCGATGCCCTCCTCAGCGATTTTACGAGGCCGCGACCGGTTGGAGTGCCTGCAGACGCGCATGGGTCAGGGTGGCACGCAGACGCTCGGCGGCTCCAGAGGAGGAGCCGAGCCGGTCAAGGCCGAGCAGGGCGGCCCCCACCACCGGCGGCGCCGCCACCTGGTGGAGCCTGGCCGCCGGGGCGATCGTCCTGATCTCCGCGCCGATCCGCTCGATGAAGGCCGGAGCGTCGCGGTGGAACAGCCCGCCGCCCAGCACCACGTCGACGTCCCGACCGGTGAGGCCGAGCCGGCGGATCGCGGCCCCGGCCATCGCCACGACCTCGTCCACCTGCCGGGCGACGATCCCCGACGCGACCGGGTCGCCGGCCTCGGCCTCCGAGAAGACCAGCGGGACCAGCTCCAGCACCCGCCGCCGTTCGATCCGCCCGACGAACAGCGCCTCGACCACGGCCAGCACCGACGGCAGCCCGAAGTAGCCGGGGACCAGCCGGCCCAGCGTCGTCCGCGGCCCGCGGCCGTCCTCGCCGCGCAGGGCGGCGCCCACCGCGGCCATGCCGACGTCGCGGCCGCCGCCCCAGTCACCGGACCGCTCCCCGATCGCGGGGAAGCGCACCTCGCGGCCGTCGGGCGCGACCCCGACGCAGTTCATGCCGGCCCCCACCACCACCCCGACGCCCCAGGTCCGCTCGCTTCCAGCCCGCAGCACGGCGAAGACGTCGTTGTGCAGCAGCACCTGGCGGGCCCAGCGGCGGCCGGCGACCGCTGGCCCGAGCGCCTCGTCGTCGGCCGGCAGGTCGAGGCCGGCCAGGCACCACACCCCGACCTCGGCCAGCGGTCGCCCGGCGGCGGGCAGGCCGGCGTCGCGGCAGGCCGCCACGACCAGGATCTCGAGTGTCTCCATGGCGGCCGGGAGGCCGAGATGGTGGTGGGAGGTTCCCGGCCCGCGGGCGGCCCCGAGCACGCCCCCGGCGGCGTCGACCAGGGCGACGTCGGTCTTGGAGTTGCCTCCGTCGACCGCCAGGATCGCCGCGGCCGTCATCCCGGAGCCCGCCGGTTGCCGCCCGATGTAGAGTAAGAAAACTTTCCTAACCTACTCATGGTTGCTGAACAATAGCAGCCGGCGGAGCGAGAGAGAAAGGGGGCGGCCGTGGGCCTGAAGATCGCGGTGGTCGGGGGCGGCAGCACCTACACCCCCGAGCTGGTACAGGGCTTTGCCACCCGGGAGGACCGGCTCCCGCTCGAGGAGCTGGTGCTGCTCGACGTCGACCAGGAGCGCCTTGGGGTGGTCGGCGGCCTGGCCGGGCGCATGCTGGCGCGGGCCGGCTGGGGCGGTCACCTGGTCCAGACCGGCCGTCTCCAGGAGGCCATCGACGGCGCCGACTTCGTGGTCGTCCAGCTCCGCGTCGGCGGGCAGGCAATGCGCCTGGTGGACGAGACCCTGCCGCTGGAGTTCGGCTGCGTCGGCCAGGAGACCACCGGGCCGGGTGGCTTCGCCAAGGCCCTGCGCACCGTCCCGGTGGTGCTCGAGCTGGCCGAGGAGACCGCGCGCCGCGGCGCCCCTGGTGCCTGGCTGGTCGACTTCACCAACCCCGTCGGCATCGTCACCCAGGCGCTGCTGGACCAGGGCCACCGCGCCATCGGGCTCTGCAACTCGGCCATCGGGTTCCAGCGCCAGTTCGCCGCCCACCTCGGCGTGCCTCCCGAGCGGGTCGAGCTGGAGCACGTCGGCCTCAACCACCTGACCTGGGAGCGTGCGGTCAGGGTGGACGGGGTCGACCGCCTGCCCGAGCTGCTCGACCGGCACGGCGAGGAGATCGCCCGCGACCTGGGCCTGCCGGTGGCGTTGCTGCGAACCCTTGGGGTGATCCCCTCCACCTATCTCCGCTACTACTACGCCACCTCCGAGGTGCTCGACGAGCAGCGGCGCCGCCCCTCGCGCGCCGAGCAGGTGGCGGAGATCGAGCGCGGACTGCTCGAGCTGTACCGCGACCCCGCCCTGGATACCAAGCCCGAGCTGCTGGAGCGGCGCGGCGGGGCCTTCTACAGCGAGGCCGCGGCCGCCCTGGTCGCCTCGCTCCACGCCGGCACCGGCGACGTGCAGGTGGTCGACGTCCGCAACGACGGGACCCTTCCCGGCCTCCCCGACGACGCGGTGGTCGAGGTCCCGGCCCGCATCGACGCCGCCGGCGCGCACCCGCTGCCCCTTGCGCCGCTCGCCCCCGAGCTCCTCGGCCTGGTCCAGCAGGCCAAGGCCTACGAGGTTCTGGCCGTCCAGGCCGCTGTGCGCGGCGACCGGGACGTGGCCCTCAAGGCCCTGCTCGCCAACCCGCTGGTCGGCGAGTACCGGGTGGCCGCGCCCCTGCTGGAGGCGCTCCTGGAGGCGAGCCGGCCGTACCTGCCGAGGTTCTTCCCCGGCTGATCGGGGCCCGCGAGGCTCATGAGGCCGAAGGCGGTGGCCCCCGGATGGGTCACCCCATCAGGTGACGGCCAGCTCGCCGGCGTGGCGCTGGACCTTGGCCAGCGCTTCGACCGCGTCCTCGATCCCGCGCCGGCCGGCCCGGAAGACGTTCTCGTCCAGGTACACGGTGCGCAGCAGCCCGGCGTCCTCGGCCACCGGGAACGACATCGCGGCCGGGTCCAGCCGGCTGGCGTGCTCGACCGCGACCGGCAGGCGGGACAGCGCCGGCTGGAACAGCTCGTAGCGGCTCATCGGCTCGTAGCCGGCCCAGGCCCCGACGCCCTCGGCCTCCAGCGCGTCGCAGACCCGCCCGTTGGTGGCCCCGGCGAAGGCCTCCGGCTCGATCAGCAGGATGTAGCGGTAGAAGCTCCAGCGGGTGATGCGCTGGTCGGGCGGCAGCAGCCGGACCCCCGGGACCTGCCCGGCCAGCTCCTGGAGGTAGTGGCCGGCAACGGCCCGCTCGGCCTGCTGGCCGGGGAGTCGCTCCAGCGCCAGCAGCAGCAGCGCGGCGTGCAGCTCGCCCAGCCGGTAGTTGGCCCCGAAGGTGAACTCCTTCTCCTCCGGGTCCTTGGCCCGGCCGCAGTCGATCAGCGAGTGGGCCCGGCGGGCCAGCTGCTCGTCGTCGGTGAGCAGGCTCCCGCCCTCGCCGGCGGTGAGGAGCTTGGTGGACTGGTGGCTGAAGGAGCCGAGCTCGCCGAACGAGCCGGCGCCCCGGTGGCGCCAGCGCTGGCCGTGGGCGTGGGCGCAGTCCTCCACCACCGCGAGCGAGTGGCGCCGGGCGATCTCCATGACGCGGTCCATGTCGGCCATCTGGTGGCCGAGGTGGACCGGCATGATGGCGCGGGTCCGCGGGGTGACGGCCGCCTCGACCTGGTCGGGGTCGATGGTCAGGGTATCGGCGAGGACGTCGCAGAACACCGGGAGCGCGCCGGCGGCCATGGCCGCGTACGGCGTGGCCGCGAAGGTCAGCGCCGGGACGATCACCTCGTCGCCCCAGCCGATCCCGAGGGCCTTGAGCGCGACCTCCATGGTGACGGTGCCGTTGACCATCACCACCCCGTGCCGGGAGCCCTGGTAGGCGGCGAACCGCCGGGCGAACTCCGCGGCCAGAGGGCCGGGCTCGGGGAAGCCGCCCCAGCGGCCGCTGCGGACCACCTCGGCGACCGCCTCGGCGTCGCGTTCGTCGTGCACCGGCCAGGCCGGGTAGCCGTGCGGCCGGACCGGCGCCCCGCCGAGCAGCGCGAGCTCTGCCATGCCGTTCCTCCTGTCCAGCAGCCCGAACCGGGCCGTGGCGCGGGGTTGACTTCCCCGTCCCGCCGTTGATAATGACGGCGTGAGGAAGGTTTCCTAACTATAACAGGGAGACACCTTGGCCGAGCGGCCGCTCACGGTGGGCACGCCCAGCCTGCTGCGCGCGATCAACGCGCGCACCATCCTCGAGCAGATCCAGCGCACCGGACCGGTCTCCCGGGCCCAGGTGGCCCGGGACAGCGGCCTGTCCAAGCCGACGGTCTCGCTCGGGCTCACGGCCCTTCTCGAGGCCGGGCTGGTCAGGGAGGTCGGTCGCTCCAGCGGTCGCCCCGGGCCCAGCGCGGTGCTCTACGAGCTGAACCCCGAGGCCGGCTGGGTGGTCGGCATCGACGTCGGCCGCCACCGGGTCCGGGCGGCCCTGGCCGACATCACCGGCACCGTGATGGCCCGCCGCGACGAGCGCGCCCGCGCCTCGAGCGCCCGCGCCCTGATCGGCCAGATCGGCGCCATCGCCCACGGGCTCGCCGACGAGGCCGGCATCGGCTGGGACCAGGTGCACCACGTCACCGTGGGCAGCCCCGGCGTGTTCGAGCCGACCCGCGGCGCGGTCACCCTCGCCCCCAACCTGCCCGGCTGGGGCCGCCAGGGCCTGGTCGAGGCGCTGCGCGACGAGCTCGGCCGCCACATCGGGGTCGAGAACGACGTCAACCTGGCCGCCGAGGGCGAACGCTGGCGGGGCCTCGGCGCCGACGTCCGCAACTTCGGCTTCCTCTCGGTCGGGACCGGCGTCGGCATGGGCCTGGTGCTCGACGGCAAGCTGTACCGCGGCTCCAGCGGCGCGGCCGGCGAGGTCGGCTACCTGCCGCTGGGCGCCGACCCCTACGACCCCCACGTCCGGCGCCGCGGCGCGTTCGAGGAGGCGGTGGCCGGGGCCGGCGTCGTCCGGAGCGCGAACCAGGCCGGCCTGACGGGACCGCTGACGCCCAAGAAGGTGTTCGCCCTGGCGCGCAAGGGCGACCCGGCGGCGGGGAGGGTGGTCGAGGACGAGGCGCGGCGCCTCGCCCTCGGCCTCGCCGCGGTGCTCGCGGTGGTCGACCTGGAGCTGGTCATCCTCGGGGGCGGCATCGGCGGCAACGCCGACCTGCTGCTCGCGCCGGTCGAGCGGGGGTTGCGCGCGCTCTCGCCACTGCGGCCTCGCCTGGTGGTGTCGGCGCTCGGCGACGACGCCGTGCTCCAGGGCGCGGTCGCCACCGCCCTTGGCGTCGCCCAGAGGCGGCTGTTCGATCCCGCGACCATGCTCGACCGGAAGGAGCTCGTGGTCTGAAGTCCAGCCAGCGGCAGCACCGTCCACCCTCCTGAAAGGAGTCTCACATGCGACGACGGCTCATCGGCCTCATCGCTCTGGCCCTGTTCGCCGCCGCCTGCACCGCTGGAGGAGGCGACGACTCCAAGCCGGCGGCCACCCTTGACCCCAACGCCGAGCACGACCCGCTGACCCTCACCGTCTGGAGCAACTTCTCCGGACGCGAGGGCAAGGTGACCACCGGCGTGCTCGAGAGCGTCAAGCAGAAGTACCCGTGGATGACGGTCAAGCACGTCCAGGGCAAGGATGACGAGGCAATCGTGCGGGCGATCAACGGCGGCACGCCGCCGGACGTCGCCATCTCCTTCACGCCCGACAACTCGGCCAGGTTCTGCCAGACCCGCGCCTTCCAGGATCTCAACCCCAACCTGCAGGCCGACAAGATCGACAAGAACGCGATGTGGCCGGCGGCCATCTTCAGCTACACCCAGTACAACAACATCCAGTGCGCGCTGCCGATGCTCACCGACGCCTACGGCCTGTACTACAACGTCGACCTGCTCGAGAAGGCCGGCTTCAGCGAGCCGCCGAAGACCCTGAGCGAGCTGACCACGATGGCCAAGAAGCTGACCGAGTACAACCCCGACGGCAGCATCAAGGTGGCCGGCTTCATGCCGCTGTTCGGGCTCTACCAGAACACCGTGAACACCCTCGGCCACGCCTACGCGGCGCAGTGGTACGACAGCTCCGGCAAGCCCTCCCTCAGCACCGACCCCAACTGGACCAAGCTGCTGGAATGGCACAAGTCGCTGGTCGATGACATCGGCTACGACAAGCTGCAGAAGTTCTTCGGAAAGCTCGGCGGCGGGGATTCGGAGTGGTCCGCCCAGCACGGCTTCGAGGTGGGCAAGATCGCCATGATGCTCGACGGCGAGTGGCGCAACGCCTTCATCGCGGCCGACAAGTCGAAGGTGAACTACGCCACCGCGCCGTTCCCGGTCGACGACGCCCAGCCCGACCTGTACGGCTCGGGCCAGGTCGGTGGGACCATCATGGGGATCCCCAAGGGCGTCAAGCACCCGGCCGAGTCGTGGCTGCTGGTCAAGTACATGACGACCGAGACCTCGGCCCTGGTCACCCTGGCCAAGGGGCTGAAGAACGTGCCGTCCACGACCGAGTCGCTCAAGGACCCGGAGCTGAACGCCGACCCGCACTTCTCGACCTTCATGAAGATCTTCCAGCACCCCAAGTCGACCTTCAAGCCGGTCACCCCGATCGGGGTGACCGACCAGGACCTGTTCGGCAGCGTCGCCGAGAAGCACCAGGCTGGGAAGGTGAATGATCTGGCGACCGAGCTTGGCAAGCTCGACGACCAGATCGCCAAGCAGCTCCAGCTCGGGTAGCGAGGCCGCCATGGCAACGGTCACGGCGCGGCCGCCGGCCGCTCCCGACAAGGCCCGCGCCGCCGAGCGCCGCCGCCGCAGGCGGCGCTCGGCCTGGCGGCGCCAGCTGGTCGCGCTCGCCTTCATGTCGCCGTGGGTCATCGGCTTCAGCGTGTTCTTCGTGTACCCGATCCTGTCGAGCCTGTACTTCTCCTTCACCAAGTACGACATCCTCACCGACCCGGTCTGGGTCGGCCTCGACAACTACCGGTTCATGTTCACCAGTGACGGGCGCTTCTGGACGGCGGTCCGCAACACCGCCTGGGTGGTCGCCATCATCGTCCCGCTCCAGATCGCCTTCGGGATCGGCGCCGCGATGGTGCTCACCCGGGTCAAGCGCGGGCTCGGGTTCTACCGGACGGTGTTCTTCCTGCCGACCATGGTGCCGCTGGTGGCGGCCGCCCTCGGGTTCGTGTTCCTGCTCAACCCGGGCGGGCCGGTCAACGCCGTGCTCGGCTTCCTGCACCTGCCGGAGCCGCTGTGGTTCCGCGACCCGGCCTGGGCCAAGCCGGGCTTGGCGCTGCTGGCCACCTGGATGGTCGGCCAGACCATGATCATCTTCCTGGCCGCCCTGCTGGACGTGCCCAAGCAGCTCTACGAGGCGGCCGACCTCGAGGGCGCCGGCCCGATCCAGCGGTTCCGCCACGTGACCCTGCCGATGATCTCGCCGGTGATCTTCTTCTCGGTGGTCATCGGGGTGATCAACGGCTTCCGGTACTTCACCGAGGCGTTCGTCGTCTCCAAGGCTGGAGACTGGGACAACCCGGTCGGCACCCCGCAGGACTCGCTGCTGTTCTACACCAGCCATCTGTACAACCAGGGCTTCGAGGGCTTCCACATGGGCTACGCGGCCGCGCTCTCGTGGGTCATGTTCGTGGTGATCATGGTCTGCACGCTGTTGCTCATCCGTGGCTCGCGACGCTGGGTCCATTACCAGGGGGGGTTCCGGTGACCGCGATCTCCGCCCCGCGGGCCCGGACGGCCGCCGCGGTCGCTCGGCGACAGGTGCCGCCCGCGATCCGGCGCCGCCGGAGGCTCATGGCGGTCGCCAACCACTCGGTGGCGATCGCCCTTTCGATCATGTTCCTGCTGCCGTTCGTGTTCATCGTCTCGACCGCGCTGATGACCAACCAGCAGACGGGGTCGCTGAGCATCTGGCCGAGCCCGTTCAGGTGGTCGAACTTCACCGACCTGTTCGAGTTCTTCCCGTTCTGGCGCTATGCCTGGAACTCTCTGCTGTACGCGGGGCTCGGCACCGTCGGGGTGGTGCTGTCGGGCATCCCGGTCGCCTACGCGCTGTCACGCCTGCGGTGGCGCGGTCGCCAGGTCAGCTTCGTCCTGGTGCTGTCGAGCCTGATGCTCCCGGTCCAGGTCACCATCGTGCCGCTCTACATCATCTTCGTGCGGCTCGGCTGGATCGGGTCGCTCAAGCCGCTCATCATCCCGCTGTTCTTCGGCGACGCGTTCACCATCTTCCTGCTGCGGCAGTTCTTCATGACCATCCCGCAGGAGCTGTCGGACGCCGCCCGCGTCGACGGCGCCAACGATCTCCAGATCCTGCTGCGGGTGATCGTGCCGCTGGCCAAGCCCGCGATCGCCGCGGTGGCACTGTTCAACTTCCTCTACTGCTGGAACGACTTCTTCAGCCCGCTGCTGTACGCGGGCAACAACCCCGACACCTGGACCCTCGCGATCTCCCTGCAGCAGCTCACCCAGCTCTCGCGAGGGATCCTGGCGAACCTCCAGATGGCGGCCTCGATCCTGTTCACCTTGCCGGTGCTGATCATCTTCTTCCTCGCCCAGAAGGTGTTCGTCGAGGGGGTCACGCTCACCGGGGTCAAGGGGTGACCGCCGGCGGGCTGGCCTGCCTGCGGATCGCGCTGCTCGGCACGGGCTGGATCATGGACTTCCACGCCCGAGCGGCGCTGGAGCATCCCGGCGCCGAGCTGGTGGCGGCGGCGAACTGGCGCCAGCCGTCCCTCGACCGGCTGGCCGGGCGCTACGCCATCGCCCGCACCACCACCGACTGGCGGGCGCTGGCCGCCGACCCCGAGGTCGACGCGGCCGTGATCGGGACGCCCAACGCGCTCCACGCCGAGCAGGCGGTCGCCTTCCTCGAGGCCGGCAAGCACGTGCTGGTCGAGAAGCCGATGGCCAGCACCCTGGCCGAGGCCGACGCGATGGTCGCGGCCGCGCGCCATGCCGGGGGGTGGCTGATGGTCGCCCACTGCTGGCGCTTCCATCCCGACGTCCGGGCCCTGCGGGCCAGGGTCGAGGCCGGCGAGCTGGGCGAGATCGTCAAGACCCGCAGCTACGGCGTGCATGCCCGCTGGGGGCCGTCCGGGTGGTTCACCGACCCGGAGCTGGCCGGCGGCGGCGCCCTGCTGGACATGGGCGTGCACGCCATCGACACCACCCGCTACCTGCTCGGCGACCCGGAGCCGGTACGGGTCTGCGCCACCATCGGCACCCGATACGGCGGCTACGCCGTCGACGACGACGCCGTCCTGCTGGTGACCTGGTCCAACGCCACCAACTCGGTGGTCGAGTCGGGCTGGTGGCAACCCCACCTCGGCGGCCTTGAGGCCGACACCGAGCTGTACGGCACCGGCGGCTACGCGCGGGTGTGGGACCTCACCGAACCGCCGCCGGGCTACGAGCACTGCACCCAGCCGATGTACTCGGCCCAGCTGGCCGAGTTCGTCGACGCGATCGCGGCCGGCCGCCAGCCGCGCCCGAGCGGCGAGGACGGCCAGGTCGTCATGCAGGTCGTGGAGCAGGCCTACGCCTCGGGCGGGAGGCGGGGGCGGTGAGGCTGGTGCTCGGGGTCGACGGCGGCGGCTCCAAGACCCATGCCCTGGTGGCCGACGAGCACGGCCAGGCCATCGGGTTCGCCTCCAGCGGCCGGTCCAACTGGGAGGACACCGGGCTCGACGCCGCCGCGGTCGCCCTCGAGGAGGCGATCCGCGGTGCGCTGGCCGCGGCCCGGGTCGAACCCGGCGAGCTGGCCGCGAGCGCCTTCGGCCTGGCCGGGCTCGACTGGGACTCCGACCGGCCGGTGCTCGGCGCGCTGATCGACCCGCTCGGGCTCGGCGGACTGCGGACGCTCGACAACGACTCGTTCATCGCCCTGCGCGCCGGCACCAGCCGGCCGTCCGGCGTGGTGTTGATCGCCGGGACGGGCACGGTCGCCGCCGGCCGCAACCGCGCCGGCCGCAGTCTCCGCACCCTCGGCCTTGGCCCGATGTACGGCGACTTCGGCAGCGGCACCGACGTGGCCGAGGAGGCCGTCCGCGCCGTCGCCGACGCCTACACCGGCCGGGGGCCGGCGACCACCCTGAGCGGGTCGCTGCCGGCGCTGGCCGGATGCCCCTCCCCCGTCCAGCTGCTGGAGCGGCTCAGCCGGGGAGCGATCGAGCTGCCACCCGCCGCACCCATCGTGCTCCAGGAGGCCGAGGCCGGCGACCCGGCCAGCCGCGCGATCGTGCTCCGCGCCGCGACCGAGCTTGGGGGGGCCGCGGCGGTGGTGGCCCGCCGGCTCGGCATGGAGGGCGAGGAGTTCGAGCTGGTCCTGGCCGGCGGGCTGTTCCGCGGCAGGAGCCGCCTGCTGGAGGGCACCCTGGTGGACGCCGTCCACCAGGTCGCGCCGCTGGCGACCCCGGTCCACCTCGGTTGCAAGCCGGTGGTCGGGGCGGTCATCCAGGCGCTGGAGCTCGCCGGGGTCGAGGCCGGCCCGGACGTACGCGACCGGCTCGTCGGCTCCTCCCAGGGGATGGCGATCGCCGCACCGGGAGGCTGAGTCCTACTCCGGACATCGGCCGCGTCAACCGTGGGCCTGCCAGACGACCTGTGCGGTATCTAGCCGACTGGGCGCTCCTCCCAGTCGACCCAGTCCACCCCGGTGGCCTCGATGTAGCCGTCGACGGCGGTGCCGATGGTGGGGAAGAAGCGGTCGGGGCCGACGGCGGCGAACAGGCTGTAGCGCTGGAGGCGGTCCTTGACGGGGCCCTTGAGCTCGGCGAAGGCGAGGGTCACGTTGGCCTGCCGCAACTCCTCGAGGAGCTGGGACAGGGTGTCGGCGGCGGTGGTGTCGATGTCGGTGATGGGCTCGGCGGCGACCACCACCCAGCGGACGGGGTGGGTGGCTTCGGCGACCAGGCGGCGGACCCGGCGGCGGAAGTAGCCGGCGTTGGCGAAGAACAGAGGGGCGTCGAAGCGGTAGAGCAGCAGGCCGGGGATGCGGCGGGCGCTGGGGTGGCGGTCGATGTCGTGGTAGCCCTTCAGCTCGTCTTCGCGGCCGAGGACGGCGTCGTGGGGACGCCACGCCCGGCGGACGAAGTCGCCGAGCGACAGCAGGATGGCGACGAAGATCCCGGTCAGCACCCCCAGGAGGGCGACCCCGAGGAAGGCGGCCAGCCACAGGACGAACTCGGAGCGGCGGACCCGGTACAGGCGCCGGACCGCGCGCACGTCGATGAGGCCGATCGCCGCGGTGATCACGATCGCGGCCAGCATCGGGAGCGGGAGGTCGCGCAGGGCGCCTGGGGCGAACACCAGCAGCAGGGCGATGGTCACGGCGCCGACCAGCGGGGTGAGCTGTGAGCGGGCGCCCGCAGCAACGGCGACCGGGGTCCGGGAGGCGCTGCTCGAGATCGCGAAGCCCTGGAACAGGCCGGCGGCCAGGTTGGCGGTGCCGAGCGCGCGCAGCTCCTGGTTCGGGTCCACCACCTCGTCGCTCTGGGCGGCCAGGGACTGCGACAGCACGGTGGTGTCGGCCACCGCCACCAGGGCGATGCCAAGGGCTCCGCTGAGCAGCGCTCCCAGGGCGGCCGGGTCGACGGCCGGGAGGGCGAGTTTCGGCAGGCCCTCTGGCAGCACTCCGATGACCTTCACCCCCTGGTGGGCGAGGTCGAACATCGCCACCGCGGCAATGCCGAGGACGACGGCGACCATGACTCCGGGGAACCCCCGCCAGTAGCGGCGCAGGACCAGGATGACCACGATGCCGGCCACGCCGATGGCCAGGGCGGCCCGGTTCACCTCCCCGTTGGCGACGCCCCGGGCGAAGTCGCGAGTCTCGGTGAGCAGCCCGCGGCCGTCGACAGAGAAGCCGCACAGCCTCGGGAGCTGGCCGACGAGGATGGTGACCGCGATCCCGTACAGATAGCCGAGCTGGACCGGTCGCGACAGCAGCTCGGTCATGAAGCCCAGCCGGGCGATGCCGGCGACCAGGATGATGAGCCCGGTCAGGATGGCGAGCGCCCCGGCCAGGGCGACGGCGGTCTCCGGGTCGCGGCCGCCGAGGGGCAGGATCACGGCGGCGATCACCGCCGCCAGCGACGAGTCGGGGCCGAGCACCATCACCCGGGAGGGCCCGAAGATCGCGTAGACGACCAGCGGCACGATGGTGGCGTAGAGGCCGGTGATCGGCGGGAGGCCGGCCGCCTGGGCGTAGCCCATGCCGACGGGCACCAGCACGGCGGTGAGGACCAGCCCGGCCACCAGGTCGTTGGGCAGCCAGGAGGGCTGGTAGGTGCGCATGGCCAGCAGCCCCGGCAGCCACCGGCCGGGCCCGCCCGCCGTTCGCTGGATCACTCGCCTGGCGCCGCCGGCCTCAGCCACACCCGCACCCCTGCGTTGCTGCCCTGGAGCAGGACGCTACAGCATGGGCGAGCGTCAGGAAACGATGGCCGCCGGGGCGCCGGCGGGGACAGGACGCGGACGCCTGATGGCTCCGGGCTGTGGCTGGGTGTCGGCAGACGCCAGAGCATGAGGACAGGCTAGCCGGCGCGGGTGGGACCCACCTTGTCGATCGAGATGCGAACCAGCACACGCTGCTCTTGCTCCATGGCGCGCCGGTAGCGATCCCAGTCGGGGTGCTCCCCGCCGATGCGGCGGTAGTAGTCGACCAGCCCGTCCATCGCCTCCGGCAGCGAAACGACCTGTGCCGTCCCATCGATCTGCCTCCAGCTGCCGAAGAAGCGGTCGGAGAAGACGCACAGGACCGCGGTCGGGTCGCGCCGCAGATTGCGCGTCTTGTAGGCGCCTTCCCTGGTCGAGATGACCAGCCTCCCCTCCTGATCGACCCCAACCAGGACGGGCGAGGTCTGCACTCCCCCGCTGGACCTGCGGGTGACCAGCACCGCCCTGTGGTTGCTGGCGACGAACTCTCGTGCGTTATCTGGGCCCACACGCCCTCCTTTGCCGCCGAGCTCAGCCAGTAGTCAGGATGCCGTGCTGCACGCGTGCCAGTCCACATCCTGGGTCGCGAGCTCGGCCCGAGCCTGGGGGTGCTGGTGGTGGTACCGCAGGGCCTTATAGAGCAGTGCCGGGTCGATGTCCAGGGTGCGGACGGGCAGGGTGATGTCGGCGGCCAGGCGCCCCGCCCACACCAGGGCGGCGGCGGCGAACAGCAGCACCAGGCCCGTCACCACCACCGCGACGCCAAGCTCTCCCTGGTCGGCCTCGATCAGCACCAACAGCAGCCCGAACAGCCCAAGCAACACGGCGGCCACCCGCACCACGCCCGACCGCGACCGCCAGCCCGCAGCCGGCACGGCAGGCCGCTCAGGTCGCTCGGCCATGACAGCTCCAATCGCTTGCAGCAGGCTCAGCAGTCGCCGGAAGGCGTCCCATCCTTCCTTCCCGGGCAAGCCTCGCCGGACTCCTCCTTCAGGGACGCAACACCAGGGCGCTATGGCTTCCTGCGCCGCTCTCCCTTACCCTCTGCGCCAGGCCCTCGGCCTGCATGCGATTTCCGATGTGCTCGTTGTCCGTCTGGTGGTCATGTGCATCGGTCCTACCAGCTGGAAACCAGGCGCCTCCTCCTCGAGCCATGGCACGAACGGCATGTCGAGGAGTTCGTTCGTCTGACCGCGGACAGCCGGGTGATGCGCTACATCAGCCGCGGTGCTCCCTGGTCCCGCGCCGAGGCGGTGCAGCGTTTCCACGGGATGCTGGATCACTGGCAGCAGCACGGCTTCGGCTGGAGGTCGGCGATCGACAAGGTCACCGATGCGTGGGTTGGGCTCATCGCTCTCAACCACCTCGGTGGTGGCATCAAGGGCCTCGACGACGGCGAGCTGGAGATCGGATGGTGGCTGCATCCATGCCCATCCCCGCCGCCGCACCGGAAGCCGCGCCGGTGAACCTCGTCTACGTCTCGCGCAGGATCGGCTGGGATCCCCTATCCCCTGGCCGCAGCGGACCCTACCGGTGCAGCAGGCGCGCCGAGCGTGCCGCGCACGACAGCACCGGAGCTTGTGTTCCTCGGCGCTGTCGCGCCCG
>Ga0210378_10000388_pt1 | contig 22259 bp, 18 predicted proteins | sample PLM1_60_b1redo_FD_155465 | JGI IMG/M metagenome (GOLD analysis project Ga0210378, IMG submission 155465) | Groundwater sediment microbial communities from an aquifer in East River, Colorado, USA - PLM1_60_b1 redo | ecosystem: Environmental > Terrestrial > Soil > Riparian zone | place: USA: East...
TGCTGCGGGGATCGAGCGTGAGCCGCGGGGGTGCGGCCTGAGCCGTCGTGGGCTACCGGCGGCCATCGTACGGCACTCGATCCGTGGCGTCGTATCCGTTCCGTGATCAAAGGACCTCGCGGGCCCCTCACCGGTCCGGATAGCGGGTGGGCGGGAACTCGGGCTGCGGGCCCGACGGCAGCAGCCCCTCCCGCACCTCGCGGTCGATCTCCTCGGCCTCCTCCTGATACTCCTCGGTCTCGGTGATGTCCACCGGCACCGGGTCGTCCGTGGCCGGCGGCACGGCCAGCTCGTCGTACGGCTCGAGGCCGAGGTCGGCCCGCTCGTGCTCGGTGCGCTCGGCGAGCTCCTCGTCGTCCACCCGCGGCGGCATGCCGCCGTGCACGCGCCGGTCCTTGCGCACCTCGGGCGGCCCCGGGGCCGACATCACGTCGTCGTGGACCTCCTCGCCCCGTCGGACGCCGTCCGGCTCGTCACGGACCATCAGAAGCCGCCCATGTCGCCGCCGCCGAAGCCGCCGTCGAACCCGCCGCCGCCGTAGTCCCCGCCGACGTCACCGCCGTCGGCGGCGCCCTGGGCGTCGCCGCCCGCGCCCCCGGCGTCGCCGGCGTCCCCGCCGTCGGCCGCCGCGTCGGTGCCCTCGCCGCTGTCGTTGAAGTCGAACATCGCGTCCGCGATCGCGGTGCCGACGAAGGCGCCGGCCACGCTGGCCAGCAGGCTGCCGGCAAGCAGGCCGCCCATGCCCATCCCGCCGCCCATGCCGCCACGGCCGAGCGCCCGCTCCATCGTGCCGGGCTGGCGCATCTCGGCCCGGGTGGCCATCCGCGCCAGCGAGCGCGGGTCGTCGGACTGCACCCGCTCGCCGGGCGGCACGTGCGCGCTGAGCTCGGCGAGCACCTGCCGGCGCTGCTCCGGGGTCAGCTTGGCGAACGCCTCCGCGTGCGCCTGCTCGACCTGCTCAGGCGGCGCCGTGCGCAGCAGGTAGCGGTAGCGCTCGATCGCCACCTCGTCCTCGCTGCGGCCCTGCGTCGACGGCGCCGGCGGCCGCGCGTCCGTTCGACCCGCTCCCCAGACGGGGCGGTCACGGTCGTCGCGGCGGCCCAGCAGTCGGTCCAGGAGTCCCACTCCTACTCGCCTCCTCGGCTCGGTCAGGGCGTCCTACCCCGACAACGCCCCGCCGACCCTCAGCGTGCCGCTCAGCCCACAGCGATGCCCGCGACCTCGTCGAGCAGGCCCGGCCCGCCGGTCCTGCGGTACCACTCCCGGCCGTACGCGGCGGCGAACCCGGCCCGGCGCACCGCCGAGCGGGGCACCTGGCTGGCGTGCGCGGCCATCGCGGCCCGCTTCGCGGCCAGGTCCGCCGCGTCGGCCTCGACCACAGTGGCGATGCCGGCCGCGTCCCAGCCGACCTGACCGCCGGCCGCCGCCCGGTCCACCAGGTGCCGGCCGAGCCCGCCGCGCCGGTCCGCCCGGTCCACCGTCGCCTCGTACCCGGTCAGCCCGGCGAGGGCGGCCGCCGCCGCACCCACCCGGTGTACGGCGACGTGGTCGGGGTGGCCGTAGATGCCGCCCGGGTCGTAGTGGACCAGCGTCTCGGCGCCCTCGGCGGCGCAGAGGTCGACGAGCCGGCGGGCCACGGTGGGGACGTCGGCGCGGGCGAGCGCGTCCGGGTGCGCGTTGTCCGACCAGCCGGCCATCCCGGAGTCGCGGTGCCCCAGCAGCACCAGCCTGGCCACGCCGAGCACGGCGCAGGCCCGCTCCAGCTCGGCGCGCCGGCGCTGGGCCAGCGTCTCGTGGCCGCGCAGCGGCCGCAGGACCGGCCCGAGCTCACCGGCGGTGGCGGTGACCAGCACGACCCGGGCGCCGGCCCGGGCCAGCCGGTGCACGGTGGCGGCGGTGAAGATCGCCTCGTCGTCGGGGTGGGCGTGCAGGACCACGGCGCAGCGGCCGGCCAGGGGGCCGGACACCCCGGACGCGGGCGGTGCGTCGGCGGGACGAGTGCGCGTGGTCGCGGGAACGGCGGCCATGGCCATGAGAGCTCGCTCGGGACGGGATCGGACAGGACGCTCGTCTGCCGGCCCCTCCGGGCAGTCGACGGGGCAGCCGGCGCGTCAGCGACAGCGCTGGTCGAAGTGGTGGGCGCGGCGACCCACCCAGCACGACCCGTCAACGATCATGCTGGGTATCAAAGCACGGCTGTCAACCCGCGCGCCCAGGCACGCCGCGCCGCGCCGCTCGGCCTCTCCGAGAGCGAGTGGCAGTCGGACAGCAGCGCGTGGTCGGCGACCGGGAGTCGAGCTCACCCGCCCTCCCTAGTCCGGCGCGGGCGGGTGCGCGCGCGTCAGGCAGGTCCGGGGTTGACGTGTTCGAACGTGTGTTCGAACATCTGGGTATGACGGCGGCGGTGCCGGCGCCCGTGGAGCGGGCCCGGGCGGGGGCAGGGACGGCGGACGACCGCCCGCTGCCGGTGCTGCCCGCGCTCGAGCCGCTGTTCGCCGCCGGCGGGCTGCGGCGCGGGTCGGCGGTGGCGGTCCGGGGGTCGGCGTCGCTGCTGCTCGCGCTGCTGGCCGGGCCGTCCCGCGACGGGGCGTGGTGCGCCGTGGTCGGGCTGCCGTCGCTCGGGCTGGTGGCGGCAGGTGAGGCCGGGGTCGCGCTCGACCGGCTCGCGCTCGTCCCCGACCCGGGGCGGGACTGGGCCGCGGTCGCCGCGGCCCTGCTGGACGCGGTCGACGTGGTGGTGGTCGCCCCGCGGGGGCGGGTGCTGGACGGGGACGTGCGGCGGTTGGCGGCGCGGGCGCGGCAGCGCCGGGCGGTGCTGGTGCCGTACGGGGCGGTCGCCTGGCCTGGGGTGGACCTGCGGCTGAGCGTGGCGTCCGGGGAGTGGGAGGGGCTCAGCGAGGGGTCCGGGCACCTGCGGGCCCGGCGGGCGGTGGTCCGCGGCGAGGGTCGCGGTGCGGCGGCGCGGGCACGCGAGCTGCGGCTGTGGTTGCCGGCGCCCGGCGGGGGCGTGGAGGCCGACACCACGCCGGTCACCCCGCTGCGGGCGATCCCCACGGGTACCGGACGGCGGATCCCGGCCGCGGCCGCCCCGGTCCCTCCCCCACTGCGCGCCGTCCCGGATCTCGTCCCGGACGTTCCGGCCGGGCCGCCGGCCGCCGCACGACGCCCGGACCCGCGCCCCACCGCGCCCGAACGGCGACCCGTCCCGCCCCCGATGCCGCCGCGCGCCGTCCCGGCTGCGACCCGCGGCCCGCGGCCGACTGCGGGACCCGGAGGGCCCGGCCCGCTGCGCGCCATGCCCGCCGGTGCCGCCGAGCGGCAGCGAGGTCCGGCGGGACCTGGCCGGGTCGCGTCGCGGACCGGACCGCAGCGGCCCCCGCTGCGGGCCGTCCCGGACGAGCCCCGGCCGCCGGAGGCCCCGCTCCTCGGAGCCGGCGCGGCCCGCCGCCCACCCGTCTCCCCACCGGGTCGGATCCGTCCGCTCCCGTCCGCCCCGGACCCGGGCGGCACGGGTCGGGGGCGCGGCCGGCCGGCGTACGACGGGCGCCGCCGGACCGCGGACCCGCCGGAGCGACCCGCCGCGCCCGCCACCCGACCTCGTCCGGCCGGTCACCCCGTGCCGGCTGGGCGGTTCGCCGCGGCCGGAGGTGACGGTCACCCGGTGCCGCCGCCCCCGACCGCGGCCCGACCCGCGCGGCCGCGGATCCCGGCCGAGGTGCTGGCCCGGCTGCGGCCGGCGTCCAGCCTGCCCCGGCCCCCGCGACCGGCCGCCGACGGGCGGCGGTGACGGCCTGGCGATCCGTACGGTGGTGGTCCGGTGCCCGGACTGGCCGGTGGTCAGCGCCATGTCGGCGGCCGGCGTGGCCGCGGAGGGCGCCGCCGACATCCCGGCCGCGGTCGTCTTCGCGAACAGGATCGTCTCCAACACGCCGGCCGCCCGGGCGGAGGGCGTCCGCCGCGGCCTGCGCCGGCGGGAGGCGCAGTCGCGCTGCCCGCGGCTGGTCGTCTTCGGCCACGACCCGGCCCGGGACGCCCGCGCGTTCGAGCCGGTGGTCGCGGCGGTCGAGGAGCTGGCGCCCGGGGTGGAGGTGATCCGGCCCGGGGTGTGCGCCGTCGGTGCCCGCGGACCGGCCCGCTACTTCGGCGGCGACCACGCGGTGGCCGACCGGCTCGCCCGGCACGTCACGGCGCGGACCCGGGCGCTGTGCTCGGTCGGCGTGGCGGACGGGCGGTTCGCCGCGGCGCTGGCGGCCCAGCGGGGCGAGGTGGTCCCCCGCGGCGGCTCCCGCGACTACCTCGCGCCGTACCCGGTGGAGACCCTCGACCTGCCGGAGCTGCCCGACCTGCTGCGCCGGCTCGGCCTGCGCACGCTCGGCGCGTTCGCGCAGCTGCCGCCGCGGGACGTGCTGGCCCGCTTCGGCCCGGACGGCGCCCGCGGTCACCGGCTGGCCCGCGGGCTGGACGACCGCCCGCTCGCCGGCCGGCTGCCGGTGCCGGAGCTGAGCGTGCAGGCCGAGCTCGACCCGCCGGTCGAGCGGGTCGACACCGCGGCCTTCGCGGCGAAGTCGCTGGCCGAGCAGCTGCACGAGCGGCTCGCCCGGCGCGGCCTGGCCTGCACCCGGGTGGCGATCGAGGCGCAGACCGAGCACGGCGAGCAGCTCAGCCGGCTGTGGCGGCACGAGGGCGTGCTCACCCCGGCGGCGGTCGCCGACAGGGTGCGCTGGCAGCTCGACGGCTGGCTGTCCGGCCGCGCCCGGCACACCCCCGGCACCGCCGCCCCCGCCGGCACGGGGGCGGTCGGCGCGGCTGCACAGGCCGGCGCGGTCGGGTCGCCGGGACCGGCAGGCAGGCCCGGCAGGGAAGGACCGGGTCGGCCGACCGGTGCCGGCGGCGTGATCGGCTCAGGTGCCGGCCCCGTGGAGGCCGACCCGGGCAGGGTGCCTGTCGCCGGGGAGACGGTGGAGCGGCCGACCGCCGGGATCGTGCTGCTGCGCCTGGTCCCGGACGAGGTGATCCCGTACGGGGGGCTGCAGCTCGGCCTGTGGGGCGGGATGGGCGACGAGGACGAGCGGGCCGGCCGGGTGCTGGCCCGGGTGCAGGGGATGCTCGGCCCGGACCGGGTGGTGACCGCGGTGCTCGGCGGCGGCCGCGGCACGGCCGACCAGGTGCGGCTGGTGCCCTGGGGCGACGAGCGGACCCCGGACCGGCCGGCCGACCCGCCCTGGCCGGGGCGGCTGCCGGCGCCCTCCCCCGCCACCGTGCTGCCCGAGCCGCTGCCGGCCGAGGTGGTCGACGCGGCCGGGGCCCCGGTCGGGGTCACCGGCCGCCATGTGGTGACCGCGCCGCCGGCCCAGCTGTCCGTGCCCGGCCGCGCCCCGGCCGACGTGGTCGCGTGGACCGGGCCGTGGGCCGCCGACGAGCGCTGGTGGGACCCGGCCACCGCGCGCCGGCGCGCCCGCTTCCAGGTGCTGGCCGCGGACGGCACGGCCTGGCTGGTCGCCCTCGACGGCGGCCGCTGGTGGGTCGAAGCGCTGTACGACTGAGGGAGGAGCAGGAGCAGATGGGCTGGGACAACCCCCCGATCCCGTGGGCGGAGCTGGAGCGCAAGCTGTCCGGGCGCCGGCCGGACAGCGCGCACCCCGGCGACGGGGGCGACAGCCCTGCCTGGTCCCGCCACCGCGGCGGCTATGTCGCCGCCGACCGTCCACAGGCGACGGACACGGTGCCGTACGCGGAGCTGCACTGCCACTCAAACTTCAGCTTCCTCGACGGCGCCAGCCACCCCGAGGAGCTGGTCGAGGAGGCGGTCCGGCTCGGGCTGGAGGCGATCGCGCTCACCGACCACGACGGGATGTACGGCGTGGTCCGGTTCGCCGAAGCGGCGAAGGCGTACGGGATGCGCGCGGTCTACGGGGCCGAGCTGTCCCTGGACCTGACCGCGCCGCAGGGCGGCAACGCCGACCCCGAGGGCCGGCACCTGGTGGTGCTCGCCCGCGACCCGGAGGGCTACCGCCGGCTGTGCCGGCAGATCAGCGCCGGCCAGCTGGCCGGCGGCGCCAAGGGCCGCCCGGTCTACGACCCGGACGAGCTGGCCGGCGCGCACGACGGCCACTGGCTGGTGCTCACCGGGTGCCGCAAGGGCACCGTCCCGGCCGCGCTGGCGGGCGCGGGGGCGGCCGCCGCCCGGGACCAGCTGGACGAGCTGGTCGGCCGGTTCGGCCGGGACAACGTCGCGGTCGAGCTGTGGCACCACGGCGACCCGCTCGACGACGCCCGCAACGACGCGCTGGCCGAGCTGGCCGGAGCCCGCGGCCTGGCCACCGTCGCCACCGGCAACGCCCACTTCGCCGCGCCGCGCCGCCGCCGGCTGGCCACCGCGCTGGCCGCGGTCCGGGCCCGCCGCAGCCTGGACGAGATGGACGGCTGGCTGCCCGCGGCCGGCACCGCGCACCTGCGCTCCGGCGCCGAGATGGCCGCCCGCTTCCGCCGCTTCCCCGGCGCCGTCGCGCACGCCGCCGAGCTGGGCCTGGCCTGCGCCTTCGACCTGAAGCTGGTCGCCCCGCGGCTGCCGGACTGGGACTGCCCGCCCGGGCACACCGAGATGAGCTGGCTGCGGCAGATGACCATGGACGAGGCCCGCGGCCGCTACGGCCCACCGGAGGCGGAGCGGGTCCCGGGGGCGTACCGGCAGCTCGCGCACGAGCTGGACCTGATCGAGAAGCTGGACTTCCCGGGGTACTTCCTCATCGTCGCCGAGATCGTCGACTTCTGCCGGAAGCGCGGCATCCTCTGCCAGGGCCGGGGGTCGGCGGCCAACTCCGCGGTCTGCTACGCGCTGGGCATCACCGCCGTCGAGCCGGTCGGCTTCCAGCTGCTGTTCGAGCGGTTCCTGGCGCCGGAGCGGGACGGGCCGCCCGACATCGACGTGGACATCGAGTCCGGCCGGCGGGAGGAGGTCATCCAGCACGTCTACGAGCGGTACGGGCGGGACCGCGCCGCCCAGGTGGCCAACGTGATCACGTACCGGCCGCGGATGGCGGTGCGGGACATGGCCCGCGCGCTCGGCTACGCGCCCGGCCAGCAGGACGCGTGGTCCAAGCAGATCGAGCGGTGGGGCCCGCTGACCGACACCGTCGACCACGACATCCCGGACGAGGTGGTGGGGCTGGCCACCGAGCTGATGCACTTCCCGCGTCACCTCGGCATCCACTCCGGCGGCATGGTGATCTGCGACCGCCCGGTGGCCGAGGTGTGCCCGGTGGAGTGGGCGACCTTCGCCGACCGCACCGTGCTGCAGTGGGACAAGGACGACTGCGCGGTCGCCGGGCTGGTGAAGTTCGACCTGCTCGGGCTCGGCATGCTCTCGGTCCTGCGCTACACGATGGAGCTGATCCGCGAGCACCACCGCCGGGACATCGACCTGGCCTCGCTGCCGCCGGACGACGAGGGCGTCTACGACATGCTCTGCGAGGCCGACTCGATCGGCGTCTTCCAGGTGGAGAGCCGGGCGCAGATGGCGACCCTGCCCCGGCTGCGGCCGCGGAAGTTCTACGACCTGGTGGTGGAGGTGGCGCTGATCCGGCCGGGCCCGATCCAGGGCGGCTCGGTCCATCCGTACATCCGGCGCAGGCAGGGCCTGGAGCCGGTGACGTACGCGCACCCGCTGCTGGAGCCGGCGCTGAAGCGGACGCTCGGGGTGCCGCTGTTCCAGGAGCAGCTCATGCAGATGGCGATGGACGCGGCCGGCTGCACCGCGGCGGACGCCGACCTGCTGCGTCGGGCGATGGGATCGAAGCGGTCGGTCGAGCGGATGGCCGCGCTCAAGGACAAGCTCTACGCGGGGATGGCGGGCAACGGGATCGTCGGCGACGCGGCGGACGAGATCTACGAGAAGCTCGCCGCGTTCGCCAACTTCGGCTTCGCCGAGAGCCACTCGATCAGCTTCGCCTACCTGGTGTACGCGAGCGCGTTCTTCAAGCGCTACTACCCGGCGGCGTTCTGCGCGGCGCTGCTCAACGCGCAGCCGATGGGGTTCTACTCGCCGCAGACGCTGGTCGCCGACGCCCGCCGGCACGGCGTGGTGGTCCGCGGGCCGGATCTCAACGCCTCGGCCGCCACCGCCACGCTGGAGGAGGACGGGGCCAGCGAGACCGGCTCAGCGGTGCGGATGGGCCTGTCGTCGATCCGGGCGGTCGGCGAGGAGGTCGCGGAGCGGATCGCCGCCGGCCGGCCGTACACGGGGATGGCCGACCTGGCCCGCCGCGCCGGCCTGGACACCCGGCAGCTGGAGGCGCTGGCGACCGCGGGCGCGTTCGGCTGCTTCGGGCTGTCCCGCCGGGAGGCGCTGTGGGCGGCCGGCGCGGTGGCGCAGGACCGGCCGGACCGGCTCGGCGGGCTGGTCGTCGGCGCCGACGCGCCGATGCTGCCGGGACTGTCCGACGTGGAGCGGGCGATGGCGGACGTGTGGGCGACGGGGGTCTCCCCGGACAGCTACCCGACCCAGTTCGTCCGCGACCGGCTGGACGCGGCCGGGGTGGTCACCGCCCGCGGGCTGTCCCGTGTGGACAACGGCTCGCGGGTGCTGGTCGGCGGGGTGGTGACGCACCGGCAGCGACCGGCGACGGCGAGCGGGATCACCTTCCTCAACCTGGAGGACGAGACCGGCCTGGTGAACGTGATCTGCTCCAAGGCGGTGTGGGCGCGGCACCGGCGGGTGGCCCGCCAGGCGGCGGCGCTGGTGATCCGGGGCATGCTGGAGCGGGTGGACGGGGTGACCAACGTGGTGGCGGAGCGGATCGACAAGCTGGAGCTGTCCGTGCGGTCGACCTCGCGGGACTTCAGATGAGCGAGCGCGAGGGCTCGCAGCGCGAGCGGGGAGCGAGGAGGACCGGCCGGCTGGCGCTCGCGCCTGCCGGCCCGTCCGAGGAGCGGGCATGAGCGAGCGCGAGGGCTCGCAGCGCGAGCGGGGAGCGAGGAGGACCGGCCGGCCGGCTGCCTCGAGCGGAGGCGCGGGCATGGTGCCCCCGCCGGCGGCGGGCATGGGCATCGTACCTGCCGGCCTGTCCGAGGAGCGGGCATGAGTGCGACGCCGTTGCGCTGGAAGCTGGCCGACGACGACGGGGACCAGGGCACGCTGTTCTCCTCCGACGAGCTGGTCACCCGGGAGCGGGGCACCGGCCGGCTTTCCGGCATGGAGTTCCTGCACGTGCACGCCCGGCGGATCGTCAACGAGGTGCCGGCCGCGTCGCGGATGCCGTTCCGCTTCACCATCAACGCCTACCGCGGCTGCTCGCACGCCTGTACGTACTGCTTCGCCAGGCCGACGCACGAATACCTCGGCCTCGACATGGGCGAGGACTTCGAGCGCCGGATCGTGGTGAAGGTCAACGCGGTGGAGCGGCTGCGGGCGGAGCTGCGGAGTCCGAAGTGGACCGGCGAGTCGATCGCGATGGGCACCAACACGGACCCGTACCAGCGGTGCGAGGGGAAGTACCGGCTGACCCGCGGGATCGCGGAGGTGCTCGGCCAGGCGCGGAACCCGTTCTCGATCCTCACCAAGTCGGCGTTGGTGCTGCGCGACCTCGACGTGCTGACCGAGGCGGCGAGACGTACCCGGGTGTCGGTGAGCCTCTCGATCGGCACGTTGGACGAGGCGGTGTGGCGGGCGACGGAGCCGGGCGCGCCGCACCCGCGGCGGCGGGTGGATGCGGTCCGCCGGCTGTCCGAGGCGGGCATCCGCACCGGCGTGCTGGTCGCGCCGGTGCTGCCCGGCGTCTCCGACTCCCCCGCCCAACTGGAAGAGGTGGTCACGGCCTGCGTGGAGGCGGGCGCCACCTCGGTGACGGCGATCGCGCTGCACCTGCGACCCGGCGTCCGGGAGCACTTCCTGGGCTGGCTGCGGCCGCGGGACCCCGCGCTGGCCGACGACTACGAGCGCCGCTACCGCCGGGCGTACCTGCCCGACGCCGAGCAGAAGGCGCTCGCGGCCCGGGTCGGCGAGCTGGCCGAGCGGGCCGGCGCCCGGTACGCGAGCCCGCGCGAAGCCCGCGCCCCATCCTGAGAGCCTCGCCGGGGCGTCTGATCAACCGGCTCTGCGGTGCCGCTCTTCAACCACGGCGTCCCGGAGCCTCGCCAGGTCCACGCCATGCGCCGCGAGCAGCCTGGTCGCCGCTGTCGACGGCGATCCGGCCGGGAGCGGGCCGACGACGCCGAGCAGCAGGTGCTCCGACCCGATCTGCCGGTCGCGCAGCGCCAGCGCCTCCCGCAGTGCCCGCTCCAGAGCCCGCTTCGCTTCCGCGGTGAAGGGCCGGTGCCCGGTGCGGCGCCCGGTCCGCTGCCGCCGCCAGCCGCGCCGACGGTGCGGGCGGCGGTCGAGGGCTCCCGGACCGAAGGCCTGCTCCGCCGCCCGTCGCACCTCGTCGTAGTCGATGCCGAGGGTCGACAGCGCGGCCGGGTCCACCCCCGGCGCGGTGTCGCCGGAGCCGCGCCGCCCGGCCAGCTCGGCGCACAGCCCGTCGCCGGTGAGGCCGGCAGCCCGCAGCACCCGCCCGGCCGCGCCAGGATCGGCGGCCAACGCGACGAGCACGTGCTCGGTGCCGACCACCGCCGAGTCCAGCTCGCCGGCCACGACGACCGCACCGAGCACCGTCTCCTGGGCCGCGGTCGTCAACCGCTCGAACACCCCTACCTCCCCTCGCCCGGCGGACGCCGGCCGCCGTGCTTCTTGTGGACCGCCTGTCGGCTCACGCCCAGCACCCGGGCGATGTCCTGCCAGGACCAGCCGTGGCGGCGGGCGTTCGCCACCTGCAGCTCCTCGAGCGACTCCAGCAGGATCCGGAGCGACGCGACCGCCGCGAGTCCGACCTGAGGGTCACGACTCGAGGCCGAGCTGGCGAGCTGGGACGCCTGCGCACTCATGCCGTCAACCTAGGTTGACACCGCCTGTTTGTCAACCAGCGTTGACGGCTGCCGGATCAGGAGAGCCGGTCGATGGCATGACACAGCCGCTCCTGGACGGACAGCTCGGCCAGGACCGGGGCGAGGACCCGCTCGTCGGCGACCCGCTCCACCCGCTCGCGCACCCGCCGCCGCGCGGTCCGGGCCCGCCGCCGCGCCCCGGCCGCGGCCAGCCGCCGGGCCAGCAGCGCCAGCAGCAGCCCGGCCAGCGCGCCGCCGACCAGCAGCAGGGTCGGCAGCGGTACGCGGCCGACGTGCGGCAGCGGCGGCTCCGGGAAGCGCAGCCAGTCCAGCCCGAGCAGCACCAGCAGCCAGAGCAGGCCGGCGACGGCCGCCACCGCGAGCACCGCCTGCACGAAGCCGGCGAGCATCCACCAGCGCGGCTGCCGGCCCAGGCCGAGGTCGGTGCCGGCGACGGTCCGGTCGAGCAGGTCCGGCAGGTCGCTGGTCGCGCTCGTCGCGGCGCGCCGGACCACGCCCGGCCACGGGTCGGGCAGATCGCCGGCGGCGTTGTCGGTCAGGGTGCGCAGCGCGGTGTCCACCCGGGCGCGCTGCACCGCGGACGGTCCGGGCAGCGAGGTTCGGACCAGCTCGCTCGGGGCCGGCGGCAGCCGCAGCCGGCGGACCGGGTCCGGGCGGAGCTTGCGCAGCCAGCGGGTGAACGGCCAGCCGGTCGCCGTCGCGGCGTGGGACCGGTGCGAGCGGGCGACCGCGGTCGCGATCGTCTCGGCGCCGGCCGCATCGGTGAGCGCGTCGACCAGCGCGGCCCGGTCCTCGCGGCGGACGCCGGCCCGCGGGCCACGCCGGTCCGGTCCCGCCGCGCTCGCCGGCACGACCTCCGACCAGTCCCCGGCGGTCCGAACGGCACCCCCGGACTCCTCGCCGCCTCGCCCGCGAACCGCGCGGCAGGCCGAGTCGGACTCCCCGCCGTTCGCCCGGCCGGCCGCCTCGGCCCGGCGGCGACCGGACCCGGCAACGTCGGGTGACAGCGACTCCGGGCCGCCGGCGGCCGAGGTCGGGACACAGACGATGCGCAGGGCGGTCGCGGTCCGGGCGAGGTCGGCCTCGAGGCGCTGGACCGAGGCGCGGCGGGCCGCGGCACGCTCGGCCAGCGCGGCGCGCAGCTCCGGCAGGCCCTCGCCGGTGGTCGCGGACGCGGCCAGCACCGGAGTGGCGGCGAGCCCTTCGCGGTCGAGCAGCCGGCGCAGGTCGGCCAGGCACGCCGCCCGGGCGGCCGGGTCGAGCCGGTCGACCTGGTTGAGCACGACCAGCATCACGTCGGCGTGCCCCGCGAGCGGGCGCAGGTAGCGGTCGTGCAGCGCGGCGTCGGCGTACTTCTGCGGGTCGAGCACCCAGACCAGCAGGTCGACGAGCTCGACGAGCCGGTCGACCTCGAGCCGGTGGGAGAGCCGGACCGAGTCGAAGTCGGGCAGGTCGAGCAGGACCAGCCCGTCCGCGCCCGTCGGGCCGGCGGCGCCGACGATGTGCCGGCGCGGCACCTCGAGCCAGTCCAGCAGCGGGCCGGCGCCGTCGGGTCCCCAGACGGCCGCGGTGGCCGCGGACGTCGTCGGCCGGCGGACGCCGACGGTCGACACCGGCTCGCCGGCCATCGCGTTGAGCAGCGACGACTTGCCGCCGCCGGTCGCGCCGGCCAGCGCGACAACGGTCTGCTCGGCGCCGAGCCGCAGCCGCGCCCCGGCCTTGCCGGCCAGCCGGGCGGCGTCCTCCAGGACCGGCCCGTCGAGCCGCCCGCGCCCGAGCGAGACCACCTCGTCCAGCGCGGCCAGCCGGTCGGCCAGCGCCGCCCCGCCCGACCTCCCCCGACTCACCGCGGGCGTCCCGGACGGCGCCCCCAACGGCCGGCCGGGCCTGCCGGCCCGGCGACCGCAGGCGCCGGACGGGACACCGCCAGCGAGTCCCGCCGGGCCCGCTCCAGGTCGGCGGCGGCGGCCCGCAGGCCGATCGCCGCGTCCGGCTCCGGCGCGGCGGCTAGGACGAGCGACCGGAAGCGGTCCGCCTCGGCGGACAGCAGCGCGTCCACCCGCTCGAGCAGGTCCTGCCGGGCCTGCGCGGCCAGCGCCCGGACGGCGGCGTCCCCGAACACCGCCTCCAGCAGCTTCTGGCTCAGCGCCGAGGTTCCACCGGCGACCGCCACCTCCGCCCCGGTCAGCCCGCCGGTGTGGGCGAAGACCGCGAGCATCACCAGCAGGCCCGCCCCGTTCACCGAGAAGGACGCCAGCCGCGCGGCCGTACGACGCTCCGCGCCCTGCTCGGAGACCAACTGCAGCACCTGCCCCTGCCAGGCCCGCACCTCGTCCCGCAGCGCGTCGGCGAAACCGGGCGACACCCGGCCCAGCTCCGGCGCCGAGCCGAGCAGCGCGGCTCCGCCCGGCCGGCCCCGCCACGCCTCCGTGGTGCGCTCCGCCGCGCGGTCCGCGGCGGCCCGGACCAGCGACTCGACGCTGCTCTCCACCGCCTGCGCCACCTCGGCGTCGGGCAGAGGCCGGCCGGTGAAGGCGGACGCGATCCGGTCCCGGAGCCGGCCCACCCGCGCCTGCAGCGTCCGCAGCAGCTCACCGGTGCCGACGAACTCCTGCCAGCGGGCGAGCACCTCGCCACGCAGCACGCTCCCGCCCCGGACGCCGTCGTCCACGTCCCGGCCGGCCGCCGCGTACGCCTCGTCCGCCTCGGCCCGCAGCGCCGCCGCGGCCGCGCCCTGCTCGTCCGCGGCGCGCGCCAGCGCCGGCACCCGCTGCGCCATGCTGCGCAGCGCACCGTCCAGCGTCCCGCGGACCACCTCCGCGCGGGCGGCGGCGTCCGTGGCCAGGCCCACCAGCCAGGAGCGCAGCGGGGCGACCGCGTCGGCCGGGATCCGGCCCGTGGCCAGCGGCACCTCCGGCACCGGGAACAGCGCCGCCCGGCTCAGCCCGTTGTCGGCCAGCATCGAGCCGAGGTGGGACGTCACGTCGTCGACCGCCTCGGGCGGGATCCGGTTGAGGACCACGGCCAGGGCCGTCCCGCGCTGCTGCGCGGTGTGCAGCAGGTCCCACGGCACCGCGTCGGCGTACCGGGCCGCGGTGGTGACGAAGATCCACAGGTCGGCGGCGGCGAGCAGCTGCGCCGCCAGCTCCCGGTTGCCGGCCACCACCGAGTCGATGTCGGGCGCGTCCAGCAGCGCCAGCCCGGGCGGGACCGCCGGGTGCGGGACGACCCGCAGGCTGCGGGGGCTGCCGTCGTCGGCGGCGCCCGTCGTCCGGGCCAGCCCGGGCAGCACCCGGCCCGGCTCGAACCAGCGGACCTCCTCCGGCGCGCACAGCAGCACCGGCGAGCGGGTCGTCGGCCGGAGCACGCCGGCCGGGCTGACGTCCGCGCCGACCAGCGTGTTCACCAGCGTGGACTTGCCGGCGCCGGTCGAGCCGCCGACGACGGCGAGCAGCGGCGCGTCGAGCTGGCCGAGCCGGGGCAGCAGGTAGTCGTCGACCTGCCGTACGACCTCCAGCTTGGACCGCCTGGCGTCCGCGACGTCGGGCAGCTCCAGCCCGAGCCGCATCGCGTCGACCCGGTCGCGCAGGACGGCCAGGGCGGCGACCAGGTCGGTGGGCTCGGGGGCGGGCACGCTGGAATGGTCTCCCGGCGGGCCGGGGATCAACCCTCCCGAACCCTCCCCACTCGTCGGGCTGCGTTCACGTGGCTGTTGCCTGATCACGGGCCGCTGTGGTTACGGTCCGCCCGTCAGCACCTCCGAAGACCCGCAGGAGCCCTGGTGACCGACATCCTCGACCCCAGCCGACGCCGCCTCCCGCTCGCCGACCCGCATCCCGGCAGCGGCGGCCGCAGCGCCATGACCTGCCGTTACAAATGCGGCAATGCCTGCGCGCACGAGGTCCCCAACACCAGCGACAACGAGTACTTCGGCGACATCGTCGACCGGGCGGTCTCCCGCCGGGGCGTGCTCAAGGCGAGCGCCGTCGGGGCGCTCGTCGCCGGTTTCGGCGCGACCGGCGCGCTGCCCGTCGCGGCCGCTCCCGCCGCGGCCCCGTCCGCCCCACCCACCGGCCGCCGCAGCCCGGTGGACGTCTCCGGCAGCGCGCTGACCTTCCCGACCATCCCGCCGACCACACTGGACTCGGTGCTGGTGCCCAACGGCTACGACCACGCCGTGGTGATCCGATGGGGCGACCCGGTGCTGCCGGGTGCGCCAGGGTGGAGCTTCGACGACCAGTCGGCGGCGGCGCAGGCGCAGCAGTTCGGCTACAACAACGACTTCGTCGGCGTGGTCCCGCTCGGCCGCGACCGGGCGCTGCTCTGGGTGAACCACGAGTACACCAACGAGGAGCTGATGTTCCCCGGGTTCACCGGGCTGGCGGCCCTGACCGTGGAGCAGATCCGGATCGCGATGGCCGCGCACGGCGGCTCGGTGGTGGAGATCGAGCGGGTCGGCGACACCGGCCAGTGGCTCCCGGTGCGCGACGGCGGCCGCCGCCACAACCGCCGCATCACCGCCATGACGCCGATGCGGTTCACCGGGCCGGCCGCCGGCGCCGGGCTGCTGCGCACGAACGCGGACCCGACCGGCCGCACCGTGCTCGGCATGCTCAACAACTGCGCCGGCGGGGTGACCCCGTGGGGCACCATCCTGACCGCCGAGGAGAACTTCAACCAGTACTTCGTCGGCGGCGACTCGGTGGCCGAGCCGCAGAAGACCGCGTACGCGCGCTACGGCATCGACACGACCAGGCGGCTGCCGGCCGACTCCCGGCAGTGGGACCGGGCCGACCCGCGCTTCGACCTGGCCAGGGAGCCGAACGAGGCCAACCGGTTCGGCTGGATCATCGAGATCGACCCGTACGAGCCGGACTCGACTGCGCGCAAGCACACCGCGCTGGGCCGTTTCAAGCACGAGGGCGCGACGATCGCGGTGGCGAAGGGCGGCCGGGTCGCCGCGTACATGGGCGACGACGAGCGCTTCGACTACATCTACAAGTTCGTCTCGTCCCGCAGCCTGCAACCCGGCAACAGCCGACCGGCGCGGGAGTGGAACAGGCGGTTGCTCGAGGACGGGACTCTGTACGTCGCGAAGTTCACCGGCGACTCCCCGGCGGCGGAGATCGACGGCACCGGGAAGCTGCCGTCCGACGGTGCCTTCGACGGGACCGGAGAGTGGATCCCGCTCACCGGCGGCGGACGCAGCTTCGTGTCCGGGTTCACCGTCGAGCAGGTGCTGGTCAACACCCGGCTGGCGGCCGACGCGGCCGGCGCGACGAAGATGGACCGGCCCGAGGACATGGAGCCCAACCCGGTCACCGGCAAGGTCTACTGCGCGCTGACCAACAACTCCCGCCGCACGCCGGCGCAGGTGGACGAGGCGAACCCGCGCTCGCTGGTGGAGCCGGGCCCGACCGGTGCCCCGGTGAACGTGGGAAACAAGTACGGCCACATCCTGGAGATCACCGAGGCCGGGAACGACGCCGCGGCGACGACCTTCACCTGGGACGTGCCGATCGTCTGTGGCGACCCGAAGGATCCGTCGACCTACTTCGCCGGCTTCGACAAGACCAAGGTCAGCCCGATCTCCTGCCCGGACAACGTCGCCTTCGACGCGGCCGGCAACCTGTGGATCGCCACCGACGGCAACCCGGGGGCGCTCGGGGCGAACGACGGCCTGTTCGCGGTGCCGCTGGAGGGGCCGGAGCGTGGCCACCTGCGCCGGTTCGCCAGCGTGCCGGTCGGCGCGGAGACCTGCGGTCCGCTGATCACCGACGACCAGCGGACCGCGTTCATCGCGGTGCAGCACCCCGGCGAGGTTCCCGGCGCGTCGGTGGAGGCGCCGAAGTCGACCTGGCCGGACGGCGGCCCGGCCCGGCCCGCGGTGGTGACGATCTGGCGGATCGCCGAGGGGAGCAAGCGGATCGGCGCCTGACCGGCGCGCGCCGCGGGGGTGGGTGGCGAGGGCGGCCCACCCCCGCGCGGCTGCGGGACGCGCAGCACAACCGGCTTCGGCACCCAGCGGAGGACCCCGAAGACCTCGTACGGCTGGTACCAGCGGTCGATCGCCGGGCAGCGGTGACCGCGACGGCGCTGCCGCGCGCCACCGGGGCCGTGTTGGCGCGGCCGCGGACCCGCCTCAGCCCTCCGTGAGCTCGACCGGCACCGCGACGACGTCGACCATCGCGCCGTTGCGGAGCACGGTCACCGGCAGCCCGACGCCGATGGATTCGGCGAACAGCAGCCGCTGGATGCCCTGCGCGTCGGACACCGCGGACCGGCCGACGGACAGCACCAGATCGCCCGGCTTCAGCCCGGCCCGGGCGGCCGGGCTGCCCGCGACCACCTCGACGACACGCAGCCCGGTCCGCTGCCCGACCCGCTCGGCCACCGGAGCGGGCAGCGGGGCCGGCACGCTCACCAGGCCCAGGTACGCGCGACGGACCCGGCCCTCGGCGAGCAGCGCGGTCACGATCCGGCGGGTGGTCGAGTTGACCGGGACGGCGAGGCCGAGTCCGACGCCGGCGACGGCGGTGTTGATGCCGACCACCCGGCCGGCGGCGTCGGCGAGCGCCCCGCCGGAGTTGCCCGGGTTGAGCGCCGCATCGGTCTGGATCACGTCCTCGATCACCCGGCCGGCGCGGCCGCTGCGGGTCGGCAGCGAGCGGCCGAGGCCGCTGATCACGCCGGCGGTGACGGTGCCGCCGAGGCCGAGGGGGTTGCCGACCGCGACCACGAGCTGGCCGACGACCAGCCGGTCGGCGTCGCCGAGCCGGGCGGCGGGCGGGGTGCTGCCGCGGGCGCGGACGACGGCCAGGTCGGACAGCGGGTCGGCGCCGACCACGTCGAACGCGGACTCGGTGCCGTCGACGAAGGCCGCCGTGCCGCCGCCGACGGGGCCGACGACGTGCGCGTTGGTGAGCAGGAAGCCGTCATCGGTGAAGACGACGGCCGACCCGGCACCCTCCCGGACCGCGCCGCCGCGGCCGACGGCCCGCACGTGCAGGCTTGCCACGTGCGGGGTCACCTCGGCCGCGACCGAGCTCACTACGCGCGAGTAGGCGTCCAACGCCTCCGCGCCGCGGTCGTCCCCGTCCGGGACGGCGCGCCCGGCCAGCCCGGGCACCTCCGGGATCTCCGTCGCCACGCTCACCACCGCCTCGCCGCTTACACCGTTTCAGTCACCAATCCTCCGCCCCCGAGCCGCGTTCCGCCCTCCGCTGGGAGCGAACGCTCGCCCGTCCGCGGCGGCCGGTGCCGCGGGTGCGGCTGCGGCGCCTGGCGGTGCCGAGCACGCCCCGGGCGATCTCCCTGCCGGGCACGGTGGCCGCGGAGCCCAGTGCCGCGGGTACGGACCCGCCGGGGAGTCGCCCGGGACCCGCTGCCGCGCCGGATAGGGTCGGCTGGTGGCGGACAGGGCGACGGACCGGCTGGTGTGGGTCGACTGCGAGATGACCGGGCTCGACCTCCGCAAGGACGCGCTCATCGAGATCGCCGTCCTGGTCACCGACTCGGAGCTGCGCATCCTCGACGACGGCATCGACGTGGTCATCGCCGCGCCCGAGGAGCTGCTCGACGGCATGCTGCCGGTGGTCCAGGAGATGCACGCCGCGTCCGGCCTCACCGAGCTGGTCCGCTCGTCCCGGATCACTGTGCCGGACGCCGAGCAGATGGTGCTGGCGCACCTGCGCAAGCACATCCCGGACGCGCGAACCGTCCCGCTGTGCGGGAACTCGATCGCCACCGACCGCGCCTTCCTGGCCCGGGACATGCCGGAGCTGGACTCCTTTCTGCACTACCGGATGGTCGACGTGTCGTCGCTGAAGGAGCTGGCCCGGCGCTGGTATCCGCGGGTCTACTTCTCCCAGCCGCAGAAGGGCCTGGCCCACCGCGCGCTGGCCGACATCCGGGAGAGCATCCGGGAGCTGCGCTACTACCGGCAGACGCTCTTCGTGCCACCGCCTGGGCCGAGCGGCGAGGAGGCCCAGAAGGCCGCCGCCGAGGTGCTCGCCGTGGATCCGGCCTGAGCCGCTACCATGGTCCAGGCCGCTCGAGCGGCCGATGGTGGGTGTAGCTCAGCTGGTAGAGCACCGGGTTGTGGTCCCGGGTGTCGTGGGTTCAAGTCCCATCACTCACCCCATCGGTCCCACGGGATCGTCCAGTCGGGGACGTCCGTGTCCTTCGCCGAGAGCTTGACCGGCGTCCCGACGACCTCGACCACGTCGCCGACCTGAGCCAGTCCGAAGAACCAGGCGGCGTTCGCCGGGGACAGGTTGATGCAGCCGTGCGAGACGTTGGTCCGGCCCTGCTGGGCGACCGACCACGGCGCCGAGTGCACGAACTCGCCGCTGTTCGAGATGCGGGTCGCGTAGTCGACCTTCGTCCGGTAGCCGCCCGCGTCCAGAGCAAGCCCGTACGTCGTCGAGTCCATCACCTTGACCCGGTTCTTGTCGGTCACCACGTGTGGCCCGGTCTTGGTGAAGCGGCCCTTGACCTCCTTGCCCATGCTGACCGGGAGGGTCCGCGCGAGCTTGCCGTCGACGTACACCTTCATCCTGTGAGTGCGGGCGTCGGCGATGCTGACGTGTGAGCGACCGATGGTGAACTCGATGTGCCGGTCGGCCTTGGGCCCGCCGTACACGCCCTCGCCGAGCTTCACCCCGTAGAGGTCGGTGTCGAGCGCGACCTGCGTGCCGGGCTTCCAGTAGACCTTCGGGCGCCAGTGCACCTCGGTGTCGGAGAACCAGCGCCACGCGCCCTCGGTCGGCACCGAAGTGGTGACCGTCATCCGTGCGAGGGCGGTCTTCCGGTCGGCGACCGGGGCGTCGAAGTAGACCCGGATCGGCATGCCGACGCCCACCGTGGTGCCGCGCAGCGGCGAGACGGCGGGGAAGACCTGCTTGCGGGCCTTGGCGGTGGTGAAGGAGCTGGTCGCGGTCGTCTTCTCGCCGGTCGCGTTGGCCGCCTCGGCGGTGACCGTGTAGCGGGCGCCGAAGGCGAGCGGCGTCTTCGACGTCCAGGTCGTCTTGCCGGCGTCCAGGGAGCCCTTGATCTCGCCGGCGGCGCCGGCGACCTTCACCCCGGTCAGCGTGCCGCCGCCCGCGGTGACGACGACCTGATCGTCTGGCGCCACCCCGGTCGCGTCCTTGGCCGGCTCCACCGTCACCGTGGCGGGCGCGGTCTGATCCTGGGAGCCACCCCCTCCCGACCGGCTCCCGTCGCCGGATCCGCCGCCCGTGCAGCCGGCCACGAGCGCGAGCACAGCGACCAGCCCGGCCGCCCATCGGGCGACCACCGCCATGCCGCCTGCTCCCATCGCCACCGGACCGCCTTCCCCGAGCTCCCTGACGCCCTCATGGTGCCAGCGCCCTCTGACGGAACGCGGCGGAGCGCGCCGGCGTTCGCGGCGCCTCCCGGCGACCTGGTAACCTCTGCGACCGATGCGCCGCTAGCTCAATTGGCAGAGCAGCGGACTCTTAATCCGCGGGTTCGGGGTTCGAGTCCCTGGCGGCGCACCCTCGAAGACCGGGCCAACACCCTTGTTGACCTGGTCTTTCGTCGCTTTCGACGATCGTTTCCGGGGATCATGACTGTCCACAGTGGTCTAGTGTGCGCCCGAGGGGAGCCCGAGAGTGCGGGCTCGTGCCCGAGGGACCAGCGCGGCGGCCTTCTCGGCGGCGTCGCGGGCGACCTGGGGCAGCACCGAGGTGTAGGTGTCGGCGGTGATGGTGATCGAGGAGTGCCGCAGCAGCTGGGAGACGATCTTCATGTCGGCGCCAGTGGCGAGGGTGAGGGTGGCCGCGCCGTGGCGCAGGTCGTGCAATCGGATCGGGGGGAGTCCGGCGGCGGCGGCGAGCCGGGTGAATTGGTCGGTCACCACCGCGGGATGTACAGCTTCGCCGGTGGGGGTGGTGAACACCAGCCCGGTCTCGGACCAGCCCGGGCCGGCGGCCAGCCGCTCGGCATCCTGTCGTTCCCGGTGCTCGGCCAACACCGCGGCGGTGGCGGTGTCGAGGGCGATGGCGTCGGCCGACGTGTCGGTTTTCGGGTGGTCCAGGCCGGTTTCCCAGCCGTACTGCAGCAGCTGCCAGCGCACCGTCAAGGTGAGTCCGGTCAGGTCGAGGTCGGCCCAGTGCAGCCCGCAGGCCTCGCCGCGGCGCAGCCCGCGGAACGCGATGAGGTGGTAGAGCGGGTAGAGCCGGTCGCCGGCGGCGACGTCCAGGAACCTGCCGGTCTGTTCTGGGGTCCAGACCATGACTGGGGACGGCGTCTGTCCGGTCTGTGCCCAGCGGGTGAGGTGGTCGTCGGTCCACACGACCGGCTTGGGTCGCCGCCCGGACGGCAGCTCGACATGCACGGCTGGGTTGGCGGTGATGAGCTGCTGGCGGATGGCGTCGTTGAGCGCCTTGCGGAGGGTGGCCCGGATCCGGTGCAGCGTCGGCGGGGCGACCGGCCGCATCCGGCGCGCCGCGGCCCGGGCGACGGGGTCGGTGCTGGCCCGGGCCTGCTCGATGCGCTGGTTGCGGTCGCCGATCGCGTCGACCAGGTCGGCGATATGCCCGGGGCGGAGCCGGTCGATCCGGATCGCGCCCAGGTGCGGGATCAGGTGCAGCCGGATGTGCGCCTCGTAGGAGCGGAGCGTGTTGCGTTTGATGGTCCGCCGGCCGGCCAGCCAGCCGGTCAACCACTCGGCCACGGTGGGCAGTTGGTCGGCGGCGATACCGGTGTGCAGCCGGCGGCGGACCTCGTCGGTGGACGGCAGCGGGTGCCCGTCGCCGATCGCCTGCTCGATCAGATCCCCGACGACGGTGGCCGCGTGCCGGTCGTCGGCGGCGGGGAGGGCCAGCAGGCCGCGGGCGTGGTCGAGTTCGGCCTGCGCGTCCGTCTGGGTGGGGAAGCCGCCGCGGCGGCGCGGCCGGCGGACCCCGGCGGCGTTGGGCGGCAGTTCGAGCCGGTAGTACCAGATACCGTGCCGCCGCCGGGACATCTTGGGGCAGGCGGTTCCCAGCAGGCGGCCGGTCCGCGGGTCGCGGCACGAGCAGCGGCGGTAGGTGGACCCGGTAGCGGCCAACGAAACGGTCCTCCGCCATCTGGCGAACGGAACAGCCCCCGACAGCGGGGCTCGGTCTCCGGAGTCTCGCGCCGCACCCGGAATCCGTCGAGTCGGGGATGCGGAATGCGTGGCGGCACCGATCACTCCCGCGTAGCGGTGACTGTCGGGGTGGTGGTGTACCGTGCCAATACTCGTGTTACGGGGCTGACCTCGGGTTTCATGTGCGGTCAGGCCGCTCGCCGGTACTCGCTGATCAGGCCGGAGA
>Ga0210378_10000389_pt1 | contig 22220 bp, 15 predicted proteins | sample PLM1_60_b1redo_FD_155465 | JGI IMG/M metagenome (GOLD analysis project Ga0210378, IMG submission 155465) | Groundwater sediment microbial communities from an aquifer in East River, Colorado, USA - PLM1_60_b1 redo | ecosystem: Environmental > Terrestrial > Soil > Riparian zone | place: USA: East...
ACGAACAGCCCCAGGCCGTAGAGCATGCTCGCGCCGGTGAAGAGCTGGAAGAACACGGTGGCCCACGAGAAGGCCTGGCGCGTGCGCTCGTCGAATCGCTCCACGAGGTACTCCATCACCGTCGAGATGCGGGCCCGGCGCCACCGCACGGCGAAGACGAAGTAGCCGAGAAGGAACGTGACCGCGTTGCCGACGTAGAGCAGGATGGCGACGACGCCCTGCTGGTACGCCAAGCCCGAGGCGCCGGTGAACGTCCAGGCGCTGAAGCCGCTCATGAACGAGCTGAGGCCGGCCACCAGCCAGGGGATGCGGTTACCGCCCTTGAAGTAGTCGGACGCGCCGCGGTTGAAGCGCGCGGAGTAGATGCCGATGGCCACCATGAGCGCCATGTACGCCGCGACCACGACGTAGTCGACGGTGGTGGCGGTTTTCACGGCTCGGCTCCGTCCAACGCCCGGCGACTCAAGAAGTGGGAGAGGCGCTGGTCGGGAAGCGTGAGGGCGCGCCGGAAGCGCTCCTTCGCCTCGTCCTCGTGGCCGAGCGCGCGCAGCGTCATGCCCTGCGAATGCGCGACGACACCGGGGAAGTTCGTGCCTCCCGCGAAGAAGGTCGCCGATTGCGCGAGGGAGTCCTCCAGCCGCTTGCGCCAGGCCGCCTCGTCGGCGTCGCCCAGCTTCCGCGCCGCGAGGTAGGCGTAGGGGGCCGCGCGGAAGAAGCCGTCCTTGGCCTCCAGCGCTTTGCGCCAGTGCTCCTTCGCCTCCGCGTCGTGGCCGGCCGAGGCTTCGATCACGCCCAGCAGGTAATGGGCCCGCGGGGTCGTCAGGAAAGGGTCCATGCCGTCGCGAGTGAACGAGACGTCCGCCACCGGCCGGCCCAGGCCGCGGGCGATCGTGACCGCCTCGTCGCCGCGGCCGGAGCGGGCGCGAGCGAGCGCGCGCTGCAGCGCGACCTCCACGTACACCTGGCGCGGGTTGGTCCCCGCTTCCTCGCGGGGGAAGAAGCGGCCGGCGAAGAGCCGCTCCGCCTCGTCGGCGCGGCCGCCTTCGGCCATCGCCAGGGACAGCTTCTGCAGGAGGCTGGGTGGCATCGTCGCGCGGTCGGGGTAGCGCGACAGGGCGGCGATGCGCTCGGAGGCGGGCCGCCCGAGCAGGCTCATCGTCTGGTCGGCGCCGAGGTACAGGTCGAGGTTGGTCGGGTCCGCGTCCATGCCCTCGAGGAAGACCTCGAGCGCCGCCTTCGGGTCGTGCCCCACGTGGAGCAGCGTCAAGCCGAGGTTGCGGTGAAGGACCGGTAGCCGGCTATCGACACGCCGCGCCTGCTCCCACTCCTTTTGTGCGGCCTCCGCCATGCCGCTCGATAAATAGAGCGAGCCGAGGAGGTATCGCGCGGTGGCGTCCTGGGGGTTGGCTTCGAGCGCGGCGCGAAAGACGGGGAAGCTTTCGCCGCGGCTGGGAAAGACGTAGCGCGTGGACATCTTCGAAGCCGCCGCGAAGTCCGCCGCGCCGGAACCGCCCTGCTTCTGCCGGCAGTAGCCGCGGTAGTAAGCGATCTCCGGATCGTCCTGGGGCGCGGCCGCGCCCGGCTCCGAGTGGACGCCGGCCCCCGTGGGGTAGTGCCGGTCGAGAAGGTCGAGCGCGTCGTCCCAGGCGCCTACCTTCATGTACTGGATGGCGACGTCCAGCACGCGCTGCGCGTCGCCGGCCAGGTGCGCCCACAGAGCCGGGTCGGGCGAGCCGAGGCGCTGCGCCTCGTAACGCAGGGCCGAGCTGGCCGGGTCGAGCCGCCGCCAATGGCGCAGGCGTTCCCGGGCTTCCGCCAGACGGCCGGTGCGGCGCAGGAGCGCGACCTCCACCGCGCCCACGGCGGCGGTGGGCGACACGGCGAGAGCATCCCGTACCCGGGCCAGTGCCTTCGCGCGGTCGCCCGCGCGCGCGTCGAGACGGGCCAGCTCCAGCAGCGCGGCGGAGCGGAAGGCGCGGAAGTGCTGGGCCTTCTCCCATTCCGCTCGGGCCTTGGCCTCATCTCCGAGATGGGCATGCGCCAGGGCGAGGTAGTGCTGCAGCTCGGCGTCGTTCGTCACGCGCTCCCCGGCGCGACCGAGGAGCGCCCGGGCCTCGTCGTACCGCTTCAGCCCTACCGCCAACCGGCCGGCCGCCTTCGACAAGCCGAAGCTGCGGGGGAATCGCTTCAACCCTTCCTGGTAGGTGGCCCACGCGACGAGCCGCCGGCCGTCCAGCTCCTGGTCGGTGCCCAGCCGCACGAAGTCGTCGTCCGAGCGCTTCTCCGGCGGCGGGTACTCGAACGCCGGTTGGGGGCCGAGCTTGATCTCGCTCGCCGGCGCGAAGTCGAAGCGGTCTTCGGTGTGGGCGAGCAGGACACGTCCCGCGCCGTCCGCGACCTCGACCGTGTAGCGCTTGGCGGTGTCCAGGCCCGTGAACGTCCTCGTGTACGCGCCAGAGGGCGTGAGCGTCAAGGGCGCGGACGCCACCACGGTGTCGCCGTCCTTCACGCGCAGCGCGCCCCCCCGCACCGCCTGGTTGACGTTGATGCCCACCGTGAGGCCTCCGGCGTCCGCCCGCTGAAGAGAGACGACCGCGTCCAGCGTCGCGCGCGTGATGCCGCCGATCTGCCGCACCGGCATCCAATACTCGCGGAACTGCACCGACTCCTGCGGCTGGAGGAAGCCGTACGTCTCCTGGTTGCGGAAGAGACCGGCCTGCACCTCGACGTAGGCGCTGTTGTCGTCCGAGAGGGCCTTGCGCCAGTCCAGCGCATCGGCGTCGGCTCCCCACGACCAGAACTTCTTGGTCGGGGCATCCACGGGCGAGGAATAGTGGACCGCCCCCGCGCGGGTGCGCGGATGGTAGACGCCCATGAACGGCTCGCGGCTGCCGTGGCTGAAGAGCGAGACCGGCCCGTAGATGTGGTTGCCGGGGATGCTCAGGTCGACCCCGGCCGCGTTGACCGGCCACGTGTCGACCTCGGTGAACCCGTGCGATGCGGTGAAGCGCTGCGGGTAATGGATGCGGCTGTCGTCCCACACGCGCACCGCGGCGTTGCTCCACCAGTAGAAGCGGTGCCGGGTCGCGGTCGGGTTCTCCAGCGTGATCGTCTGCTCCAGCAGCGACCGGCCCGGCCGCAGCGTGAGCTCCACCCTCCACCGCATGCCGTAGACGCGGTCCACGTTGCCGATCCACACCGAGGCGCTGCCGTCGGGGCGGCGGGTGGTTGCCCAGTCGACGGGTGAGACCGTGACCCAACTGTGCGAGACGGGGAAGTTGAACTCGATGCCGAGGGCCACCCACGAGCCGCGGTACGACACCTGCGCCTTCTTGAGCGCGGTCTGCGCGTAGAACATGTCGGCCCCGTTCGACTTGTCCACGCAGTTGTAGAGGTGGCCGCCGAGGTCCGGGAGCACCGCGCAGCGCAGGTACTCGTTCTCGAGGTTCAGCGTTCGCCAGCTCTGGACGGAGCGCCGGTCGGTGAGGTTCTCGCGAATCGTGTAGGGGTAGTTGAAGCGGCGGGTCTGGAACACGTCGAACGGCGGGTTCACGTCCGGCAGGCCCTCCTCGTAGGTGGGTATGTCCATCGTCCCTTCCCACACCCGCACCGCCGCGGCGGGCGTGGCGAGAGCGGCGAGCAGGATCGGCGTGGCGAGGATGCTCATGCCTCCGTCCTTTCCCCGAGGGCCGCCGACTCCTCATCGAGAAACAGCGTGGCGTTGGGGTGTCGCCTCAGGATCGTGGCGGGGCAGGCGGTGGTGGCCGGGCCGTCGAGGGCCGCCTTCACCGCGGCGCGCTTGGCCGGCCCGGGAACGATCGCGACCGCGCGGGAAACCCCCATGATGAACGGGATCGTGAGCGAGAACGCCGTGCGGGGGACGTCCTCGACGCGCGCGAAGCCGCCGTCGTGGACCTGCTGGCGGCGGCACGGCTCGTCGAGCTCCACCACCCGCACGTCGAGCTTTTCGGCGAAGTCGCACACGGGGGGGTCGATGAACGCGAGATGGCCGTTCTCGCCCACGCCCAGGATCGCGAGCTGCGGGCGATCGCGCTGGAGCAGGGCCGCGTAGCGCGCGCATTCGCCGGCCTGGTCGGTGGCCTCGCCGTCGATGCCGTAGAAGGCCTGCACGGGAACGTGATCGAACAGGCGCTCGGTGAGGAAGCGCCGGAAGGAAGCGGGGTGGCGCGGGCCCACGCCCACGTACTCGTCAAGATGGAAGGCGACGAGCTTTCGCCACGGGACGGACGAGTCCGCCCGCAGCGCGGCCAGGAACTCGTTCTGCGAAGGGGCGGAGGCGAAGATCACCACCGCGCGGCCCTCGCGGTCCGCCGCCTCGCGGATCCGCGCGGCCACTCGCGCGGCGGCCGCGCCGCCCATCGAGGGACGGTCGGGGTACACCTCCACCGCCAGCCGTCCCCGGCCGAAGGCACGGGCCGGGGGCGCCGGCCGCGACGGCTCGCTCTCGCCGCGGACGCGGCGCAGGACACCTGACGCCCAACGCATGAAGCGCGGCAGCGCGACTTCGGGCTCCTCGATCGACGGGTGCCAGCGCTTCTCCCACTCGAAGGACACGAAGCCGCCGTAGCCGCGGCCGTGCAGGATCGCGAGCACTTCGGCGGCCGGGAAGTCGCCCTCCCCGACGAGCGCCGGCGTCCACGACGGCCCGCCGCCCGTGCCGGGCGCGCGCTTGACGTCCTTAAGGTGCACGTGACGGATGCGCTCGCCGAGCACCCCCGGAGCGTCGTGGGGAGTCTCTCCCGCCTCGAACGCATTCGCCGGGTCCCACACGACCCCCGCGGCGCCCGAGCTCACGCCCTCGAAGAGCGACAGCGTATCCGCGGCCCGGGCGAAGTCGCCGTGCGACTCGATCCAGACCTCGACGCCCATCCGCTCCCCGGTCCGAGCCAGCATCTGCAGCGAGTCGGCGATCCAGCCCCGCGTCGCGGCCAGGTCGGCCCCGGGCTGGATGCGGTCGCCGAAGACGCGGATGCCCTTCGCGCCGAGCTGCGCGGCGAGCTCCAGGCTGCGCAGCGCTTCCGCGCAGGAGCGGGCGCGGGCGGAGCGATCCGGATCGTGAAAGGAGCACCGCGTGTCCACGCAGCTCACGGCGAGCCCGGCGTCGCGCAGCCGGCGTCGCGCCTCGCCGAGGCGGCGGCCGCTCAGCTCCGGGCGCGCCCACAGCGCGTCGTCACCCTCGAGGAAGCGCAGCTCGACGCCGTCGTAGCCCTCGCGCCCCGCGACGTCGAGGACGCGCTCGAGACTCCACGACGGGCAGCCGAGGGTGGAGAAGCTCAGCTTCACGTCATCCGCTCCAGCATGTCGGCGGTGACCCGGTTGCGGACCGGCCGCCCGCGCGCGAACCGGCCCAGGTCGTCCAGCAAGGCATCCGCCATTTGCCGCCGGACCTCGGCCTGTGCCGAGCCGACGTGGGGGGTGAGCACAGCGCCCCGGGCCCGGCGCAACGGGTGACGCGTGGGAAGCGGCTCGAGCGGGTCGGTGACGTCGAGGGCGCACCGCAGCCGGCCTCGGCGCACTTCGCGCGTCAGGGCGCGCAGGTCCATGAGGCCGCCCCGCGCCACGTTGATGACGGTGGCGCCGTCGGGCAGGAGAGCCAGCGCGCGCCGGTCGAGCATCCCCCGCGTCGCGTCCGTGAGGGCGGCGGCGAGGATCAGGAAGGGCGACGCGGCGAGCACGTGGCGGAGCGGGGCCAGCGTGACGCCATGCCGCCGGGCGAGGGTGCGCGAGGCGTAGGGATCGTGCACGAGCAGCCTCGCGCCGAAGGGGCGGAGCAGCGACGCCACCGCCTGCCCGATCCGGCCGAAGCCCACGACGCCGACCGTGCGACCCCGTACCGTCTCGTTCCCCGCTCCGTGGGTGTGCGCCCGCACGTAGGCGTCGTACGCGGGCCGCCGCAGCGCCTGGCGGTGCGCGTCGAGGTTGCGGGCCGCATGGAGGAGGAACGCCACCGCCAGCTCCGCCACGTAGGGAGCCATCGGACCGGCGGCGTTCGTGATCGTGATGCGGTCGAAGAGCGGCCGGGCGAACCGGCCTTTCACCTCGCCGCCGCAGTGCGCCACCAGCCGGAGGCGGGGCGCGGCCTTGGGAAGGGAGGCGTCGAAGCGCGGGCTGTCCCATGTCGTGAGGAGGGCATCGGCCTCGGCGAGCAGCGACCGCACCGGCGGCGTGAGCGAGCGCGCGGCCACGCGCCGCCAGCGGTAGAGCCGCGACAGGCGCCGGCGACGGGGGGCGTCGAAGAAGGAGCGGAAGAGCGGCTCCCCGGCCAGCACCAGAAGGACGGGCTTCGGGCGCTTCATACGAACTTCACGAGGCCTCGCCCCGAGCTGCGGTCGTTGCGCACGAGGAGCAGGACGAGGCCGGCGGCGACCAGCGGCACCAGGCTGGCCGTGATCAGGATCGGCTTGAACGAGAAGCGGTCGGCGACCACCCCGATGAAGAACGTGGAGACGATCGTGCCGGCGCCCGCCGCCGCGCCCGCCATCCCCGCGACGGAGGCGACCGCTCGGTTCTGGAAAAGATCCGCGGGGAGCGCGAGGGCCATCGTCGACAGCGTCGCGTAGGAGAACGTCGCGACCGCGAAGCAGGCCACGAGGGGCACGAAGCTCGACAGGTACGCGGCGGGGACGAGCGTCAGCACGCCCAGCGCGCCGGCCACGATCAGGACCTTGCGCGCCCGGCCGACGCTCCAGCCGCGGGCGATCAGGAAGCTCGAGAAGCCGCCGCCGAAGAAGTTGCCGAGATCGGCGGCCAGGAACGGGACCCAGAAGCCGGTCGCAGTGTCCTCGATCGCAAAGCCCTTGCTTGCGAGGTAGATCGCGAACCAGTCGGTGATCATGAACCACACCGGGTCGCTGAGACCGCGGGCGGCGATGACGCCCCAGGTCTGGGGCAGGCGCAGCAGCGTGCCCCAGCCGGGCGCGGGCCCCGTTTCGCCCGGCGCCGCGTCCTGCGCCTGCTCGGCCGCGCGGTCCGCGAGGAGCATCTGCCGCTCTTCCGCCGAGATACGCGGATGCGTTTCCGGCGGATAGTAGCTGCGGCGCCAGAATACGAGCCACACAAGACCCAGCAGGCCCGTGATGACGAAGGCCGGACGCCATCCGCCCAGCGTCGCGTAGAGGAAGGGCACGAGCACGACGGCGATGGCGGCGCCGAAGGAGGATCCGCTGTCGAACAGGGCGACTGCCCAGCCCCGCTCGCGCCGCGGGAACCATTCCGCCACCGCCTTCGTCGCTCCCGGCCAGTTCGCCGCCTCGCCCGCGCCCAGGAGGAACCGGAACGCGCAGAAGCTGCGCAGCCCGGTGGCGAAGGAGGTGGCGATCGCCGCGAGCGAGTACCAGAGGACGCCGATCGACAGGCCGTCGCGCGTCCCCCAACGGTCGAGCCAGCGGCCCGTCACCGCCTGGCCCACGGTGTAGGCGATGCGGAACGAGATGATGACGACGGCGAAGCTCTCGTTCGACCAGCGGAACTCCTCCTTGAGGTGCGGCCCGAGCACGCTGAACGTCTGGCGGTCGAGGTAGTTGATCACGGTGGAGAACAGCAGCAGCGCGCCGATCCACCATCGATAGCGGCCTCTCACGCTCCCCACTCCAGCGCCCATACGAGGACCTTCCGGTCATACGTTCCCGCCGCCGCCCACCGTCCGTCGCGGGCGAGGGAGACCGACAGGACGGAGCCCGACGTCTTCTCCGTCCACGCGCAGCGGCCCGAGGCGACTTCCCACAGCCGCACCGTCTTGTCCTCGCCTCCGGAGAGGGCCCACGCGGCGTCGCCCAAGAAGCACACCGCGCGCGCCGCATCGGCGTGGCCTTCGAGCACGCGCAGGCACCGCCCGGACTGGACGTCCCACAGCCGCAGGGTCCGATCGCGGCTGGCCGTGAGCGCCTGCCGGCCGTCGGCGCTGATCGTAACCGAGTACACCGCGTCGGCGTGGCCTTCGAGCACACGGAGGGCCGTGCCGCGCGCGCCATCCCACACGCGCACCGAATGGTCCATCCCCGCCGACACGACGAGGCTCCCGTCGGAGGTGAGCGCCACCGCGCGCACCCAGCCGGTGTGGCCACGCAAGACGTGCACCTCCCGCCCGGTCGGCAATTCCCACAGTCGAACCGTGGTGTCGACGCCTCCGGAGGCGGCCCGAACGGCGGCGGCGTCCACGGCCACGGCGCTGACCTCGCCTTCGTGTCCCGCGAGGTCGCGCAGCACGGCCCCCGTGGTGGTGTCCCAGATCCGGAGCAACCCTTCGCCCGCGACGAGCTCGCCGCTGGCGGAGAGCGCCCGATGCCCGTCGCGGCTGAGCGTCACCGCGTTGACGTCGTGCGTCAGCCCCTCGAACAGGTGCGCGCAACGGCCGCCGGGCAGCTCCCAGAGCCGCAGCGTGCGGTCGAGGCTTCCCGAGAGGAGCCAGCGGCCGTCGGCGGCCACGCAGACGGAGCTCACCCGCCGCGTGTGCCCGGTGAAGACATCGAGGGCCCGGGCCTTCACCGCAGCGGGCTCACCGTCACGCGGGGGAGAAGCGCCTCCACGTCGTCGCGCCGCACGACCCCGGTTTCCGGCGTGGCGGCGTTGGCCGCCCCGCAGGCCACGCCCAGCCGCAGCGCCTCCTCCGCGGACGCGCCGCGGGCCAGGCCCACCGCCATCCCTCCGAGGAGGCAGTCTCCCGAGCCCACGGGGTTCACGGCCTGTACCGTCACCACCGCGTGCAGGGCTCGGCCCTCCCAGCACGCGACCGCGCCCTGAGGTCCCAGGGACACCACGGGCAGCGCGACGCCTCGGGCCTCGAGCGCGCGCGCGGCCCGCGCCGCCTCACCGACGCCGCCGACAGGTGCGTCCAGCAGCGCGGCGGCCTCGTCGCGGTTGGGCTTGACGAGGAACGGCCGCGCTTCGACCGCGCGCCGCAGAGGCTCGCCGCTCGTGTCGACGCCGCACCGACGGCCGGCGGCGCGCAGCTCGGCGGCAAGGCCGGCGTAGTCGGACGGCTCCATGCCCGGCGGCAGGCTGCCGCACAGCAGAGAGATCTGCGCGTCCGCGGCCAGCATCCGGAAGCGGGCCAGGATCTCCCGCCGCGTGTCGGCGCTGACCTCCGGGCCCGGCTCCAGCAGCTCGGTGACCCGTCCTTCGCCGTCGCGCACGGCCAGGCACGTGCGCACGCTTCCCGCGGTCGGCACTCCGTGGAACTCGACGCCGCGCTCGCCGAGGAAGTCCTCGAAAAGCGCGCGGTGCGTGTCGTCGATGAGGCCGACGAGGCGCACCGGCTCGCCGAGCGCGGCCGCGGTGAGGGCGACGTGCGCCCCCTTGCCTCCGGGCCGCGCGCGGACGTCGCGGACACGGCTGACCCCGCCGATACGGATCTGGTCCGTGCGCATGGACTTGTCGACCGATGTGTTGAAGCCTCCGACCGTGATCACGCGGGGCGCCGCACGAGGCGCTCCGCCTCTTCCGCCGTCGGCTGGCGCGCGGTTCCGCCCAGGCCGCGCGTCGAGAGGCTACCGCACGCCACGCCCCAGCGCAGGCTTTCCTCGAGCGGGCGGCCGGCGAGCCACGCGTGCAGGAAGCCGGCGTTGAACGAATCGCCCGCCCCCGTCGTGTCCACCGCTTCCATCGAGAAGGAAGGCGCTTGCAGGATCCGGCCGTCGTCGGTCAGCGTGGCGGCGCCCTGCGCCCCGAGCTTGGCCACGGTGCGCATGCGGCCGCCGGCGAGCACCCGCAGCGCGTCCGGGACGGCGTCGGTGCGGGTGATGCCGCGCAGCTCGACCTCGTTGGGAAAGAACAGGTCCACTTCGGCCAGCGTCTCCCGCAGGTCCTTCTCCCAGCGCTCCGAGGGGTCGAAGCCGGGATCCAGCGAGGTTGTGAGGCCGGCGGCACGGGCGCGCGCGAAGAGGGACCGGACGCCCGGGCGGAGGCCTTCCTGAAGGAAATAGGAGGAGACGTGGACGTGGCGGGCGCCGCCGAACGCGGCGTCGGCAACGTCGGCCGCCCGCAGCGCGCCGATCGCCCCGATGAAGGAGACGAGGGCGCGGTCGCGCGGCGAGGTGATCGACACCGTGACCCCGGTCTTGAGCGCCGGGTCGCGGATCACGCGGCTCATGTCGATCCCGGCCGCCGTCATCGCGTCGACGCAGAACGCTCCCCAGGGGTCGTCACCGACCTTACCCACGAAGGAGACGGGATCGCCGAGGCGAGCCAGCCCCATCGCACAGATGGCGGAGGCGCTGCCGAGGGTCATGACGAAGTCGTCGACGAGCACCTCTTTCCCGGCGGTGGGGAACGCGTGGTAACCCTGCAGGATGAGGTCGGGGTTGATTTCGCCAATTATGAGAATCCGGGGGGGTGCTGGGCCATCGGCACCCCCCCGCGCGCATTCGCGCTCCCCCCCCTGTCGCTCGCGCCGGAATGAATCCGGCGCTCGCTGCTTCTTGCCCGCCGGCTTCACTACGTCCTCCGATGGATCGCGAAGCTCTCCACGACCCGGCTGATCACGCCATCGTCGGAGGGGGAGTCGGGGCGAAGGCCGATGGCCATGCACCGGAAGAACGCGAGGGTCTGCCCGACCAGCACGTCGAGGATGGTGGCGTCGTCGTCGTCCACCGCGCCCAGCCCGGGCACGTCGACGACGAGGTCGCCCGGAGAGACGAGGTCCTCGGGCACGTCGGCTCCCACCAGCACCTTCCGGGCGCCCAGGCCCTTGCGCTTCAGCTCGCGCACGAGGTCGGCCTCGTAGGCCCGGACGACGGCGTCGGCGGAGAGGAAGCAGACGACGAGCGCCCCGTCGTCGACCGCGGCCATCGGGCCGTGGCGCAGGCCCAGATAGGTCTCCGGGAACGTCATCACCTGGCCCGCGGTCATCTCCAGCATCTTGAGCGCGGCCTCGCGCGCGGCACCGTGGCGGCCACCGCTTCCCAGGTATATCGCGGAGCGGAACTCGGTGCGGGCGGCGGCGGCGAGGCCGTCGCCGTGGCGGAGCAGCACCTGGGCGGCCAGGCCGGCCAACCGCAGGGCGCGCGCTTCGTAGTCCTTCGGCGCGTCGGTGAGCGCGAGCAGCCGACCGGCGAGGACCATGTTCGTGAAGCTGCTCGTCATGACGAGGCTGCGGTCGCAGGTCTTGTCGTCGAGGATGACGGTCGTGACGCTCGGGTCCGCGTTTCCCCGCGCCGCCAGCCGCCCATGCCGGTTGCAGGTGATGACGAGGTGGCGGCACGAGGCCTCCGCGCGCAGGCCGTCGAGCACCGCTACGCTCTCCGGGCTGTTGCCGGAGCGGGCGAAGGACACGACGAGGCAGGGGCCGGTGCGCGGCAGGCGCCCCTGCGGATGCGTGAGCAGCTCGCCCGAGGCCACCGCCTGCACGGGAATGCCCAGCGCGGCCTGGAGGCCGGGGGCCAGACACTCGCCAGCGTAGAGCGAGCTGCCCGAGCCAGTCAGCGCGAGCACGCCCCGGCCGCTCGCGGTGACGTGGGCAAGGGCCGAGCGCAGCTCGCCGGCGCGGGGGGCCAGGTTGCGCGCGGTCTCGATCCAGGTGAAGGGTTGCTGCGCGATCTCGCGCAGCGTGTGGTGGTATCCACGGCGCGACTGCTCGTCGGCGGGATCCTCGAGGAGCGTGCCCAGCTCGCCGCCGGCGGAGGCGAGCAGCCGGAGCCAGTCGTCGACGGAGGCAGTCTGGAGCGTGCGCTCCACCGCCGCGGGGCCGGTTTCGGATCGCGATCTCGTGCGGGGGAGCGGGTCCAAATCCGTTTACCTCCCCCGCCTTGTTGACAGGGAAGCCTGCTACCGACTATAAGACGGCGAGAAAAGGCAAGCGGGTGAAGGCTATCGAAACCAAACGAAAGAGTCAACCCCTTCGCGCCCCCGAAATCGGGGCGGCGCTCCGGCATCTCTCCCTCTCCCACGGTAAGAGGGTCCGCCTGTGGCGGATGCTCTACGGCGCCGGACCCGCCAACGGGACGCTCCTCGTCCTGCCTCTCGACCAGGGGCTCGAGCACGGGCCCGCGGATTTCTTTTCCAACCCCGCGGCGCTCGACCCCGACTTCCAGTTCCGGCTCGCGCTCGAGGGCAACTACTCCGCCATCGCGCTCGGCATCGGCCTGGCCGAGAAATACATGCGCGACTACGCGGGCCGAGTCCCGCTGATCCTGAAGCTGAACGGCAAGACCAACATTCCCGACGACGAGGAAGCGGTCTCGCCGCTCGCGGCGGACGTGGAGGACGCGGTGCGGCTGGGCGCGGACGCGGTCGGCTATACGCTCTACGTCGGCTCGCCGCGGCAGGACGAGGAGATTCGCCAGCTCCGCGGCGTGCGCAAGGACTGCGAGCGCCTGGGAATGCCTCTCGTGATGTGGTCCTACCCGCGCGGCCGGGCGATCGAGGCGAAAGGCGGCAAGGGCACGCTCTACGCGCAGGACTACGCGGCGCGCGTGGCCGAGGAGCTGGGCGCCGACCTCGCGAAGCTGCACGAGCCGGGCGAGGACGACGAGCGCTCGCCGGCCGCCTATCGCGCGCTTCGCGAGGCCGCGCCGGCGCGCCTGCGCCGCGTCGTGCGTTCCGCGGGCCGCGTCATGGTCCTCTTCTCCGGCGGCGTCAAGCAGGACGACGACGAGGCGGTGCTGCGCAAGGTGAGGAGCTACATGGACAGCGGCGCGACCGGCGTGATGTTCGGCCGCAACATGTGGCTGCGATCGTTCGACCGCGCCCTCGACCTCACGCGGCGGGTCCACCGCATCATGAGCCGTCACCCCCGCTGATCCATCACAGGGAGGCCCCATGAGCATCAAACGCAGGGAGTGGCTGGCGCGCCTGGCCGCCGGCGGCGCCGGACTCCTGCTGCCGTCCCGCCCCGCGCCCGCTGCCCCGCTCCAGGCGCCGGCTCCGTCGCCGTCGCCGGAGAGCTGTCCGCTCGCGCTGAAGGATTTCCAGCCGAGGAGCATGCTGCACGTGACCGAGCACAGGGTGGCGCGCGCGCTCTTTCCCGTGATCGACATGCACACACACCTCGGCTGGTCGAGGGGCGAGGAGATGACGTTCCTGGCGACTCCGGCCCAGCTGCTCCCGGTGATGGACCGGAAGAACGTCCGCACGATGGTGAACCTCACCGGCGGCCGCGGGGCGGGGCTGGCGGAGTCGATCCGCCGGTTCGAGAGTGCGGCTCCCGGCCGCTTCCTGACGTTCACCGAGCCGTCATGGACGCGCGTGAGCGAGCCCGGCTACCCGCAGTGGCAGGCCGACGAGATCGAGCGCGCGAAGAAGGCCGGCGCGAGGGGCCTGAAGGTCCTGAAGATGCTGGGCCTGTTCCTCCGCGAGAACGGCACGACCGGGACGCTCGTGAAGGTCGACGACCGCCGCTTCGACCCGATGTGGGATGCGTGTGGACGGCTCGGACTCCCGGTCGCCATCCACGTCTCGGACCCCGAGGCGTTCTTCACCCCCATCGACCGGTTCAACGAGCGCTACGACGAGCTGGGGAACCACCCCGACTGGTCGTTCCACGACCGGGACTTCCCGAGCAACGCCGAGCTGCTGGAGGCGCGCAACCGGATGTTCGCGCGCCACCCGAAGACGCAGTTCATCGTGCTCCACGTGGGCAACAACGCCGAGAACCTCGGCTACGTGTCCGAGAACCTGGACCGCTTCCCGAAGACGGTCGTCGAGCTGGGCGCCCGCATCGGCGAGCTGGGCCGCCAGCCCCGCACCGCCCGCCGGTTCATCGAAAAATACCAGGACCGCGTCCTCTTCGGCACCGACGCGGTCCCGCCGCCCGACGGCGAGAACTACCCGCAGCAGGTCTTCAAGGACGAGCTGTACGAGATCTACTACCGGTTCCTGGAGACCGAGGACGAGTACTTCGATTACGCGCCGGCCGTCGTCCCGCCCCAGGGGCGCTGGCGCATCTACGGGCTCGGGCTGCCGGAGCCCATCCTCAAGAAGGTCTACCACGACAACGCGGCACGGATCCTGGGCGTGACGTAGCGCGGCCGTGCCTTCCGGTTTCATCATTCGGCCCATGACGCCGGAGGACATTCCGGACGGGCTGCGGCTGTGCCGCGCCGCCGGCTGGAACCAGCGCGAGGCGGACTGGCGCGCGCTGCTCGGCCTGAATCCGGGCGGCTTCGTCGCCGCCGTGTCCGATGGCGCGGTGGTGGGTACCGGCGGCGCGGTTCGTTACGGCACCTCGCTCGCGTGGGTGTGCATGATCCTCGTGGACCCCGCCGCCCGGGGCCAGGGGATCGGCACGAGGATCATGGAGGACCAGCTCGAAAAGCTGAAGGGCGTCGCCGTGGTGGGCCTGGACGCGACGCCGCGCGGGCGGCCCGTCTACCTGAAGCTCGGCTTTCGGGACGCGCGCCCGCTGGCGCGGTTCGAGGCGCGGCTCGCCGCGCCGTCCGTGCGTGCGGCGGGCGTCCGCCCGTTGACGCAGGCCGGCCTGCCGGCGGTCCTGGCCTGGGACCGTGAGGCCTTCGGCGCCGCCCGCGGCGCGCTGTTGCGCTGGGCTCTCGGGCAGGCGCCGGAATACGCGTGGTGCGCCACGGGCGCGGGCGGTCTGCTCGGTTACTCCTTCGGCCGGCACGGGCACAACGCGGAGCACCTGGGGCCCGTGGTCGCCCGCAACGAACAGGCGGCCCGCGACCTCGTGGCCGCCGGCCTCGCCTCCGCCTCCGGCCGACCCGTCTTCATCGATGCGCCGAGCGAGCCGGCGGAGTGGGCGAGCGCGCTCGGCGGCCTGGGCTTCGTCGAGCAGCGCCCTTTCACGCGCATGTACCGGGGGGACGCCAAAGAGCCGGGCCTTCCTGAGCAGCTCTTCTCCGTCGTTGGGCCGGAGTTTGGATAGCCGCCTGGAGTAAGAAAGCGGATCAAAGCACTCGCGAAGGAAGGTTTCTCAGACGCCGGTCAACTGGATCTCCTTGTCGCCAAAGCGAGCCACCACCTTGAGCTCACCGCCGAGTGCCCGCACGTAACGGCGTAGCGTGGATACCAGATGGTCCTCGCGCCGCTCGGTGCGCGACAACTCGCCTTGCGTCATCTTGGCCTTCTCCGCGACTTGGGCTTGGGTCGCCCCGACGAACTCGCGGAGCTTCTGGAGGTTCAACTCCAGGAGCTCCGCATCCACCCGGCGAGCGATCCGCTCTGTACGCTCTGCACTAAGACGCTCCGACTTAAATGCCGACCAGCTACGTACTGCCATTTAATTCATCCTGCCCCATTGGGGGCGTAATATCGTTCCAATACTTGGGAGAAGCCTATTTGCGGCTCCTCCTTCTGTCGTTCCCTCAGATACTCAGCCCAGACCCGCTCACACAGCGGAATGTACGTCATATAGAACCTGTCGTCGCCGGTCTTGTCACCGCCGATCAGAAGGGCCGCGTCCCGCCACGGGTCGAACGCGTAGAACACGCGAAGCGCATGGCCTTCCGACTGCACCCGTAGCTCGCGCAACGGAAAGGATGCGCCCTTGATCGCGCTGGACCGTGGAAACCCGAGCGCAACCCCCTCGCGTTCCAGCAGGTCCACTGCCACGGTTACGTCGTCCTGCTCGCCTTCTGCGAGACCATCCCACCATTGCTCGAAGTCACCCGTGACGTTGATCTCAACCACGCCTTCAAATATAGGGCAAAGAGCATATGCTGTCAAGCTCATACTAGTTCCGGGCGCTGTGCTCACTGGGGCGAGCCTGAGCTAGTGGGAAGGGCCGGCGAGCTCCTTCAGCGTGCGCGCAACATCGGGCTGCTGCGGGTCGCGCTTGAGCGATTCGTGGAAGGCCTGCGCCGCGCCGGAACGGTCGCCGAGCGCGAGGCGCGTGAGGGCGAGCCCATTGAGCGCCATGCTCGAGCGCTGACCGGCCGCGAGGGCCCTCTCGAAGAACGGCAACGCTTCGGCCGAGCGGCCGCTTGCCGCGAGCGCGCCCGCGAGGTAAAGGAGCGCTTCTCCGTTACCGCGCTCGCGCTCGACCGCCTTGCGGAAGAGCGCGATCGCCTCGTCGGAGGCGCCCGCGCGCATCCGCAGTACCCCCAGCTTCGTCATCGCGCCGGCGTCGGCAGGATCGACCTCGAGGATGCGACGGTAGCGCTTGCCCGCTTCCTCGAGCCGGTCCTCGAGCAGCGCGAGATCGCCCAGGCCGCGCAGGGCTTCGACGTGGTCGGGGACGAGGGTGAGGACGCGCTCGTAGGCGGAGGCAGCGTCGGCGTTCTTCCCGCGCTTGATGTGGATCTCTGCGATCGAGAGCCAGGGCTGGGCGAACTTGGGGTTCTCGCGGGCTGTGCGCTCCAGCTCCTGCATGGCCTCGTCCAGCCGGCCGGCAAAGCGAAGGTTGTCACCGAGCATGACGCCGTCCTCGGCGCCGAGACGTCCGTCCTTTTCGAGGCGGCGGAGCTCCGCGATGGCGAGGGCAAACCGTCCGGAGGCCTCGTAGGCCACCGCCCGCGCGCGCCGGGCCATCACCAGGCTCGGATCCTCGGCCAGCACCGACGAGAGCTCACGGATGGCCTGATCGGGATCGGTCCGGGCCGCCGACACCCCGCGATTGAGCCGGGGGAGCAGTCGCGCCCCATCCTTGGGGTCCCGGCCCATCGTTCCCGCCGGGGTCCTGGGCTTGCTGCCCCCGCCGCCCACATAGCCGAGGGCTGCGAGCCGCTCCGCGGTCTCTGGATCCACGGCCGCATCCGCCGAGGGAACGGCGCGCGAGAGTGCGGCGTGGAGCTTCGTACGCAGCTCCCCCGCCCGCGCCGGGTCCTGCGTCACGCGATCGGCGGCCTCGTTTGCGTCCGTGGCCAGATCGTAAAGCTCGGGCCGGGGAGCCTCGATGAACTTGAACTGCGCGGTGCGCCACGCGTGGAGGGGCGCCCAGCCGTACTCCCGCTCCGGGTAGAGCGATTCGGCATAAACGGGGGCGTCCGCCATCTCGCGGCCTTCCGCGGCGGGACGCAGGGACCGCCCCTCGATGTCCGGCCGCGCAGGAAGGCCGGCGTAGTCCAGCAGCGTGGGGAAGACGTCGATGCCACGCGCGACGGTCGTGGTCACGCGACCCGCGCCGATGCCGGGCCCCGCCATGATCCACGGGATCCGGAGCGTCGCGTCGTACACGAATAGACCGTGCGTGCCCTCGCCGTGGTCGCCCAGGCTCTCGCCGTGGTCCGCGGTGACGAGGACGAGCGTGCGGCCGAGAGAGCCCGCCTTTTCGAGCGCGGCCAGCAGGCGAGCGATCTGCCGGTCCACGAACGCGATCTCTCCGTCGTAGGGCGAGCCCCGGAAGCGCTCCGCGAGGTCGCCCGGAGGCTCGTACGGAGCGTGGGGATCATAGTAGTGGACCCAGGCGAGGAAGGGCTTGGGGTGCGGGCCGCTGGCGGACTTGTCGATCCACCGGAGGGCGGCGTCCGTCGTGGCATCGGCAAAGCGCTCGACGTACGGGGTGCGGCGCCGGTCGTTCCCTCTCGGCAGATGGTCGTCGTAGGTCTCGAAGCCCCGATTCAAGCCGAAGCGCCGGTCGAGGGGAAAGCCAGAGACGAAGGCGCCGGTCTGGTAGCCCGCCTGCCCGAAGGCCTCGGCCGCCGTGCCCACCCGCGCGGGCAACACGAATCCTCCGTTGTCACGGAAGCCGTGGCCCAGCGGCGTCAGGCCGGTGAGGATGGAGGCGTGAGAGGGGCCGGTGAGCGGCACGTGGGTCACAGCCGTGGCGAAGCGGACTCCCCGGGCGGCCAACGCATCGAGGGTGGGCGTCGATGCCTGGGCATACCCGTAACAGCCGAGCCTGTCCGCACGCAGGGTGTCGATCGTGATCAGGAGTACATTCGTCGTACCTGATGCGGGGGTAGCCGCGCGTCTGCATGCGAGGCACGCACCCGCGACGAGGAGCAGTAGGCCGATGACTCGGGTCAGACGGGGGGAGGGTCCTCGGCTCATCTGGCGCCGAGCCTATCCAACGCGACCCCGCCGTCTCAAGGATGCCTTCGAAAAAGGCATTGACACCAGCAAAGAAAAGGACTAGAAAGCCACATTACCTGTCGTTTGCTTTCGATTATAGCCCGCGAGCACAGCGGGTCGAATCCCGGCTCCGTGCCGAGGAGGATTGAGATGCGAGGAGACGCTTTCGTGCCGGTGCCGGCGGCGCGGCGGTCCGCGCATGGGCGGCTCATCGTGCTGTCCCTGCTGGCGGCGCTCACGGCCGGCTCGGCCCTGGCCCAATCTTTCCTGGGCACGATCCGCGGAACCGTCACGGACCCGCAAGGTGCGCCGGTGGCCAACGCCGCGGTCCTGATCGTCGACGAAAGCACCGGCGTCCCTCGCCCGGTGACGACTGACGGTCAGGGCCGTTACGAGGCGGCGAACCTGCGGCCGGGAAACTACCGCGTCGAGGTCCTCACCGACAACTTCAAGAAGTACGAAAGGCCCCGGGTCCTGCTGCGCGCCGCGAGCGTCGCGCTCGTGGACGTCAAGCTCGAGCTCGGCCAGCGCAGCGAAGTCGTCACGGTCTCTGCGGAGCCGCTCAACAACGTCACGCTGGACAGCCCGGCGATTGCACGCGGCCTCGACGAGCAGCAGATCCACGACCTCCCGCGGAACAGCCGGGACATCCAATCCTTCCTGCTGCTGAACCCGAACGTTCTCGGCGGCATCGACGACATCCAGTTCCTCGGCAGCCGCACCTACGGCGTCTCCTACATCCAGGACGGCCAGGCCTCGACGAATGCCATCTTCGGCACGGTCGGCAACTCGGCCCCCGGCCTCGACGCGATCTCCGAGGTGCAGGTCCTGTCCAATTCCTACAACGCCGAGTACGGGGGCCTGGCCGGCGTGGTCGTCACCACCAAGCGGGGCGGCAACGAGTTCCACGGCACGACGTTCTACGACTTCAACTCCGACAACCTGAACGCCTTGACCTACAACCAGAAGCTCGCGGGAGCCGAGCGCAACGAGCCGAACAGCGATACCCACGAGCATCGCTGGGGTGTCAGCCTCGGGGGTCCCCTCAAGAACAACAAGACGTTCTTCCACGCGGCCTACGAGGGCTCGAACAACAAGGCGATCTTCGGCGGCGGCCGGGCGAACGTGCCCACCGCGGCCATGCGCGCGGGCGACTTCCGGGGCACGACCATCGTAGTGAGGGATCCCCTCACCGGCCAGCCCTTCCCCGGCAACGTGATCCCGGCCAATCGGCTCAGCCCCGAGGCCCGCAAAATCATGGACTTCTTCTACCCCCTTCCGAACCAGGGCACCCTTTCGACGGGCATGGGGATCTACCAGCAGTTCGTGCCCGAGACCCGGAACCGGCAGCGGGGCGACCTGCGGATCGACCACGAGGTCTCGAGCAACGACTCGATCTTCCTCCGCGGCAGCTTCCAGCGCCGGGATCCGAACTCCATCCAGTTCGAAGCCGGAAACGCGCTCACGAACCTCGGGATCCGGGACACCACCCTCACCACGTACAGCGTCATCGCAGGCTGGACCAAGATCTTCTCCAGCACCCTCGTCAACGAGCTACGCGGGGGCTACAACTACGACAACGGCCGAGGCCAGAGCAACTTCAACGTCCACCAGGTCAACGCGCTGCTCGGCCTGGAGAACCCGCCCAGCGTGGGACCGGAGCGCGTCGGGTACCCGAGCTTCCAGTTCGCCGGAGGCTCAGCCACCAGCCGGCCCACCAACATCAGCGATGGCGGCTTCAACGCCGACCGCACCATCCGCCAGAACGCGTTTTCGGTGAGCGACAACCTGAGCTGGATCCGGGGTGGCCATTCCCTGAAGGCGGGGGCGCTCTGGAACCGCAACTCGGCCATCGACGGCCGCGGCCGCGGCGTCAACCACCGCGGGCAGTATCGTTTCAGTGGCACCCGGACCGGCAGTGCCTTTGGCGACTTTCTCCTCGGCCTCACCCGGGACGCGGCGGATCGGGTGACGACCCGCGGCAACCTGGACGGCCACTCCGACGACCTCGCGGCGTTCGTCCAGGACGACTGGAAGGCGAGCCGCGACGTGACGGTCTTCCTCGGCCTCCGCTACGAGATCGTCGGGTCGTGGAAGGAGAAGGACAACGTGCTCGGCAGCTTCCAGCCCTTCGAGGGCGGCTACCATCTGGTACCGGACCGCCGGGTCGCCGCCCTGCTCCCCCCTGGGCTCATCGCCCTGAACCGCATTCGTACCGCGGACGAGGTCGGGGTAAGCAGCAGCCTCATCAACACCGACAAGAACAACTTCAGCCCGCGTGTCGGCTTCGCCTGGCGGCTGGGCGGAAGCGACAAGACGGTGCTGCGCGGCGGCTTCGGCCTCTTCCATCCGACGGTGGCCGTGCAGGGCTTGCGCGACTCCCTGGGCTCGAACATGTTCCGCTACTCGAACGTGCGGAACGCCTCGCCGCTCGCCCACGGCTTCACGGGGGGCGCCGAGTTCGTGGATCCCGGAGCGTTCGGCAACCAGGGGATCGACCCCAACCTCCAGAGCCCCGACATCTATCAGTACAACCTCACCATGGAGCGGGAGCTGCCGGGCGGCGTGGGCCTGCGCGTGAGCTACATCGGCTCGACCAGCCGGAAGCTGCTTGTGGACCGCGATTTCAACACCGCGCCCGCGAGCACGAACACCATCGACCTTTCGAACCCCGACGACTTCTCGAAGCTGCCCTTCCCGCTCTACGGCACGTTCATGGACTACGTGCAGAACACGGGGTCCGGGCAATTCCACGCCGGCCAGATCGAGCTGCTGCGCCGGTGGAGGAACGGGCTCGCCCTCAATATCGCCTACACGCTGGCCCACTCCGACGGCAACGCGCCCGACACCGGCAACAGCACCGTCGGGGTCGTGCAGTTCGACCCCTACGACATCGAAAAGGACCGTGGTCCCGACCCGAACGTGGTCAAGCACCGTGTGGTGGCGAACGCCACCTGGGACATCCCGGTCGGCCGCGGGCGCAAGCACGGGGCGAACATGCCCGGATGGGCGAACGCGCTCTTCGGCGGCTGGACCGTCTCGACGCTCTTCCAGGCCCGGAGCGGACACCACCTGACCCCGTTCTTCACGAGCTTCTATACGACGAGCCCCTGGAATACGGGCAAGCCCCTCGACGGCCTTGGCAACAATTTTTGTTGCGCATGGCGGCCCGACCAGGTCGGCGATCCCAATACGGGCGGTTCCCGCGACGCGTTCTTCAACCAGGCGGCCTATGCCCTGCCGGCGCCGGGAAAGCTGGGCAACGCCAAGAAGGGGAGCCTGCTCGGACCGGGCACCTGGGTCGTGAACTTCGCCTTCTACAAGGACCTCGTCAAGCAGAAGCGCTTCGCGCTCCAGCTCTCGGCGCTGCTCGACAACGCGTTCAACCATCCCCAGTTCTTCCCTGGCTACGGAACGGCCAGCGGATTCGCCCAACTGGACAGCTTCCTCATCGACGGCGATGCCAACAACGGCAGCACGGCCGTTCTCGGGGAGGGCACGATCGACAACATAGAAGGTTTCTCGCCCGGGAGGGTCTTCCGAATAGGCTTACGAGCTACGTTCTGACGCCGCGGTCGTGACGGCGCGTGCCCCCGCCCCGGGTCAGCCGGGGTGGGGGACGCGCTCATGAGGCTCTTCCAGTCCGTGGAATCCCGGACCGACCTTCCGCCGGCCGTCGACGACGAGGACCAGCTCGAGGACCTTCTCGCGCGCCCGTTGCCGGCGGACGTGGCCTTCGCGCGCGCGCTCGCCGGGGACGTGCTCGTGCTGGGCGCGGGCGGCAAGATGGGGCCCTCGCTCGCGCGGCGCGTGCGGCGGGCCGTCGAGGGCGCGGGCGGGAAGCAGCGCGTCATCGCGGTCTCGCGGTTCTCCGAGCCGGGACTGGCCGAGGCGCTCCAGCGTGACGGTATCGAGTGCGTGTCCTGCGACCTGCTCGACCCGGGGCACGTGGAGCGGTTGCCCGAGGCCGGGGATGTGCTCTACCTCGCCGGCCGGAAGTTCGGCTCCTCGGGCCGGCCCGACCTCACGTGGGCGCACAACACCGTCGTCCCCGCCTACATCGCCCGCCGCTTTGCGTCCGCGCGCATCGTGGCTTTCTCCACCGGGAACGTGTATCCGCTCGTGGACGCATCTTCGCCGGGCTCCGTCGAGACCGACGCGACGGGACCGGTGGGGGAATACGCGCAATCGTGTCTGGGCCGCGAGCGCGTCTTCGAGCATTTCTCGCATGAGAACCGCACTCCCTGCCTGCTCTTCCGGCTCAACTACGCGACCGACTTGCGCTACGGTGTGCTCGT
>Ga0210378_10000390_pt1 | contig 22194 bp, 23 predicted proteins | sample PLM1_60_b1redo_FD_155465 | JGI IMG/M metagenome (GOLD analysis project Ga0210378, IMG submission 155465) | Groundwater sediment microbial communities from an aquifer in East River, Colorado, USA - PLM1_60_b1 redo | ecosystem: Environmental > Terrestrial > Soil > Riparian zone | place: USA: East...
CGGTGCTGTTCACCGCGCTGAGCAAGTACGACGGGGTGCGCACCCGGCTGCTCAAGGCCCGCGAGTTCCACCAGATCGCCGGCAGGGCCGGCCGGGCCGGGTTCGACACCGAGGGCACCGTGGTGGTGCAGGCGCCGGAGCATGTGATCGACAACGAGCGCGCCCTGATCAGGGCAGGTGACCCTCGCAAGCGCCGCAAGGTCGTCCGCAGGCAGCCACCTCCCGGGTTCGTCTCGTGGGGCCAGCCAACGTTCGAGCGCCTGGTGGCCTCGGAACCGGAGTCGCTGACGTCCAGCTTCGCCGTGACGCACGCCATGCTGCTCAACGTCGTCGCCCGGCCCGGCGACGCGTTCACGGCGATGCGCAAGCTGCTCACCGACAACCACGAGGACCGCGCCGCGCAGCTTCGGCACATCCGCCGGGCCATCGCGATCTACCGGGCGCTGCTCGCGGCCGGCGTCGTCGAGCGGCTGCCCGAGCCGGACGAGCACGGCCGCACCGTCCGGCTCACCGTCGACCTGCAGCTCGACTTCGCCCTCAACCAGCCGCTGTCCCCGCTCGCGCTGGCCGCCATCGAGCTGCTGGACCGGGACTCGGCGTCGTATCACCTCGACGTGCTGTCGGTGATCGAGTCGACCCTGGAGAACCCGCGGCAGGTGCTGTCCGCGCAGAAGTTCCGGGCCCGCGGCGAGGCGATCGAGCGGATGAAGGCCGACGGCCTGGAGTACGAGGAGCGGATGGCCCTGCTCGAGGAGGTCACCCACCCCACGCCGCTGGCCGACCTGCTCGAGCACGCCTACGAGGTGTACCGCCGCGGGCACCCGTGGGTCGCCGACCACGAGCTCGCGCCCAAGTCTGTCGCCCGCGACCTCTACGAGCGCGGCCTGACCTTCACCGAGTACGTGTCCTTCTACGGCCTCGCCCGGTCGGAGGGGCTCGTGCTGCGCTACCTCGCCGACGCCTACAAGGCGCTGCGGCAGACCGTGCCGGAGGAGGCGCGCACCGAGGAGCTGACGGACCTCATCGAGTGGCTCGGCGAGCTGGTCCGCCAGGTGGACTCCAGCCTGCTCGACGAGTGGGAACGGCTGCGCTCCCCCGTTTCTGGGCCAGGCGGGGTGTCCGGCCCGGCCAGGCCACGGGTGGACGAGGCGCCGCCCCCCGTCACCGGCAGCCCCCGCGCCTTCACCGTCCTGGTCCGCAACGCCCTGTTCCGCCGCGTCTGGCTCGCCGCGCGGCGGCAGTGGGACCAGCTCGGCGAGCTGGACGCCGCGGACGGCTGGGACGCCTGCGCATGGGCCGCCGCTATCGAGCCGTACTTCGACGAGCACGCCGAGATCGGCACCGGCCCCGACGCCCGTGGCCCCGCGCTGCTCGTGATCGACCGCAGCCCCGACCTCGGCCCCGACAGCAGCCCAGACCGCTGGCAGGTCCGGCAGATCTTCGAGGACCCCGCCGGCGACCACGACTGGGGCTTCAGCGCCGAGGTTGACCTGCCCGCCTCCGACGAGGCCGGCGCTGCCGTCATCCACGTCACCGCGGTCGGCCAGCTCTGATCCGGCGTGCTCACGCCGATTCGCGGTACACGCGCCGGGCGATCTCCTCCACCTGTTCCACCGTCAGCACCGGTGTGCTCGGATCGTGCATGGCTCGCGCGAGGATGCGCCGGATCAGCGCCGAGGTAGGGATGTGCTCGTCGGCCGCTCGGGCCTTCAATGCCTCTGCAAGGGACAGGGGTACCCGCACGGAAACCATGGCTTGCTCATTCTCCAGCGCCTCCACCTCGGCGGCTTCGGCCTCTTCGGCGGCGTATTCGGCCCGGATGGCATCCCGCCGCCCACGAGTCGAGGAATCGGCCATGGTCAACTCCCTCCTTCCAGGTAACTGCGTAGGTCGGCTCCGCGGGTCTTCCACGCCGTGACGCCGGCCTTGTCGGCCGCATCCATGATCACGGTGATGACGAATCCCGCAGTGGGCGAGTAGCCGATGAGGCGGATCGCACCTGTCTGGCTTTTGGGGTCCGGATCCCGCACGATCCTTCGCGGATCGGCCGCGGCCTCCAGCGTCCACTCCGGGTCGATGTTCGTTGCGCCGGGATAACGGCCCGATCGGCGGCGGATGTAATCCGCGTCCTCGTCGTCCCACCACAACCCTCGGCCATGACTACATTGTCACACATCTGCTTACAAGCGGCGCCGCTTGCTGCCGGCCTGAGCGCTTGAGGTCGGGCACGGTCGGGTACCACCACCAGGTGGACGGACGAGTGGTCGTGCTGGCCCCCGCGCCGCAGCTCACCATGACGGCGGAGGAGCTGGACGGGCAGCCGGACATCCACGTGCACGCCGGTGGGCAGGGCGTGTGGCAGGCCAGGATGATCAGCTCGCTCGGCGCCACCGTGGTGCTGTGCGCGACCGTCGGCGGCGAGACCGGCCAGGTGCTGCGGCACCTGCTCGGCGGCCAGGACATCGAGCCGCACCTGCGCAAGGTCAGCGGCCGCAACGGCGCGTACTTCCACGACCGGCGTGAGGGCAGCCGCGACGAGCTGGTGGAGATGCCGGCCGATCCGCTGCAGCGGCACGAGCTGGACGACCTGTACGAGCTGACCCTGGTGTATGCCCTGCAGGCCGGGATCGCCGTGCTCGCCGGCCCGCCGGGCGACGGCATCGTGCCGCACTCGCTGTACTGCCGGCTCACCGCCGATCTCACCGGCAACGGATGCCACGTGCTCGTCGACCTCAGCGGCGAGCGGCTGTCCGCCGCGCTGGAGGGCGGCCCGTCGTTCGTCAAGGTCAGCCACGAGGAGCTGATCTCTGACGGGCGGGCCGACAGCCACCGGCTCGCGGACCTGGTGGCAGCCATGCGCAAGATCGCCGAGTACGGACCGCAGGCCGTCCTGGTCTCACGGGCAGCCGAACCGGCCATCGCGCTGGTGCAGGGCAAGCTGTACGCCGTACACGTGCCGCGCCTGCATCCGGTGGACACCCGCGGCGGTGGCGACTCCATGACGGCAGGTGTCGCCGCATCCCTCGCGCAAGGCGAGCCCATCGAGACAGCCCTGCGCGTCGGCGGCGCCGCGGGCGCGCTGAACATCGGACGGCACGGCCTCGGCACCGGCAGCAGGGAGGCCGTTCGCGCGCTCACCGACCGGGTCGAGCTGCGGCCCATCGACGACACCATCGACTCCGACGAGGAACGACTGGCGGGAAGAAAATGACCGATCTCTGCGCCCTGGTGACCAACGACGACGGCATCGAATCGCCCGGCCTCGCGGCGCTGGTCGGCTGCGCCATCGACGGCGGGCTCGAACCACTGGTCGCCGCGCCGGCGGTCGAGTCAAGCGGCACGAGCGCCGGGCTGACCGCGGCCGAGGACCACCGGCAGATCGCGACACAGCTGCGGAAGCTGCCGGCGCTGCTGGACGTGACGGCCTACGCGGTGGCCGCCCACCCCGGCCTCATCGCCTTCACCGCGGCCCACGGCGGCTTCGGGCAGCAGCCCGACGTGCTGCTGTCCGGCATCAACCGCGGCGCGAACGTCGGCAGGGCCGTGCTGCACTCCGGCACCGTCGGCGCCGCGCTCACGGCCAGCATCAACGGCCTGCGTGCCATGGCCGTCTCGCTGGACGTCGGCCTCGCCACCGACGTCGTCCACCACTGGAGCACCGCTGCCGAGGTCGCCGGCCGCGCGCTCGACCTGCTGCTGGACCTCGAACCGGGCGCCGTCCTCAACGTCAACGTGCCCAACGTGGCGCCTGATCAGCTCCGCCCGCTGCGCCGCGCCAGACTCGCCGCCTTCGGCACCGTGCAGAGCCAGGTCCAGCGGCTCGACGACGGCCGCCTGGAGATCTTCTCCGTCACCGCCGACGACCAGCCGGAGCCCGGCACCGACGCGGCCCTGCTGGCCGCCGGCCACCCGACCATCACCCCCCTGCGCTCCGTCGACGAGGACCCCACCGTGGCGCTGCCCGGCCTGGACTGAGGCCACCCGAGCCGCCCGAAGCGCCCAACACGCGCGCCCGAACCGGCGAACACGCCGGGTTCACGACGTGGTGCGCGCGACCGCGGCGTCCACCACGGCGCGCACATCGCCGGTGCGGCGGTGGTCCTCGCGTTGCAGGTCCGCGCCGCAGCCGCGGGCCCGAAGCTGCCTGACCAGGGCGTCCACCACGCCGTCGTCGCCGTTGTCGACCAGTGCCGGCCGCACGTGCCGGAGCAGGCGGTCGATCATGGCCCAGCCCGACGACGGGCCGCCGCCGAGCGGGTCGACGCCGCGACCGGCGAGGCCACCGCGGGCCGCCTGCCAGCACGCGGCCCTGAGCAGCTCGGAGGAGACAGCCGGCGCGGGACGCCCGGCGTCGACCTCGTGCAGCGCGAGCGTCACCAGGCCGCGGACCAGGCCGGCGAGCAGCACGGCGTCGTCCGCGGTCGCCGCCACGTCGGCGATCCGGACCTCGACGGTCGGCGCGTGCTCGGACGGACGGACGAACCAGTAGATCATTCCGGCGTCCATGAGCACGCCGCTGCGGATCAGCTCGTCCACGAGCTCGCGGTAGTGCCGCTCGGACTCGAAGTACGGCGGCGGCCCGGCCAGCGGCCAGCGCGACCACAGCAGCGACCGCCAGCTCGCGTACCCGGTCTCCGCGCCGTGGTGCAGCGGCGAGTTCGCGGTGACCGTGCACAGCGCCGGCAGCCAGGGCCGCAGGAAGTTGCTCACCTGGACCGCGGCGCCCTCGGGCACCGCCACGTGCACGTGGCAGCCGCACAGCCCGGTGCGGGAGGTCAGCGCGCCGTACCGCCGGGCCATCTCGCGGTAGCGCGGCGTGGCGGTGGTCCGCTCCGGCGGGTCACCGAGCGGCGGCACGCCGGCCGCCAGCAGCCGGCCACCGGCGGCCGTGGCGGCGTCCGCGAGCCGTCGCCGGCCGAGGGTCAGCTGCTCGCGCAGTTGCAGCAGGTCGGCGCACACGCCGGTGGCCGTCTCGACCTGCGCCGGCGAGAGCTCGAGCTGGATCTCCAGGTCCGTGTCGCGGGTGGCGTCCGCGACGCTGGCACCCAGCGGCACCGGCTCACGGGTCAGCGGATCGACCACCAGGAACTCTTCCTCGACTCCTACCGTCGGGCCGGCCACCGCAGGCTCAGCGGCCCTCGCGCGCCTTGCGGGTCTCGCGCTCGCTCGCCCGCTGCAGGGCCTGCACCATCTCCTGCTTGCTCATCCTGGAGCGGCCGTGCACGCCGAGGCGTTTGGCCTGCTCGTACAGGTGCTGCTTGCTGGCGTTGTCCACCCCGCCGGCGGCGCGGCCGCCTGGGTTCGGGCCGCCGCGGGCGGCGCGCTCGTCGGACGGGCCGTACTCGTCCTTGGGCTCCCAGTGGTCGCCAACCTTCTCGTGGGTGCGCTTGAGCGCGGAGAACGCGTTGCGGTGCGCCCGCTCGCCATACCCGTAGGTTTGCACGGCCGAGTCGTGCGCCTCTGACCAGGTGCGTCGGGCCTTCCTGTCGGACCTGCGCAGCGTGCTCGGCAGCTCCTTCTCAGCCGGCATGACGATCACCTCCACGCTTTCGGGGTACCCCGTGTATCCAGCGACCATACGGGTACCCGAGCCGGAGTGACTTGAAAGGAGTGATCACGAGATGACCACCGCACGCGAGATCATGACACCCGAACCGACGTGCGTCCGGTCAAGCGACTCGGTGCGCGAGGCCGCGTCACAGATGGCCCAGCTCAACGTCGGTTCGCTGCCGATCTGCGGCGAGGACAACCGGCTCGAGGGAATGCTGACCGACCGGGACATCGTGGTGAAGGTGCTGGCCCAGGGCAAGGACCCGCAGGCGGTGCACGCCGGTGACCTGGCCCAGGGTGAGGCCGTGACGATCGGCGCCGACGACGACGCCGAGGAGATCCTGCGCACCATGGGCCGGTACAAGGTCCGCCGGCTGCCGGTGATCGACGGGCACGACCTGGTCGGCATCGTGGCGCTGGCCGACGTGGCGCGGGCGCTCCCCGACAGTAAGGTCGGCGACCTGCTCGAGGCGGTGTCGACGGACTGACCCGCCGACTGGCCGCACGCCCGAACCACCCGAATACCGACGCCAAGCTCCCGCCTGATGCGGGGGTCGGTGTGCCTCCAAGTACCACCATTGCGGCGTTGATGGGTCTTTAACTACAGCCATCATGCGCGGGCATCGGCCGGTAATGGCTGTAGTTAGAGGTGATCAAAAAGGGTAATGGTGGTACTTGGAGGCACACCATTAGCCGGACGCGCGGATACGGTCGATCATGGCCGTGGTGGAGTGGTCGGGTACGTAGTCCACGATGTGTACGGCGCCACCGTATCCGGTGACCACCGAGGCCTCCGGGAGCATGTGCGGGGTGTAGTCGCCGCCCTTGGCGTACACCTCCGGCCGCAGCCGCCGAAGCAGCGCCACCGAGGTGTCCTGCTCGAACACGGTGACGTGGTCGACGCAGCTCAGCGCGGCGAGCATGGCCGCGCGGTCGGCGGCGGGGTTGACCGGCCGGGACGGGCCCTTGAGGCGGCGCACGCCGTCGTCGGAGTTCACCGCGACGACGAGCACGTCACCGAGCAGCCGCGCCTGGTTGAGGTAGGCGACGTGGCCGCGGTGCAACACGTCGAAGCAGCCGTTGGTGAACACGATGCGGCGGCCGGCGGCGCGGTGCCCGGCCACCAGGGCCGCGAGCCGGTCGGCGTCCACGGCGCTGCCGTGCCCGCCGAGCCGCTCGGCAAGTTCCGCGGTGGTGCACGCGGCCGTGCCCGGCCGGCCGGTCACCACGTCGGCCGCGGCCTGGGCCAGCTCGGCCGCGGTGGTCAGCGGCTGCCCGGCGCCGACGGCGACGGTGAGCGCGGCGACGAAGGTGTCCCCGGCGCCCGCCGCGTGGTTGTCCGGCGCGGGCCGCGCCCAGGTGCGGTGCACCGGCTGGCCTGCGGTGAACACCAGCGCGCCGTCGCGGTCGAGCGTGACCACCACGGTGGTGGCGCCGGTCGCGGCGTGCAGCGCCGTGCGGCACCGCTGCAGCACGTCGACTCGCACGTGCGGCTCGATCGACATGCCGAGCATCCGAGCGGCCTCGGCGGCGTTCGGGGTGACCAGGTCGGGCCGAAGGGCGCGCCAGCGGTCCAGCCGGTGCGCGTCGACGGCGAGCAGCGGCATCCGCGCCCTGAGCCGGCGCAGCACCCCTGGCAGCTCGCCGTCGAGCACGCCGGTGCCGTAGTCGCACAGCACGACCGCGTCGCTGCCGGCCACGGCGTCCCGTGCCGCGTCCACAACGGCGTCGGCCGTCGCGCCGTTCAGCGGGGCCGGCTCGCCCTCGTCCACCCGCAGCATGAGCTGGTCGCCGACCACGACCCGCCGCTTGGCCGTGGTCGGCCGGCCGGGGGCGAGCACCACGTGCCTGGTGTCCACCCGGCGGGTGGACAGCTCGCTTGTCAGGGTGGCTCCGGCCGCGTCGTCGCCGACCACGGACACGAGCTGCACCCGGGCGCCGAGCGCGGCGAGGTTCACCGCGGTGTTCGCCGCGCCACCCGGCACGTGCGAGGCGGCGGTCACCTGCACCACCGGCACCGGGGCCTCAGGGCACAGCCGCTCGCAGCGCCCGGACAGCCAGCCGTCCAGGATGGCGTCGCCGAGCACGGCGACCCGCAGCTGCCGGTCGGCCATCCGCTGCGCAAGGTCGGCGGGGATCATCGCGGCGCCTGGCGGCTGCACCACGCGTCGGCCGTCACCGGTTCACCACCGCGTTCACCCCAGCGTTCATCCCAGCGTTCACCACGGCATTCACCACCGCCGTCGGTCCGGACCCGGCGCCCTGCCGCCCGGCCGGCAGCGCCGCCTCGAACGCGGCGCACAGCAGGTGCACGGCCACAAGGTGCGCCTCCTGCACCGAGCTGCAGCGGCCAGGCAGGCATAACGCGTCGTCCACCCGCTCGGCCAGCGGGTTCGGCGCCGGGCCGGTCAGCGCCCACGCCGTCGCGCCGGCCTCGACCGCCGCGTCGGCGGCCGTCAGCAGGTTGCGGCTGCGGCCGCTGACGGACAGCAGGAGCACCACGTCGCGCGGCCGTGCGTGCGCCTGCACCTGCCTTGCGAACACCTCGCGGTAGCCGTAGTCGTTGCCGATCGCGGTCACCGTGGACGTGTCGGCGTGCAGCGCGATGGCCGAGAACGGCCGGCGGTCGGTGCTGAACCGGCCGACCAGCTCGGCGGTCAGGTGCTGCGCCTCGGCGGCCGAACCGCCGTTGCCGGCGGCCAGCAGCCTGGCGCCGCCGCTGAGCCGCTCGGCGAGCACCTCGCCCCAGTGCATCAGCCGCGCCGACTGCCGGCGCAGCGCGTCCAACGTGCCGTCCAGCGCGTCCAGGTGCGAAGCCGCCAGCCCGCTGCGCAGCGCTGTCATGGCCGCGCCCAACCGACCGCGCGACCAACCGGGCTGCCAACGTCGCCGTCCACCGCGCGCCCAACGTCGTGGCCGACCGCGCAGCCAACGTCGCCGTCCACCGCGCGACCAACGTCGTGGCCAACCGCGCAGCCAACGTCGCCGTCCACCGCGTGCCCGGCCGCCACCGGCTCCTCGTGCCCGCCGCTGACCCGCTGGTAGACGCGCAGGGTGTCCACCGCCACCCGGTCCCAGGTGTACCGCGACACGGCCCTGTCCCTGCCGGCGACCCCGTAGGTCTGGCGCCGCACCGGGTTGGACAGCAGGCCACGCAGGGCGCCGGCCAGCGCCTCCGGCTGCTGCGGTGGCACGAGCACGCCGGTGACGCCGTCGACCACGGTGTCGACAAGGCCGCCGACCGCCGCGGCGACCACCGGCGTGCCGCACGCCATCGCCTCCAGCGCCGTGATGCCGAACGGCTCGTACCACGGCACGCACACCACGGCGTCGGCCGACCGCATCATGGCTGGCATCCGCGCCCTCGACACCCGTCCGGTCATCCGCACCCGGTCGGCGATGCCGTGCCAGGACGCCAGCTTGCGCAGCCGGCTGGCCTCCTCGTCCCAATCCAGCGCGCCGGCCGGTGGACCGCCGACGATCACCAGCTCGGCGTCCGGGACCATCGCCATCGCGGCGATCGCGCAGTCGAAGCCCTTGCGGGGCACCAGCCGCCCGACGGTGAGCACCCGTGGCCTCGCGGCGCGCTCGGCCGGCCCGGCCGGGGTGAAGTGGTCGGTGTCCACCCCGCACGGCACCACGGTGATCCTCGGCCGCGCCAGACCCATCCTGACCAGCTCGAACACCTCGTCGGAGCAGGTCGCGACGACGGCGGCCACCCGGCGGCCGATCAGCCGCTCCATCCGGACGCGCTGCTGCGGGCTGGTGTCGGCGCTGCCCTGGTGCCTGCGCTTGACCACGCCGAGCGCGTGGAAGGTCTGCACCACAGGCACCCGCAGTGGCCTCGCCACAAGCTCGGAGACCAGGCCGGACATCCAGAAGTGGGCGTGCACGACGTCCGGCCGCCCGGCCCGCCAGTCCTCGGCGAGGAACCTCGCAAAGGCATCCAGATGGGGGACGAGCTCGTCCCGTGGCACACGCATGGCCGGGCCGGCCGGCACGTGCACCACCCGGTAGCCGGCGTCGGTGTCCACGCGTGGTGGCTGCCTGGGATGGTCCCGCCGGGTGTAGACGGACACCCCATGGCCGCGCCGAGCCAGCGCGGCGGCCAACTCGGCCACGTGCACGTTCTGTCCCCCGCATTCCACGCCGCCGTGGGCGGCCAGCGGGTTGGCGTGCTCGGACACCAACGCGATCTTCAACGTCATCACCTCCCGCTTCCTCGTAGTCGGAAAGGTGACCAATAGATGCGAAGTTAAACCCGCCTACCTGCACAGGTACCGTTCATGGCCGGCGGCGGGGGTGGCATTCCCCGGCACCTCGGCATACGGTTGGGCCGCGATTGAGCAGCAAGTCGCGCCGGGTAACCGGATGGGAGGCGCTGTCGTCATGGCTTCGAGGATTCCGCCCACCGAGGACTGTCCCGATCCGTCGGAGCTGCTCTCGATCACCGTCGAGCCCCGCGGCGCCAGCACGGTGGTGACCGCTCGCGGCGAGATCGACCTGTACACCGCACCGCTGCTGCGTTCGGCGCTGCGGGACGCGATCGACGGCCCGGCCGAGTGCGTCGTCATCGACCTCACCGATGTCACGTTCATGGCCTCCAGTGGGCTCGCCGCCCTGACCTCCGGGCTGGAACTGGCACAACGTCGGCGCTGCGAGCTGCGACTCGCCGGCGGTGGCCGGGCGGTGCGGCGACCGTTGCAGGCGGCCGGCCTCGACGGTCAGTTCGAGCACTACCCGTCGGCCGCCGCCGCGGCCAGGGACTGGACTCGCGGGAGGCTCCAGATGGTGATCACGGCCAGGACGGCTCCGTCGACGGGCAAACCGTGAGCTCGCGCAGCTCGCAGCCGGCCGGCTGAGCCAGCGCGAAGATCACGGCAGCGGCCACGTCCCGCGGCCGGTTCAACGTCGCGTCCGGGCCGGGCCGGTACTGCTGCGGCCGGTCGTCGAAGAACGCCGTCCGCATGCCGCCGGGTATCAGCAGCGTCACCCCGACCTCGCCGGCGGTCTCCGCGGCCAGCGCCCTGGTGAATCCGACAACGCCGAACTTCGACGCGCAGTACGCGGTGGCGTGCGGCAGCGCCCGCAGCCCAAGGGTCGAGGCCACGGTCACCACCCGGCCGTTGCTGCGGCGCAGGTGTGGCAGCGCCGCCCGCACCACCGCGGCGGTGGCCAGCAGGTTCACCCGCACCACCAGCTCCCAGTCCGCGGCGGCGATCTCGTCCAGCGCGCCGCACCGGTCGATGCCGGCAGCGGTGACGACGGCGTCGAGGCCGCCGTGCCGTACGGCCGCGTCCTCGACGGCGCGCCCGGCGGCGGCCGTGTCGGCCAGGTCGACCAGCACGTGATCGGCGCCGACCGAGCCGCTGCCGTCGATGCCGCGGTCCGAGCCGCTGTTAGAGCCGCTGTTCGAGCCGCCGTCCGTGCTGGCGGCCGGGGGTGGCTGCCGGTCGAGCACCACCGGCCGCCCGCCGGCCTGCGCGACAGCGGCGCTGACCGCAAGGCCGAGGCCGGAGGACCCGCCGGTAACCAGTACGGTCCCCAGCTTCATCGGGTCACCTCCCACAACAACTCGTCCCACCTGTCCAGAAACGGCTCGAGGGCGAAGTCGCGCAGCGCCACCTCGCGGGCCTTGCGGCCCATGCGCGCCGCCGCATCGCGGTCGGCCATCAGCGCCGCGGTCGCGTCCACCAGGGTGGACACCCTGGTGGCGAGCACCCCGGCCGCCGGCGGCACCACGGCCACCGCCTCGGTGGTGGCCAGCGCGACCACCGGCATGCCGAGCGCCATCGCCTCGAGCAGCGACAGCCCGAGCGAGGTCCACCTGGTGGTATGCAGGTACACCCTGCGGCGGGTCAGTTCGGTGTGGAGCCGGTCCTGCGGCAGATCACCGACCTCGCGCAGCCGGCCGTTGCGCAGGCCGAGCCGCTCCCCCAGCCCGTCGATCCGCATGCCGAAAACGTCCACCCCGGCCACCGCGGCGAACCGTGGCAGCAGGTCGGTGCCGGTCACCCGCCAGCGGCGCAGCGGCTCGTTGACCACGACGGCGGCCCGCCTCATCTCGCCGGTGTAGCGCAGGCCAGGGTCGATGATCCCGTGCGGCACCACGGCCGTCGCAGCGTCCCCGTTGTCCCACATGAGCTCATTGAAGTGGCTCACGTGCACGATCGGGACGTCGCTGCGCCAGGCCATCGGGTGCACGGTGAACGGCACGTCTCCCTTGGGGGTGTTGTGCTCCAGGTACACCGCTGGCACATCGCCGAGCCGCCGGCGGACCAGTTCCAGCTCCTCCGGCCGTTGCAGCACGGCGACGTCCACGTCGGCGCGGTCCAGTGCGGCCAGGTCCACCTCGACGGCGCTGTCCGGCCACCGCCACGCCGCCGGCCGGCCCGGCCAGCCGGGCTCCGTGCCGCCGGCCGCGCGCACCGGCACCAGGTAGGTGTGCCTGCCCTGCACGAACGCCGTCGACCACGAGCCGTGCACGTGCCAGCACAGCACCCGCAACGACCGGCCGCTCACGCCGCACCCTCGACGGCGACCAGGAGATGCACGGCATGCACAACGTCCTCGGCTCGCACCCCGGACAGGCACGGGTGGCCGGGCACCAGGCACTCGCGCGCCCTGCTCGCCCGGCACGGCGCGTCCTGGTCGCCGAGCAGCACGTGCGGCACGCCGTACGGTGCCCAGCGGCTAGCCGGCACGACCGGGGAGAACAGCGAGACCACCGGGGTGCCCACCGCGGCGGCCAGGTGCGCGGGGCCGGTGTTGCCGACGACCGCGACGTCCGCGCCGGCCAGCACGCCGGCGAGCTCGGCAAGGCCGGTGCGCCCGCCGAGGTCCATCGCGTGCCGGCCGGCGACCCGCGCCGTGAGCTCCCGCTCGGCCGGACCGCCGGTGACCACCACCCGGTGGCCGGCCGCTGCCAGCGCGCGGACCGCCTCGGCGCAGCGCTGTGGCGGCCACGCCCTGGCCGGCGCGGTGGCGCCGGGGTGCAGCACCAGGTACGGGCCGTCGCCGGTCAGGGCCCTCGCCTCGGGCGGCGGCCGCACCGCGAGCCTGCCGTCGTCGCCGAGCGGCAGCCGGTACCCGGCCGCGGCCGCGATGGCCAGCGCGCGCCGTACCTCCGGCAGGTCCTCGTCGAGGTCCTCGCCGGGCCGCAGCCGCACGTCCAGCAACGAGCCCGGATAGTCCACGGACGCGCCCGCGATCCGCCGCACCCCGGCCAGCCGCAGCAGCAGCGCGGTCGGCAGTGGCGACTGGTGAAACGAGGTGAGCAGCACCGCCTCCGCGAGGTCGAGCGCTGCCAGCTCGTCCACCAGGGCGGACACCCCGGCGCGGTCCACGGGCAGCGGCCGCGCGTCGATCCACGGGCAGCGCCGTGCCAGCACGGTGGACACGCCGGGAAGCAGTTCGGCGGCCGCCCGGCCGCCCGGCCCGACCAGCAGCACCACCTCGTCGGCGGACGCCGCGACGGCGCGCACCGCCGGCCCGGCCAGCAGCACGTCCCCGGCGCTGTCCTGGCGCGCCACCAGCACCCGCCGCGCCCTCACCGACGCCCCCTCCCCGCGCCACCAGCGTGAACGCCCGCGCCACCCGCGCCGTCCTGGCCGCTGGCGCCGGCGCCAGCGGCCAGGAGCAGGCGCACCGCGGCGAGCAGTGTCGGCGCGACGGCCGGTGCGGCCAGCACCTCGCACCGGAGGGTGACCGCGGTCGGCACCAGCACGGCCCGCGCCCCCACCGCGGCCGCGGCCCGCATGTCGGCGCCGATGTCGCCGACCACCGCCAGCGCGGCCGGCGGCACCCCGAGCCGCTCGGCGGCGTCCAGCACCATGCCGGGCCGTGGCTTGCGGCAACCGCAGCCGTCGTCCGGCCCGTGCGGGCAGTGCAGCCACACGTCGACCGGCCCGAGCAGCAGCTCGACCCTGGCGTTCACCGCGCGCACCTCGGCGCCGGTGAGCAGCCCGCGGGCGATCCCCGACTGGTTGCTCACCACCCCGACGGGCAGGCCGGCCAGCCGCAGCTCGCGCAGCGCGGCGCGCGCCGTCGGCATCGGCCGCACCGCCGCCGGGTCGCCGTTGTACGGCACGTCCGCGATGAGGGTGCCGTCCCGGTCGAACAGCACGCCGGCCAGCGTCGCGTCCGTCACGTGCGGAGAAGTCACCGGATTGTCCTGCGGTAAACATCGTCACCTGGCACGGCGCGCAACCTCGTCGGGCGTGCAACGCGGTGACCAGGGCGGTTTGCCGATGCGCTGGCCGGGTACGCCACCGGGGTCGCGAACACCGGAGGCCATCGTGGAGCACATGCGCAGGCACGCAAGGCCGAACGCCGTCCGTACCGTGCACCGGCCACTGCACCCCCGGCATCAGCTGGAGCTGCAGGTGGACGCGGACCCGTTCTGGATGTCCGCGCTGCGCGCGCTCACCACCGACGTGGCCATCAGGGCCGACTTCGACCTCGACTCCGTCGCGGACCTCACGCTGGCCGTCGACGAGGCGTGCGCCATGCTGATCGACGCCGCCCAGCCTGAGGACACGCTGGTGTGCCGGTTCGCGGTGGCCGCAGACCGGATCACCGTGACGGTGACGCTGCCGGTCGGGTGGCACGACCGTCCCGGCCTGAGCACTGACACCTTCGGTTGGCGGGTGATGGTCACCCTCGTCGACGACGTCGAGCTGCTGGACGGCACCGGAGGCGACGCGACGCTGGCCATCCGGCTGGCCAAGCTCCGGGTGCCGGCCGGTGGCTGAGTCCACGGCGGACCCGGCGGCCGACCCGCGGCATGGGGAGACGCCGCAGGGCGAGCACGGCTACCAGCGGTTCGCGCCCCTGTTCGCCGAGCTGGCCGGCTGCGACCCCGGCGACCCGCGGCGGCAGCGGCTGCGCCATCAGCTCGTCGAGGCGCACCTGCCGCTCGCCAAGCACATCGCCCGCCGGTTCACCCTCCGCGGCGAGCCGCTGGCCGACCTCGAGCAGGTCGCCACCGTCGGCCTGATCAACGCCGTCGACCGGTACGAGCCGGACCGCGGCGTCGACTTCCTGTCGTTCGCGGTGCCGACCATCACCGGCGAGGTGCGCAGGTACTTCCGCGACCACGGGTGGGCGATGCGGGTGCCGCGCCGGCTCAAGGAGCTGCACGTCGCGCTCGGCGGCGCGGTGTCCGAGCTGTCCCAACGCGTCGGCAGGGCCCCGACCGCGCGCGAGCTCGCCGCGCACCTGGACATCCCGTTCGAGGACGTTGTCGAGGGGCTGGCCGCGTCCAACGCCTACCGCAGCCGGTCGCTCGACAGCATGGTGGACGACGACACGGGCAGCCAGCAGGCCGCCGGAGTGCTCGGCCAGCTCGACGCCGAGCTGGAACAGACCGAGCACCGCGAGGCGCTGGCGCCACTGCTGGCCGAGCTGCCCGACCGCGAGCGGGCGATCATCGTCCTGCGGTTCTTCGGCAACCTCACCCAGACCCAGATCGCCGAGCGCATCGGCATCTCGCAGATGCACGTGTCGCGGCTGCTCAGCCACACCCTTGCCGTGCTGCGCGAGAAGCTGTCCGCCGGCTGATCGTCCCTTCTGGACACAACGGTTAGCCGTGCCGCGCAGTGGGTAAAGACGGCTCATGCGGCCCGCCATCGGCGACCTGCAGCCGATGCCGTTCACGCGGCCGGCGTACCCGGCGATCAATGGGGTGCGCCGGATCGCCGTGCTACGCGGCGGCGGCATCGGCGACCTGTTGATGATCATGCCAGCGCTGTCCTCGCTCAAGGACCGCTACCCGGTGGCGACACTGACCCTGCTCGGCACTGCCGGCTTCGCCCGGCTGCTCGGCGAGCGGCCGGGGCCGGTGGACGAGGTGCTGCCGTTGCCGGTGGCGACCGGGGTGCACGAGCCCCCTGGAGCGGTCGTGGACGAGCTGGCCGTGCGGCGGTTCCTGGACCAGGCCAGGAACCGCCGCTTCGACCTGGCTGTGCAGCTGCACGGCGGCGGCCGCTGGTCCAACCCGTTCGTCCGCGGGCTGGCCGCCGGGGTCACCGTCGGCTCCCGCGCCGAGGACGCCGAGCCGCTGGACCGCTGGCTGCCGTACCACCGCTACCAGCACGAGACGCTGCGCGCGCTCGAGGTGGTCGGCATGGCAGGGGCGCCGGCCGTCGCGCTGGAGCCGCGGCTCACCGTGACGGCCCGCGACCTCGCCGCGGCCGACCGCATCCTGGCGCCGCTGCCGCGGACCGTGCTCGCCGTGCACCCAGGCGCCCGCGACCCGCGCCGGCGCTGGCCGGCGCAGCGGTTCGCCGAGGTGGCCGCCGAGGCGGCCCGCGACGGCGCCGGGGTCGCCGTGCTCGGCTCGCCGGAGGAGACCGAGCTGGTGCGGGATGTCGCCGAGCTGACCAGGCGGCGGCTGCCGGCCACCCTGGGCGCGGCCGTGCTCGCTTTTGACGGCTCGCTCGACGAGTCGGCGCTGGTCGGCGTGCTGGCCCGCAGCGCAGTGCTGCTCGGCAACGACAGCGGCCCACGGCACCTCGCGGCCGCGGTCGGCACCCCGACCGTCGCGGTGTACCTGGTCGGGAACCTGATCAGCTATGGGCCGCTCGGCCGGCTCGACCACCGGGTGCACGTCGCGTGGACGCTGGCCTGCCCGGTGTGTGGCAGCGGCTGCGCAGCCGAGGACCACGTGCGTTGCGGGCACGACGTGTCCTTCGTCGACGAGGTGGCCAGCGACGCCGTGCTGGCCGACGTCCGGGCGCTGCTCGCCCGCCCATGACGCGGCGGATCCTGGTGCTGCGGGCGCTGAACCTCGGCGACCTGCTGGTCGCCGTGCCCGCGCTGCGGGCGATCCGCCGGCGATGGCCGCAGCACCGGGTGGTGCTGGCCACCGACGGCAGGCTGGCCCCGATCGTCTCCCTCACCGACACGGTGGACGAGCTGCTGCCGACCACCGGGCTGGCGCGGCTGCCCCGCGGCGCGGCGGGACCGTGGCTCGCGGTGAACCTGCACGGCGCCGGCCCGCGGAGCAACGCCGTGCTCGACGCCCTGCGGCCGCTGCACCGGATCGGCCACAAGGCGCCCGGCTGGGATGGCCCGCCGTGGGTCGAGGACCGGCCGGAACGGCGCCGCTGGTGCCGGCTGCTGGCGGCGCACGGCGTGCCGGCCGACGAGGACGACCTTGCTCTGCGCAAGCCACAGCGCAGCCCAGCGCCGGGTGCTGTGGTCGTGCACCCAGGGGCCGCGTACCCGAGCCGGCACTGGCCGCCGGCCAGGTACGCCGCGGTGGCGGCCGTGCTGGCCAGGCTGGGCCACCGGGTGGTGGTCACCGGCAGCGCGGCCGAGCGGCCCGTGGCGGCCGAGGTGGCTCGCCGCGGGTGGCTGCCGGCCGACTCCGTGCTCGCCGGCCGCACGCCGCTGGCGACGCTCGCCGCCCTGATCGCCGAGGCCAGGCTGCTGGTCTGCGCCGACACCGGGGTCGCACACCTGAGCTACGCCTACCGCACCCCGTCCGTCGTCCTGTTCGGCCCGGTGCCGGCGCGGCGGTGGGGCCCGCCGGGCAGCGGCCCGCACCTGGCGCTGTCCCGCGACGAGCTGCGCCGCGGCGACCCGTTCGCCGCCACCCCCGACCCTGCCATCCTCGGCGTCGACCCGACGGCCGTGGTGGACGCCGCGCAGCGCCTGCTGGCCCGCACTCCCGCCTACCGCGCCTGAACGCCGCGCTGAAGGCCGCTGGACCCTCAGGCCTCGCGCTGGCTGACCTGGCGGGCGATGTCGATGCGCGAGCGGAGGCCGAGTTTGACCAGGATGTGCGACACGTGGGTCTGCACGGTGCGCCGGGAGAGGAACAGCTCGCCGGCGATGGCCGGGTTGGACAGCCCGCGTGCCACCAGGCGGGCGATCCGCACCTCGGTGTGGGTGAGGCTCTCCCAGCCGCTGCGGGCCCGCCGGTGGTTGGCCCGCGAGCCCCGCCGGATGCCGAACGACCTGAACTGGGCCTGCAACCGTGCGAGGTCCCAGGTGCCGCCGAGCGCGGCATAGCCGTCGAATGCCTCGGTGAAGTGGCGGCGGGCGGCAAGCAGGTCATCGGTCTTGGCCAGGGCGAGCCCGGCCGCTTCCAGTGCCTGCGCTCGTGGCAGCGGCCGGCCGGCGGTCTGGTAGCCGTCGGCCGCCGCGGCGAGCTCGAGGGCATCCCGTTGGAGCAGGCCGCGGCAGTGCTGGGCGACCGCCAGGCGGCGCGGCAGGTCGGAGCCGGAGGCCAGCGCCTCGGCGGTCGCCAGCGCGGTGCCTGCCACGTCGAGGCGGTCGGTGGCGATGGCGAGCCGGACGGTGTCGGCGAGCAGGTCCTCGGTCTCCTGCAGCTCCTCGGCGCCGTCGGCCAGCGCGGCCGTGAGCACGGCGAGCGCCTCGTCGGGCGCGCCGGCCTGCTCCCGTTCCAGGCTGCGGGCAAGGGCCAGGGGGCCGACCACCCTTCGGCTGATCAGCGCGGCGTACGGCGCGGCGGCCGTGAGGTGGCCATGCGCGGCGGCGTCGCCGCGGTGCAGCCGGATGGTGGCCGCGATGCCGTGCCCGACGCACTCGACCACCGGGTTGCGCGAGTAGCCGAGCGGCGCCTCGACCTGCGCCGCGTCGGCGAGCGCGTCGTCCCAGCGGCCGGTGTCGAACAGCAGCTCGCTGAGCACGCTCTGGGCCTGCGAGACGCGCACCGCGTTGCCGGCCTCGTCCGCGAGCCGCCAGGCGTCCTGCGCAGCCGCGATGGCGTCCTGGTACCTGTCCAGCTCGCCGAGCACAACGGCGTGGTTGACGCGCAGCAGCAGCGAGAGGTCGGCGAGCGCGGGGTCGTTGTCGGCGACGGACATGGCCTGCTCGAACGCCGGCAGCGCCTCGGCGTGCCTGCCGCGCATGACCTGCACGAGGGCGAGCACGGCCGCCGCCCAGCCGGCCGCCCAGCGGTCGCCGACGGCGTTCGCCTCGTCAAGGGCCTCGCTGGCCAGCCGCCTGGCCACGTCGACGTCGCCGTGCGTGCGGTGGGCCCGCGCGGCTAGCGCCAGCAGCCGCGCCCGGTGCCGGCGTTCGAGCCCGTCGGCGGCAAGCGCGGTCTCCAGCGTCTCGACGCACTCCGACGCCCGGCCCAGCACGGAAAGGCACTGGGCCCGCGTCCAGTGCAGGTCGACGAGCACGTCGGGCTCGGTGACGTCGGCCAGCGCCTCGGCGGCTACCCGCTCGGCGGCGGCGGCATCGCCGGTGCGGTACAGCGCGTCGGCGAGCAGCCCGGCCAGCGTCGCGGTGCCGCCGCGGCCCTGGGCCGCCACCCCCTGGGCCGCCACCCCCTGGGCCGCCATCCCCTGGGCCGCCATCCCTTGGGCAGCGGCCCGCAGCAGGGGCACCGCGGCCTGCGGCGCCCTGCCGATCAGCGGTGCGGCCGCCACCGTCACCAGCCACTCGGCCAGCCACCCGTCGTCAAGCCCGGTGGCCCGCGTCGGGTCGTCGAGCGCGGCCAGCAGCTGGCGGGCCACCCTGTCCACCGCGGCCCCGCTCGCGGCCAGCGCCCTGCCTGCGTCCGCGTGCCACGCGGCGCGCACCGCGGCCGGCACGCCGTCATAGAGCGCTGCCCTGATCAGCGGGTGGCGGAAGGCGAGGCCCTGCTCGTCGTCGTGCAGCACGCCGGCCGCGATCGCCTCGTCCAGCGCCGGCATCAGGTCGGGCACCCTGCGGCCGGTCACCACCGCCAGCTCGGCGACCGAGAAGTCGACGCCGAGCAGCACCGCGGTGTGCAGCACCTCGCGGGCCGGCTCGGAGACGAAATCCAGCCGGCCGGTGACCGCGACCGACAAGGGCGTCGGCCGCGCCGGTGCGGCCGCGGCGGCCAGCTCGACCTGCTCGCCCTCGTGGGTCAGTCGGCTGGAGCGGACCAGGGCGGCACACAGCTCGGTGAGGTACAGCGGGTTGCCGGCCGCGCCGGCGGCAAGGTCGCTCAGCTTCTCGCCAGGTGGGCCGCCCACCGCGGCGGTGACGAGCTTCAGCACGTCGTGCTCTGGCAGGCCGCCGAGCAGTATCCGCTGCTCGGGCGCGACCAGCCGGCGCAGCGCGAGCAGGTCGTCGCGGCGCGGCACCGGGCGCATCATGCCGATCAGCAGCAGCGGAACCTGGCCGACCGAGCGGGCCAGCCGGCCCCACACCTGGACCGTCGCCGGGTCGGCCCACTGCAGGTCGTCCACCACGACGATGACCGGGCCGGCGCCGCACAGCTCGTCGGTCAGGGACAGCAGGCGTTCGGTGGCGGCGGTCACCACGTCGATGCCACCGGCATTGCTCGGATCGGCGCGCATCAGCCGCGCGATCGCGGCCCGCCGCTGGTCCTTGGCCGATTCCCGTATCTCGAAGGCGTCGAGCAGCGGGACCAGCGCGAAGGCCTGGCTCAGCTCGTCGCACGATGCCCAGAACACCTCGCAGTTGGCGGCGTCCTCGGCCTTGTTGGTCGCGGCCCGCACCACCGCGGACTTGCCGATTCCCGGCTCGCCCTCGACCAGGACCGCACAGCCACGACCGGCGATCAACCCCGCGATCGCCGCCCTGAGGGCGGCCAGCTCTAAGCGCCGGCCGACCAGGACGTCGGGGGATGCCGCGACCACGCCTAATTCTAGTCAGACGGGCGGCCATTTGCCGATGAGACTTTGGCTGCGCGTGTGCGAGTGCGCACGGTCAGCGAAAAGGATCACAAGTTTTTTGGCGCAAAGGGGCCTAACGATCACCAATTAGTGGCAGGTTGTTCGGCGCCTGGCCAGGTATCCCCGAAACCGAACCCGTAACCGTTAGGAGATGCAGCAATCATGCGGATAAGGCAGATAGTCGCTGCCCTTGCCGCCGCCTCGGCCCTCGCGGTCGTGGTGGTCGCCGGCCCGTTGGCGGGGCCGGCGGCCGCCCTCACTAGTCCGGCACCGTCGCACGGCACGGACATCACACACGACATGTGAAGTCCGGCTCGCTGAGGGGCACTTCCCGCCTCGGGAGGTGCCCCCCAGCTTTTTCATGGCTCCACCGTCGTACGAGGAGACAGCATCCGCCACGGCCGAAGGGAAGACATCGGCCGACGTACGTAGATTTGGGACGAGCGGGCGGTGGCCGGTGGTCATGCCGCGGCGAGGACGGTCCGCATCCTGGCGGCCACCTCGGGGTCCAGATCGGGCAGCAGCTCGTTGTCCGCGTTGAACACCGGGTTGCTGCGGAACTCGGCGGCCACCACCGGCACCTCGTGCGGGTTGATCGCGGCGTGCGGCACGCCGTGCGGGATGAACAGGTGCTGGCCGGCGACCTGGGGCAGCTGGTGGAGCTTGCCCTTCTCGTCCCACCACAACGTGATCGCCCTTCCCTGCAGGACCAGCACGCCCACCCCGGTGTGGTGGTGCACGTGCGCGAAGGACGTGTGGTGCGGCGGCATCCACACCTGGGCGGAGGACAGCCCCTCGGTGGCCGCGACATCGGCCGTGATCACCGGGGTGAGCGGCTGGCCCTGCCGCGACATGAGGCCGCCGAGCTGCGCCGGATCGAGCACCACCGGCCGGCGGCTCGTCGTGGCCCGCATCGCGTTGTCGAGCTGGCTCTGCACCAATTCTCTGCGATGCACCAGCAGGTCCCGCAGCTGGGCCCCGGTGACCGTCTCCGGATCCAGGTCGTCGACCAGGCCGGTCAGCACGTCGTAGACGACGCGCAGATGCAGTGGGTCCGTTGCGTCGGCATGGCTTCGCCGCCCCAATGACCTGCTCATTTCCTGCTCCCTTCCGTTGCCAGGGTGCAATGTCACCCGGCAGCCACGGAGCCGGCACCGTCCGCGGAGCCGGCAGCGCGAACATCCGCCGCCAGGTCGGGCAACGCCATGCCGGCCATTAACTCTGCGGTCGCCCGCACCTGCACGGCCACCGTCGCCGTCGCCCCCGTGTTGACCATGCAATGCGGAGTGCCCTGGCGGATGTAGGCGTGCTCGTTGGGCCTGTGGGGTGTCCGGTGGACGACGCCACAGTCGTCCCACCAGTAGAGGTCGGCCGCACCGGACATGGCGATCACGATGACGTCGCAGTCCGGATAGACCTGCGGTGTGGACGCCTCGCCGGCGTCCAACGTCAACGTCGCCGACGACAGGCCGGTGGCCCGCGCGGTGGGTCCGGTCACGACGGGAAGGAAGGAGACCCCACCGGCGGTGTCGGCCACCTGCAGTCGCCCTGGGTCGATAACCACGACCCCGGCCGGTGCCCGCTCGGTGAGAATCCGCAGCCGCGCCTCGGCGCGCTCGATCAGCAACGTCACCATGGCGGCGTTCGCCTTGGCGGCGCGCACGCTCTCCAGCGCGAAGCCGGGCATCTCGGCGGCGAGGTCGGCAAACTGGCCGATCCAGGCCCGCACCCTGTGCAGCTCACGCAGCGCGATGCGCAGCTCGACGGGGTCGTCGAGGGACTCGTAGCCGCGGGCGTCGATGGCGGGTGCCGCGAGCGGGTCGCCGGCCGCCCTGCGCACCGAACGCAGGTGCCGCCACGGCCCGCCGTTCTGGCCGATCGGGACACCGGGAGGATCCTGTCGCAACCGTGATTCCATCGTGGTGCCTCCTCCCGGCGCCGCCCCCGCTTTGCCGTTCGCGAGGATCAGGATGGGCGCCGGACGAATACGGAGACATCC
>Ga0210378_10000391_pt1 | contig 22191 bp, 18 predicted proteins | sample PLM1_60_b1redo_FD_155465 | JGI IMG/M metagenome (GOLD analysis project Ga0210378, IMG submission 155465) | Groundwater sediment microbial communities from an aquifer in East River, Colorado, USA - PLM1_60_b1 redo | ecosystem: Environmental > Terrestrial > Soil > Riparian zone | place: USA: East...
CTCGACCGCGCGCCCCCTCCGTTTCGCAGTTACCGCCGCCGCCATCGCGGGGGCCGCACTCGTAGCTCCGGCCGGGGCGGCTCCGTCGCGGATGAAGCCCGGGGTGTTCCTCTACGCGTCCCCCACGCTCGGCGATCGGAACTTCGTCGAGGCCGTCGTCCTCCTCGTGCATCACGGCGTGGAGGGCTCGATGGGCCTCGTCATCAACCGTCCCACACGGGTTCCGCTGAGCGAAGCCGTCACCGAGCTGGGGGAGCGGCGGATGCCGCAGCTTCGCCTCCACCGGGGCGGACCCGTGGAACCGGAGTCGATGGTCGCGCTCGTGCGCTCCGTGAAGCGGCTCGCCGGTGCACGGCAGGTGCTGCCGGACGTGTACTTCTCGACCGAGCTCGGCCAGTGGAAGGCGGTGACGCTCGAGCCGGACGCGGAAAGCCGCCTTCGGGTCTATGCCGGATACGCCGGTTGGTCGCCCGGCCAGCTCGCGGAGGAAGTGCGCCGCGACCTGTGGGTCGTGGGGCCGGCCGACGCGGGATCGGTGTTTTCCGCGGATCCCTCGGCCGTCTGGCCGCGGGTCCACCAGCTCATGCGCCGCCTGGAGGCCCGCGGCGAGCAGCCGGGGGTGATCGGCTTCAGTCCCCGATGAGGGCCCGGAAGCGGCTCTCGCCGCGCAGGCCATCGAACTCGGGCTCGATCCGCGCGCGTTCCACGACGAATGCGCGCCGGCCGCGGGCGGCCTTCTCCAGGTTGGCGAGCGCCGGCTCGGTCTGTCCCTGGAGGGCGTACACGCAGGACGCGTAGTAGCGAGTGAACGGCTCTTCAGCGCCCATGCGCAGGCGCTCTTCCCAGCCCGCGAGCGCCGTCTGGAACGCCGCCTCCGCCCGGGCCGCGTCACCGAGCTTGAGGTGCGACCCGCCGATCCGCTGGTTCAGCTCGATCGAGATGCGGCCGCGGAGGGCGTGGTCCACCCGCGCCACGAACTCCTGCTCGCGCTGGAACGCGTCGATCGCCTCCCGGGGCTCATGACGGCCACGGCCGGTGCGGAGGGGGTCGGGGCGATGCCCGTGCTCCGGGCGATGTCGGCGTGAGCGAGGGCGGCCAGTTCCCCGGTGGGCGAGGGGTCCGGGTCGCGCGTCCAGGTCTCCTCGTCGTTTCCCGGGACGGGACAGAACTGGGCCACGCCGAAGTCCACCACCTTCACCCGGCGGCTCTCGGTCATGAGGACGTTGGTGGGCTTGACGTCCCGGTGCACGACGCCATGATCGTGGGCCTCGGCCAGGGCCTCGCCGACCTGGACCACGATCTCGACGACGTCCGCGAGGGGAAGGTCGCCCTGGCTCCCGAGCTGGGCCAGCGTCGGGCCGGCCACGTATTCCATGGCGATGAAGCCGCGCCGTCCGTCCTGCCGGTCGAGGTCGTCGATCTCGTAGATGACGGCGATGTTGGGATGGTTGAGAGCCGAGGCCATCTGGGCCTCGCGCAGCAGGCGCCGGCGGGCCTCGTCGTCGCCGCGCCTCTCCGGCCGGATCATCTTGAGCGCAACCTGCCGGCGCAGGCGCAGGTCCTCGGCCAGGAAGACCTCGCCCATCCCGCCCCCGCCGAGCTTCTCCAGGATCCGGTAGTGGGAGGCCGTTTCCCCGATCACGAAGCTCAATCTACAGCAGCTTCCGCACGAAGCGTCCCAGCTTGCGGGACTTCTCTTGTCCCCAGGGGATGAGCTCGGCGAGCTGGCGCTCGTCCTCGAGCCACGTCGTGGCCGCCATCAGGAACAGGAAATCCGAGTATGCGACGAGGCTCCAGGGCCCCGCGACCACGTAGCTGGTCTCTCCGTCGAGCGCGGCGCCACGGGGGTCCTGGTTCTTCGATCCGGCGGTGAAGTAGTAGATGGCGTCGCGCGAGGCCTCCGGCGGGCGCCTGTCGATGCGCTCGAACAGATCGATGCCGCGCCCGAGCGGGCTCTCGAGGCCCTCCGGATCGGCGGTCGCCTCGGCCCGGGCCGTCACCTGGCGCCGCAGCGCTTCGTGCGTCCACGGCTCGTCGGTCAGCGCCCGCAGCGCGCGCCGCCCGGCGAAGAGTTGCGTCTTGCGGTGCATCTTCGGGTGCCCCTCCCGGGTCCGATCGGCGAGGAAACGCGGTTTGTAGCCCGAGGCCTGAAGCGCGGCCGCTTCCTCCTCGAGCAGCTCCACGGTTCCTTTGGGCAGCGGGTACTCCTCGGCGAGGAAGGGATAGCGCCGCAGGCCCGCCGCCGCCTCCCGGATCTTGGCGACGGTGTCGCCGCTCGGAGCGGAGCGCGTGTAGAGCCCCACGCGCAGGTGGCCTCCCGACGCCTCGATCAGGTCCGACAGGCTCTTCTGAGCTTCCAGGAGGCGGGCGAAGATCTCCCGTGTCCGCGCCATCACCACCGATCCGGCCGCGGGGGCGTTGTCGAAGGAGGGGGCCACCACGTAGACGTGGCACCCGCGCAGGGCCGCTCCGACCAGCTGGCCCGCCCACAGGGGGCTCGTCCAGATCGAGTCGGGAGAGATGATGATGGTGTCTGGCGGGGTCAACGTGTAGAGGATGGCCTGCGCGAGCGTCGCCTCCTTCGCGCCGAAGCCCACCTCGTTGTGGAGGTTGAGACCCCGCGCTCCGTGCCCGGAAGCGACGAGCTCACCTACGAGCGCGTCGTAGCCCGGCGGCCGCGGCCGGGGTCGCAGGGGCGCGGGGATCTCGTCCTCGCGGAAGCCCTGGGAAGACAGCAGGCGCCTCGCCGCATTCTTCAGCTCGACGAGCGACGGTCCCGACACGAGAAGACCGCGGTCGTCCCAGGTCGGACCGGCATACTCCGAGCCCACCCCGGTGCCCGAGAACAGGGCGGCGCCGCGCCGCGGGTCTTCCTCCGTGACGTCGTAGAAGAAGAGCTTGCGATGGTCGAGCATCAGGCTGTCGGGCACGAACCGCATCACCTTCACGATCTGCTTCGCGCGAAACGACAGGTCCGCCGGAAAGGTGACGTTCACGTGGACCTTGACCGTCCGGCGAAGCCAGTGCTCTCCGAGCTGACGGGCGGCCGCCTGGAGCCGATGCGAGCCGGCCACCGCCTGGACCAGCTCCTCCTGGGCGGCGCGCACCCGCCGCTCCATCTCCTCGAAGCCCCGCCCCAGCTCGAGCTTGTGGTGGAGCGGATCCTCGAGCAGGGTCAGGAACAGGCGGCTGTGACTGAGCTCGTAGAAGTACTGCGTGTGGAAGATCACGAAGACCGGCAGGCGGCCGGTGCGGTCGTAGGCGCGCACGCCTTCTGTCAGCGCCCGCAGGTATCCCTCGACGGCCACCTCGTGCGCCACCGGGTCGGGCTTGCCGTTCACGCGCCCGGCGAAATCGTGGATCCAGAGCACGTGGTAGTCCTCGGCCGCGTGGAGCGAGCGGAGCAGCTCGATCTGGAAGCGGGAGGCATTCGTGGGGTAGATCAGGTTGCCGTGGGTGAACGACCGGCCGAGCGCGCGCTCGACGAGGGCGTCCAGCTCGGCCTGGCTGTCGTGCTCGTCCTGGCGCAGGGCGAGATCGAGCGGCAACCACACGTCCCGCTCGTCACCCTCCCAGTGCGCGCTGAGCCGCCGGCGGCCATCCTCGATCACGGCCGTGAGCCACTCGAACACGGCCAGCGCCGTACCGCGTCGGCCGGGATCGATCCCGTCCATGGTCGCCAGCGCCTGCGCGAACCGCTCCCGCGCCCGGGCGTTGAAGCCCCGCAGCGTGTCGGGCTGCTTGAACTGGCCGATGAGGCGGTCGTAGGGAAACAGCACCTCCTCGAGAAGAACCGCGCGCGCGCGGTCGGCCACCGCGGCCCCCCCGCTGGATCGCACGGCCAGGGCGAACGCACGATCGAGGCCCTCGTGGTAGTGGCGCATCTCGAGTGTATACGTGCGCCCCTGCGGGTGTTCGGCATCCGTCTCCTGGAACAGCGCCCGGATGCGGGCCACCTCGGCCCGGAACTTCGCCATGGCCCGGGCGTCGGTAGAGCCGCCTTCGTCGTTGAAGGTGTTCGTGTTCAGGAACGACCACTCCGTGGCGAGGCGCACCTGCCGCAGCACGGGCTCGAGCTCGAGGGGAACGGGTGCCGGCGACTCCGGGCGTTTCGGGGGTCGGGGAAGGACCGCGCTTCTCCGGGAAGGCCGCGTCTTGCCCATGTGGGGCTCGAGCGGGACCTGGTAGCCGAAGTTGAAGGAGTTGCCCCGGCGCGGGATCCACTCGAAGCGGAAGTTACCCCCGCTGCCGAAGAGTCCCCCGCGATTGAAATACGGGGTCCAGGCCAGGATCAAGTTGGGGCCGCGGTTGCGCGCGTTCCAGTCGAGTCCTACGTTGAGGAAAAGGAGGCGGCTGGTGGCGAGGAGCCGCGCGCCCCGGGCCCACCTTCCGTCCGAGCCTCCGAGGTAGCCCTCGACGGAAAGGCCGAACGCCCCCGACACCGGCAGCACCAGGTCCTTGTACAAACCCGCGATGCCGACGCCGCCGAGGCGGTTTTCGACGCCGCGGCCCCAGGTGAACGTCCCCGCCACGTAGGGCTTGATGAGCGGCGGCTGGCCCATCGACTTGACGATGGGGGGGGCGTCGCTCGTGGCTGCCCCGCCGGTCTGGGCGGCGGTCGGGCCGCCTCCCGCCAGCAAGCAAATGAGAAGGACGAGCACCTGGAGGGCGTTCTACGCCCTTCGGCGGGCGAGCGTCAAGATGACAGGACTCGTTCGCGGCGGGTCACGGGCGCGCTGGGTAGCCGCGGCGGCCAGGAGCTGGATGCGCCGGTTACCTCACCGTGCCCGGAAAGACACGGTCAGCCGGGGACCGTCGAGCAGCGCCACCGCGCGATTCAAAAGGTCGCGGCCCAGGATCGCCTCGCCGCTGAAGGCCACTACCCGCGCCAAGCGGCGGATTCGGGCGAACTCCACCCGCGCCGCGTACACGGTTGCGTGCCGGGCGGCGCCGCCCAATCCCTCGATCCATATCTGGTCTACTGCCGGGAGTCGAAGAGCGCGGGCGACCTCCTGGGGTATGAGCGTGCAGTCGGCGCCGGTGTCCACGAGGACCTGGAGCAGCACGCCGTCCTCGCTCCCCGGCGCGGCCACGCGGAGCGGTATGACCGGCCCCGGCGGGTCCAACTCCTCGTCGTAGCGGACCCCCCGCCTCACGACCGCATCCACCGAGGCGACCGTACGCGCGCCCGCGCTTCCTCCTTCTGCACGCGTGGCATGAAGACCGGCCGGGCACCCCGCCGCGCGAAAACCCGGCCGGCGAGGGTCTCGAAGTCCTTGTCGTGATCTACAACCGTCCGATCCAGGATCGCGACGTATTCTCCGTGGTACCGTGACAAGAGCTTCCGGAGATTCCTCTGATACCAGCGCATGCTCTCGCGCAGTTCATCTCCGGCGGGCTCTCCGCGCCCGTCCTCCTCCCCCAGTGATCGCTCGAGGGTCTCGCTCACCAGAGCCGCCAAGGTCGAGCCTCGGCGGGCGGCCGCCGCCTTCGTCTCCCTGACCAGACGAGTTGGTATTCCGCGCAGGTAGAGCGTGGTCCGCTGAGCCGCCACGCTAACGTTGATAACATATGTGGTCAGCGTTGTCAAGACATGACCGTGCGGAGCGCGGGCGGGAAAGGCCGTCACCCCGATCATCGAGATCTTTCGCTCGCGCGGGATGAATCCGCGCTCCCTATTCGAACTGGGGGGCGCTCCGCACCTCCCAGGCCCCCTCGCGTCACGGCCCGATTATGGAAGATGATGCCGCGTGGTGCTGAAGGGGCTGGGGGTTTGCATGGCGCTGGCGTCGTGCGCGGCCGCGCACGCGCAGCCGGTCCCCGGACCCCAGGACCAGCCCCCGAACGACCGGTTCGACCCCGGCCGACTGAAGTCGACGCTGGTGGTCCCCGAGACCCGCGTCGAACGATTCCGTCATCCGGTGACCGACGCCCACAGCCATGCCTATGCCGAGACGCCCGCGGCCGTCGCCGACTGGGTGTCGCTGATGGACCGCGTCGGCGTCAGGACGTCCTTCATCCTGAGCGGCGCCTCCGGAGCCAAGCTGCGCGAGGTCAGCGCGAAGTACGCGGGCGCGTACCCGGGACGCTTCGTCATGTTCGCCGGATTCGACAAAGAAGGGATCGAGGCCGCGGGCTACGGTACGCGGCTCCGTCGCCGCTTGCGCGAGGACGTGGCGGCGGGCGCCGCGGGCCTGGGCGAGTTGACGGACAAGGGCCTGGGCCTGGTGCGCGTCGGCGAGCCAACAGCCACAGCTGCGAGCGGAGCGGGATTGACTCCCGCGAAGCGAGCGGGGGGTATGGGGGGCGCGCCGCTAGCGCCCCCCATCTATATTGACGATTCCCGATTCGATCCGCTGTGGGACGAGGCCGGCGCCCTTGGCGTGCCCGTGTTCGTGCACATCGCCGAGCCCGCGGCCTTCTACGACCCGGCCGACGAGCGCAACGACCTGCGCCGCTCGGCGAACTGGTCGCTCCACGGCAAGGGCACGCCGGGCTACGCCGAGATGGTCGTGAAGTTCGAGCGGGTGCTCGCGCGCCACCGGCGGACGCGGTTCGTCTCCGTCCACGCGTTCAACCTGGCGAACGATCTGGGGGCGCTGGGCCGGCTGCTCGACCGCCATCCGAACGTCGACGTGGATTTCGCGGCGCGCATGTGGGAGCTGGCCCGCCAGCCGTTCAGCGCCCGGCGGTTCTTCTCGAAGTACGCCGACCGGATCCTGTTCGGCACCGACAACGGTCCCGACGCCGCGATGTATCTCGCCCACGTGCGCCAGATCGAGACGCAGGATGAGTGGTTCTGGCCCGCCGACGCGGAGTGGTGGCGCGGCTACGGCATGGACCTGCCGGACGAGATCCTGAAGAAGGTGTACTCCGGCAACGCGGAGCGCCTACTCCGGGGTCGCCTCGACAAGTAGGTATCCCGCGAAGTTGACGGGCAACGATGCCTGGGGGCCGGACACGCGGCCGAGGTCACGTCCGCCGACGTAGTCGCGCACGCGGTACCGCCGCTCACCGAGCCCGCGCAGCGGCACCGTCCCCTGGAATCGTTTCGCGTAGAAGGCGTAGTAGAGCGTGTCGCCCTTGCGAACGGCGTGGGTCTCGGGGCGGTCGAAGCCGATGTCGTAGAGGCTTCCGAGGTACTCGCCTTCGGGCAGGCGCTTGGCCTGGTAGATTTCCGTCCACCGCTTCCAGAGCCGCTCGCGGCGCGGAGTGAGCAGCAGCTTGGGGTCCTTCTTGCCCGGCGCGCCCGGCCAGGCGAAGTTGGTCCCGATCACGCCTCCGACGCCCACGGTCGAGGCGAAGTCCTCTCCGCCTTTGCTCATCTCCACGTGGTCGCCGAAGTACGCCACGCCGTCGCCGTGCAGCGCCTTCAGCGTCTTGCCCTTCAGCCGGATCTGCCAGGAGCTCTCGGGGTCGGAGGCCACGGTCATGTTGAGGTACGGCAGCGTGAAAAAGGAATACGCCGTGCCACACGGGCAGATCTCGACGACCGTGCCCGGCCTTTCGGAGGCCGCGTCCCAGATCGCCTGGAAGAACCCGGGCACGCCCGCGACCGCGTCCTCGGGTGACGCGTGCGCGTGCGCGGGATTCGCGCAGGGGGGCGCGCCGTTGAGGTGCTGGCCGTCGATCTTCAGCCCGTCGAAGCACCACGTGCCGAGGGCCTTCCTCACGAACGCTGCCGCGTCCGCGCGGACCGGCGCGTGTGCCGGGCACAGGTAGAACGAGTCCCACCAGGTGACCTTGCGGGTCGCGCCGTCGGGGCCGAGCAGCAGCCAGTCCGAATGGTCGCGGTGCGTGGCGGAGCCGGGGTCCGCGGCCAGCGGCGCCCACCAGAGCTGCGCCTTGAAGCCGGCTTCGTGGATGCGATCCACGAGCGCCTTCATGTCCGCGTCGCCCCGCGGGAACTTCTTCGGCGCCGGCGTCCAGTCTCCCTCGGCCACCTGCCAGCCGTCGTCGAGCGTCGCCCAGCGGAAGCCGAGGCGCTTCGCGACCGGCAGCGTGCCGATCACCTGGTCCACGGTGAACTCGCGTCCGTAGCCCCACGCGCACCAGATCGGCTCGAACGCGGAGGCGGGGGCCTTGGCCATCACGAGACCCTGCTTTTCCATCAAGCCGCGGTAATCGGTGAGCGGACCGAAGTGGTCGCCGCGGTGGACGGCGACGAAGGTCCGGAGCGTCTCGAAGCCTTGTCCGGGCGCCAACGTCCATTGGCCGCGGGCCCGTACCGCCACCGTCGCCTCGGAGGCGGTCGGCATGGTCACCGGCAGCGACACGAGGCGCGGCGTGGTCTCCAGATGTCCGACCGCGAGCCCGACGTCCGGCCGCCAGACGTCGACGACGGGCGTTCCCCCGCCGTAGTCGGAGGCATTCATGCCCTGGTCGTTCTCCTGCGCGAAGCCCCTCCGGAGGGGGAGCACCCAGTCAGGGCGGCTCTCGTAGGAGGCGCCCTGGTAGCTCCAGAAGCGGGGACGACGGCTCGCGGCCCCGGCGACGAGGAAGTGGCGATTGGCGGTCCAGCGGTCGAGCGACAGCGTGCTGGTCCCGGCGTTGGTGTAACGGACCTGCACGACCGCGAGCCTCGGGAACGCCTCGTAGACCGAAACGCTCACGACCTTGACGATCGCGGGGTCCTTCGAGCGTCCCGTGACCGTCAGCCTCCGCCCCGACCCCACCCGATCCTCGATGCGCTCCTCGCGGCGAGCCTGGAAGGCGAAGTCCTCGATCTCGGTCGCGCCCGCGGAGACGGACTCCGAGGCGGTGAACGGGCCGAGGACGATCTCGTCGGGACCGAGGATCGCCACGACGCGCGTGCGGAGCCGGGCATCGAACTCCACGCGCACCTGGCCGGCGGAGAGCGAGGCGGAGGTCTGCGGAGCGGCCGCGGCGGGCATCGCCGTGACCGCGGCGGCGGCGAGCCACGGAGCGGCCCTCATGAACCCTCCCGTCAAGGCTACTGCCAACGGAACACCTTCAAGGCCACGACGAAGCTGACCGCGCCCCAGGCCGCCAGCAGCGCCAGCTCCGGCAGGAGCGCCGCGAGGCCCGCGCCCTCGAGCATCACCGCGCGCAGGGCGTCGTTGAGCGCGGTCAGCGGCAGCGCCTGCACGAAGGGCTGCATCGCGGCCGGAAACCGCTCGGTGGAGAAGAAGATCCCCGAGAAGATCCACATGGGCACCATCACCAAATTCATGATGCCGCTGGCGCCCTCGATGGTGCGCGGGCGGGCCGCCGTCAGCAGCCCGAGGCCACAGAAGGCCAGGGCGCCCAGCACCGACACGGCGATCAACAACAGGAGCGAGCCGCGCACCGGGACGCCGAGCACGAGCCAGGCGAAAAGGAGCAGGGCCCCGGCCTCGGGCACCAGGAAGATCAGGCGGGAGATGAGCTGAGCGCCGAGAATGTAGCTGCGGCGCGCGGGCGAGGCCACGAGACGCTTCAGCAGATTGCCCTGGCGCGCCACCACCAGCGAGAAGCCGATGCCCCACATACCGGTTCCCATGAGGTTCATCCCGAGCAGGCCCGGGACCAGGAAGTCGACGTAACGGGTGCCCGGCTCGGTCAGCTCGGCCTGCCCGGGAGTAAATACGTCCTTCCGTCCCGCGGCGCGCTGAAGGGCCGCGTCCGCCGCCAGCCGCGCGGACTGGCTCTCGGGCTGCGTGGGATCGTAGGCATAGACCGGCGGCTCGTCGGCCGAGACGACCAGCACCACGCGCCCGCGGGCGAGCTGCTGCCGGGCTTCGGCTTCGCCGAGCAGCCGCGGCGCGAGCTCCGGTCGGGCGGAAAGAGCCGCCAGGCGGGCGTCGCCCTGCGGGCCGGCGACCACCGCCACGGGCAGCGCCTGCGGCGGGCGGCTGCGAAAGGCGAGGCCGAGGATGGCCGCGAGCAGGATCGGGAAGATGAAGACCCAGAAGACCGCCTCCGGCTCGCGGATGAGCTCCCGCAGGCGGGCCAGCGTCAGCTCGGTGAAGGCGCTGCGGGGACGCGGGGCGGGGCGGTCAGCCATCCCGCAGCCTTCGTCCGGTCAGGGCCATGAAGACGTCCTCCAGCGACGCGTGGTGCGTGGCCAGCTCCGTCGGCGTGGCCCCGCGCTCGGCGAGGGCCGCGAGCAGCGCCGGCACCGCGCGGTGGACCTCCCGCACGGTGAGGCGCCATCTCCCGCCTTCGCGCGCGACGCCCTCGACGCTCGGGAGGGCAGCGAGGACCTCGGCGCTCAGCGCGGCGGAGGCCTCTTCGTTGATCGTGAACTCCACCACGTGCTCGGCCCCCAGGGAGGCCACCAGCTCGCGCGGGGTCCCGAGCGCGATCGCCTTTCCGTGATCGATGATGGCGACCCGGTCGCACAGGCGAGCCGCCTCCTCCATGTAATGCGTGGTGAGCAGCACCGTCCGCCCCCGGGCCTTCAGGCCCTCCACGATCTCCCAGGTCTGCCGGCGCGATTGCGGATCGAGGCCGGTCGTCGGCTCGTCCAGGAAGAGCAGCTCGGGATCCCCGATGAGGGCGGAGGCCAGCGACAGCCGCTGCTTCTGGCCGCCGGAGAGGGTGCGCACCTGGGCGTCCGCCTTCTCTTCCAGGCCCACGAGCGCGAGTGAGTCCGCGATGTCGAGGCCGCGCGGGTAGAAGCTGCGGAAGAGCGAAAGCACCTCGCGCACGCGCAGCTTGTCCGGGAACTTCGTTTCCTGGAGCTGGATGCCCAGCCGGCGCCGCAGGGCGAGGCCGTCGCCCCGCCAGCGGTCGCCGAGCACGTCGACCTCTCCCGCGTCGGGCTCCCGGAGTCCTTCGAAGATCTCCACCGTGGTCGTCTTGCCCGCGCCGTTAGGCCCGAGCATGCCGAAGCACTCGCCGCGCCGGACCTCGAGGTCGAGGCCGGCCACGGCCACCACCTCGCCGTAGCGCTTGACGAGGCCGCGGCAACGGAGGGCGCTCTCGGAAGTGTCTTTGGAAGGAACCACGGGATCTTCCATCCTACGACAGACGGCTACCCCCTCACCCTACCCTCTCCCCCAAGGGGGAGAGGGCTGGCAGGGGTGAGGGTCCAGGTGAAGGATAGAATCGGAGCGAGCCGCCCACGTCGTGGGTGGCGGGTCATGAATACCAGTACTGGTCGATCCCGGAGGGTCGCGGGCGCGCTCGCCGGCAGCCTCCTCATCTTCTTCATCTTGGGCGCCCTGGGCCTCTGGTGGTTCCGGCGCGCGCCGAGCGACCCGCGGGCCCTCGTCCGCCGGCTGTGGGCGGGCCAAGGTGTGGAGAAGCCGAACGTCGTCCTCATCACGCTCGACACGACTCGTGCGGACCGCCTGGGCTGCTACGGGTATGCGCAGGCGCGGACGCCGAACATCGATGCGCTCGCGCGCGACGGTGTCCTCTTCGCCCAGGCCGCCTCGACCGCGCCGCTGACCCAGCCGGCGCATTCCTCGATGATGACGGGGATGTATCCGACCTACCATGGTGTCCGCATCAACGGCAACACGGCCCTGAGCCAGGAGCACAAGACGCTCGCCGAGGCGCTCTCGGAGAAGGGCTACCAGACGGGAGCCTTCATCGGCGCGTTCGTCCTCGACGGGCGATGGGGGCTCAACCAGGGCTTCCAGCTCTACGACGACCGCTTCGACCTCGAGAAGCACAAGCATCTGGACCTCGGGAGCGTCCAGCGGCCGGCCAACCAGGTCGTGGACGCCGCGCTGGCCTGGCTCGAGGGCCGCAAGCAGGGTCCCTTCCTCGCCTGGATCCACCTCTATGACCCGCACACGCCCTACGAGCCGCCGGAGCCTTTCTTGTCGGAGTACGGCCCGCGAGGGATGGCCGGTCTCTATGACGGCGAGATCGCCTTCACCGACCAGCAGGTGGGCCGGCTGGTGTCGTGGCTGCAAGCCAACGGGCTCGACAAGAAGACCGTCGTCGTCATCATGGGCGACCACGGGGAGGGGTTGGGCAGCCATGGGGAGGGCACCCACGGGTATTTCGTCTACGACTACGCCATGCACGTGCCGTTCCTCGTGGCCACACCGTTCGCCGAGCTGCGCGGCGTGCGCGTCGACTCACAGGTCAGCGCCGTCGACGTCTTCCCGACGGTGCTGGCATTGACCGGGATCGACGACGCGACGAAGGCTCACGGCCGGTCCCTGCTGCCGGTAATGTTCCATCCTCGGACGGAGGCGTGGGCGTACGCCTATGGGGAGTCGATGACGCCGAACCTCCAGTTCGGGTGGAGCCCGCTCCATTACCTGCGCTCGACCCGCTACAAGCTGATCAAGGCGCCCCGGCCCGAGCTCTACGACCTGTCCGTGGATCCGGAAGAGACCACGAACGTCCTCGCGCGGCATCCCGAGGTCGCGCGCGACCTCATGGACAAGCTGGACCGGCTCGTCGAAGAGACCGGCCGCGGGGCGCCGTCGGCGGAGGCGGCCAATCTGGACAAGGAAACGCTCGAGCGCCTGTCGGCGCTCGGTTACGTCGGGGCGCCGGTCGTGGCAAAGACAGCGGACCCGTCGCAGCCGCTCGCCGATCCCAAGGACAAGCTCGCGATCTTCTCGGCCGTCCAGCAGGCGGGCGAGCTGATCGTCAAGGACGACTATGCCGCCGCCGCCCAGGCCCTGGAGTCGGCTCTCCGCGAAGAGCCGCGGATGTCACAGGCCCGGCTGATGCTGGGGACGTCGTACGCCGAGCTGGGGCGGACCAGGGAAGCCAAGGCCCAGTTCGATCTCGTCTTGAAGGACGACCCCCGGAGCGTCCAGGGCCTGATCGGCATGGCCAACCTTCTCATGGAAGAAGGCCATCCCGATGACGTCATCGCCCTGAGCAAGCGGACGCTCTCGGTCGACGAGCGGAACGCGCAGGCCCACACGCTGCTCGGCGAGGTGTACGCGGCCCAGAAGAAGCCCGGCGAGGCCCTGCCGTACTTCGAGAAGGCGGTGGAGATCCAGCCGAAGCTGACCCGGAACCGGCTCAACCTGGCTGGTTCCCTCATCGAGGTGAAGCAGTACGGCCGCGCGGAGGCGCTGCTGAAGGAGATCATCGAAGAGCATCCGCGGTTCCCGCTCGCTCATTACAACCTGGGGCTCCTGTATGAGGAGCAAGGCCGCTTCGAGGAGGCAAAGTCCGCCTACGGGGCGGAGGTGGCCGCCTATCCTCAGCACTTCAAGGCGCGGTTCAATCTCGGGAAGGTCCTCTTCCAGCTCGGAGACCGGGCGGGGTCTCTCGAGCAGATGCGCGAAGTGATCCGAATCGCCCCGAAGCAACCGGAAGGCTACCTGCTCCTGGCCCGTGGCCTCCTCCAGGAATCCGCACCCATCGAGCAGGTCCAGGGCCTCGTGGAGAAGGGCCTCTCCCTCGCCGAGGCTCCCGACCTCAAGGCCCTGGGCTGGCTCCTCATGGCCGACGTCTTCAACCGCAAACGCCAGCCGGAAAAGATGAACGAAGCCCTACGGAAGGCGGCCACCTACACGCCCGCCCGCTAGCGGCCTATTCCCGCGCGACAAAGGGGTAGAGCCGGCCGGCGAGAGCCGCGCCCACAAGAGGGGCGACCCAGAAGAGCCAGAGCTGCCGGAGGGCCCAGTCCCCCACGAAGAGGGCGGGGCCGGTGCTGCGGGCGGGGTTTACCGAGGTGTTCGTGACGGGGATACTAATGAGGTGGATCAAGGTGAGGCAGAGCCCGATAGCGATGGGGGCGAAGCCCGCAGGAGCGCGCCGGTCTGTGGAGCCGAGGATGACCGCGAGGAAAAAGAAGGTCATTACGACCTCGCAGACCAGCGCCGCCGCCATCGAATAGCCGCCGGGGGAGTGCTCGGCGTAGCCGTTGGAAGCGAACCCCCCGGCGAGGCTGAACTCGGCCCGCCCGCTGGCGATCAGCCAGAGGAGTCCGGCGCCCGCCACCGCCCCCAGGACCTGAGCGATCCAGTAGGGAGGCAGCTCCTTGCTGTTCGACCGAGCCGAAAGTGGCCCGGCAGCAAGCGCGAGTCTAGTCCCAATCTCGGGCATCGGCTACCCATCCCGATGGGCGCACCTCCAGCCTGGATCGTCGTCCCTCCTCCGACACGAAACCGCTAGGGCGCGGCTGTGATAGAAGGTCGGGAGAGGAGAACCCCGATGAACCCAGTACGATGGCGGTGGAGAGCCGCCCTGGTCGCGGGAACCGCGCTCGTGTCTACAGGGTCGAGCCTCGTCGCCGCTCGTTCCTCCGGGACGTCGTCCACGATGGTCGCGCCCGCAAGGGCGTTTCTCGCGTCGCTCGGCCCGGATCAGCGCGCCACCGCTGCCATGCCCTTCGCCTCTGAGGAGCGCCTCAACTGGCACTACACGGCGAAGCTCCGGAACGGCTTCCCGCTGAAGCGGATGGGGGCGGTGCAGCGCAAGGCGGCCATGGACTTGCTGCGCGCTTCACTCTCGCAGATGGGCCTCGAGAAGGCCGAGACGATCCGAGCGCTCGAGGACGTGCTGCGTGCCCTCGAGGGTAACGAGAGCCGCGACCCCGAGATGTACTACTTCAGCATCTTCGGCGAGCCTGCGGAGAGCGGAACATGGGGCTGGCGCTACGAGGGGCATCATTTGTCCTTCAACTACGTCGTGGTCGACGGGAAGGTCGTCTCCACGACGCCGCAGTTCTTCGGAGCGAACCCGGCCGACGTGAGGGAGGGGGCCAAGAAGGGCGTTCGCGCCCTGGCGCGGGAGGAGGACGTGGCGCGGAGCCTGGCGCGGTCCCTCACCGCCGAGCAACGCGCCCTCGCGGTCGTGAGCGACACCGCCCCGCCCGAGATCCTTACGGGCGCTTCGCGTGAGGCCGCGCTTCAGAAGGACGAGGGGATTGGCTACCCGAAGCTCGACCGCGACCAGCAAGCGCTGCTCGTCTCCCTGATCGACGAGTACATCGCCGCCCAAAACGCGGAGCCGGCCAGAGCCCGCCGCAAAAGGGTCGATGCGGCCGGGCTGGAGAAGCTGAAGTTCGTCTGGATGGGCGGCCTGGAGAAGGGGCAAGGCCACTACTACCGCATCCAAGGTCCGAACTTCCTGATCGAGTACGACAACACGCAGAACGCAGCCAACCACATCCACGCCGTGTGGCGAGACTTCAAAGGAGACTGGGGCAAGGACGTCCTGGCACAGCACTACGGCACGGCGCCCCACCACGCCCAGTACAGGAAGATGGCGGCAGCCGCGAGACAGCCGTGCTGCTTCACCAACCCGCAGTACGCGGGCGTTTGCGCCGTCCAGCCGGGGGAGGGCGAGACCTGCGCCTCGATCCTCGAATACCTGAACAACCCAAGGTCCCAGGGCAAGAGCTATTGCGACAACACGAACGTCCGCGGAGGCTGGAAGCAGATCGAGTGTACGAAGAAGAACGGCACCGCGTCCGTTGACCGGCGGCCAGGCCTCTAGCTCAGCGCTCGATCCGCAGGACCTCCCCGATCCCGGCCGACGTACCCTTGTTCGAGACGTAGATGACCTCTCGTCCCTCTTCGTCGTCATCGTCGTCGTCGTCATCGTGCCCATCGCCATCGTCGTCGTCATCGCCCTCAGCGTCGTGCTTGCCGACCAGGCCGAGCACCACCGACGTCGGCCGCTGAAGCCCCTCGAGTACCGTCGTGCGCGTGCCGTCGGGAGCGACCCGGACGAGAGACCCGGGACTGGCGAAGAACGGGCCCGCGCTGGAATGCTGCAACACGTAGAGGCTGTCATCGGGACCGAAGGCGAGGTCGATGATCGTGGTAAAGCCCTCGAGGAAGACCTCCGGAGTGTGGCCTGGTACGACGCGGTAGACCCGGGCCGCACCGGTGGCGAAGGGAGCCCCCGACAGCTCCCCAACGTAGTACGCGCCGTCGGGACCGACGGCCACACAGGTCGGTACGGACTCGAGCGGTCTGGCCGGGGGACGGGGACGCGAGGGGAACGTGGCGATGGTCGATATCTCCCCGCTGTCCGACACGCGCACCAGGGAGTTCCCACCCGCGTCGGTGAGGATCTGCGGGCCGGCCCGAGCGAGCAGACCGGCTCCCATGCGGCCTGCGCAGTACACATCCTCGGGCGCGGGACGAACGGTCGGGGCGCACCGAGGAGACCCGGGTTGGCCGGCCGCTCCCTTACCGGCCTCGGCCACGTACAGCGTGCCGTCCCGGTCAAGGGCCAGGCCGCGAGGATTGTCGAGCCCGCTCATGACGACGACGGTCGGCGGTGCGGCCGACGCCGTCATCACCGCCAAAGCCAACGCCACTGAAGAAAACAACACCACGGCCGTGATAATCCGCAGCTTCTTCATGGCAACACTCCCTTCTGCGCATGCCAGACTTGTGAGGGTGAGGCTCGTAGTTAACAACGCGTGGTCATGGTGTCAAGACTCACCGGCTCGTTTCTGTCGTGAAACACCATGATGGGCCGCGCACAGAAACTATGCTCTCTCGCCCGAGCCAGACCACGCTCAGTTTACGACGGCACATTCGTGCTAATCTTGGTGTCATGCCACGCCTTAATCTGACACTGGATTCTGACACGTTCGACCGCCTGGACCGACACGCCAAGCGACAGGGCGCGCGCCGCGCGGGTCTCGCCCGCCGGATCCTCCGCGAGGCGCTCGACGCGCGCGAGGCACGCGAGCGCAGGAACAAGCTTGCTGCGGACTTTACGGCCGGGCGGGCCGATGCAAGCAAGCTGCTGAAGGAGCTCGAGGCCCCCCAGCTCGAGTGGTTCGTTGAGGAGGACTGACGACTTGGAGATCCACCGAGGCGATCTCCTCTGGATCAACTGTGAGCCATCAGTGGGGGTCGAGCCTCGGAAGACGCGGACTTGCGTGGTCGTCTCCAACGACATCGCCAACCGCTTCGGTCAGGCCATCACGGTCGTGCCGACGCAACGCTACACGGCCGAGCGGTCGAGGCGGGCTTTCATTGTCGACCTGCGGACGCCACGCGCGAGCCTCAGGGAGGCCCGAGTGGCGAACGCTTCCATGCCGATGACCTACGATCGAAAGCGCGTCGTATCGCGGGCCGGCAGGATCTCGCGGGACGCCGAGCGGGCGCTCGACGCGGCGCTCGGCGTCCACCTCGGTCTGGCTCCTCCCTGACCCCGCTCTCACCAGCTGTGGATCGTTCCGTCCTGCTTGCGGGCGACGGGCAGGTAGGCCCGCTCATAGGGATGGCTCGCCGCCAGAGCCTCGTCGATGTCCACGCCGAGCCCCGGGGCGTCACCGGGGTGCAGGGTTCCCGCCTCGAACCGGTAGCGGTGGGGGAAGACGCGGTCGGTCTCCTCGGTGTGCGGTATGTACTCCTGGATCCCGAAGTTGTGCACCGCGAGATCGAAGTGCAAGGCCGCCGCCAGGCACACCGGGCTGAGGTCGGAGGCGCCGTGGCATCCGGTGCGGACGTGGTGCAGCTCGCCGAGGGCGGCGATCTTGCGCAGGTGCGAGAGTCCCCCCGCATGCACGACCGCGCAGCGGATGTAATCGATGAGCTGCTCCTCGATGAGCAGATGGCAGTCCCAGATGCTGTTGAACACCTCGCCCACGGCCAGCGGGGTCGTGGTGTGCTGGCGGATGATGCGGAAGCCTTCCTGCAGCTCCGCCGGCACCGCATCCTCCATCCAGAAGAGGTGGTACGGCTCGAGGCTCTTGCCGAGCCGCGCGGCCTCGATGGGTGTCAGGCGGTGGTGGACGTCGTGAAGGAGGTGAGGCGTCGGCCCCAGCTCCGCCCGGAGCTTCTCGAACAGCCCCGGCACGAAGCTCAGGTACCGCTCGCTGCTCCACAGGCTCTCCGTCGGTCGGCCCTTCTCCGTGGGGTCGTAGTGCGCGCCGGTGTATCCGACACCGTAGGTCCCCTCCAGCCCCGGCACGGCGCACTGGGCCCGCACCGCCTGGTACCCCTGTTCCAGGAAGCGCGCGGCCGCCTTCACCGTGTCGTCGATCGTCTGGCCGTTGGCGTGGCCGTAGACCATGACCGAGTCGCGGGAGGCCCCGCCGAGGAGCTGGTAGACGGGGGCGTCGAGGGCCTTGCCGTTGATGTCCCACAGCGCGGTGTCGACGGCGGCGATAGCGGCCATCGTCACCGGGCCCCGGCGCCAGTACGCCCCTTTATAGAGGTACTGCCAGGTGTCCTCGATCCGTCGGGCATCCCGCCCGATGAGCAGGGGGACGACGTGCTCCTTCAGGTAGCTCGCCACCGCGAGCTCACGGCCATTTACGGTCGCGTCGCCCAGGCCGTGGAGCCCGTCCGCCGTCACCAGCTTCAGGGTGACGAAGTTGCGGCCCGGGCTGCAGACGATCACCTGGCCGTCGACGATCTTCATCGCTTCACGCGGTCTTCGGCGCCGGCACGTCGACACGGGCGGGGGCCAGGGTGGGTACGAGGAGGTGGATCAGGCCGAGGGCCAGGAGGTAGATCGCCCCCGCCCCGAGGAAGACGGGCACGTAGCTGCCCGTCAGCTGAAGGAGGTGGCCCACCGCCGTGGCGATGAACATGCCGCCCACCGCACCCGCCATCCCCCCGAAGCCGACCACCGAGCCGACGGCGTGGCGCGGGAACATGTCCGAGGCGAGCGTGAACAAGTTCGCCGACCAGCCCTGATGGGCCGAGGCGGCCAGACCGATGAGCACCACCGCCGTCCACAGGGACGTGGTCTGGGTGGCGAAGACGACGGGCACGACGCAGAGCGCGCAGATGAGCATGGTGGTCTTGCGCGCGGAGTTGATGGACCAGCCTCGCTTGATGAGGAACGACGACAGCCAGCCGCCGCCGATGCTGCCCACGTCGGCGATGAGATAGATGACGATCAAGGGCGGCCCCACCTTCGCCAGGGTCACGCCGTGCTTCTCGTTCAGGAACTTGCCGAGCCAGTACAGGTAGAACCACCAGATGGGGTCCGTCATGAACTTCCCGAGCGCGAACGCCCACGTCTGGCGATACCGTGCGAGCCTGAGCCAGGGTATGCGAGTGGCCGGCTCCTCGGCGTCGCTGCGGATGTAGGTGAACTCCGCGCGCGATAGACGGGGATGCTCCTCGGGCGGACGGTAGACCCACCACCAGACGACCAGCCACAAGAACCCGATCGCCCCCGTGAAGACGAAGGCCCACTGCCACGAGTAGGTGAGGGCGATGAACGGCACCACTGCCGGAGCGATGACCGCGCCCACGTTCGTGCCCGCGTTGAAAATGCCGGTGGCGAAGGCGCGCTCCTTCTTGGGGAACCATTCGGCCACCGTCTTGATGGCGGCGGGGAAGTTCGCGCCCTCCCCGAGGCCGAGCAGGAAGCGCCACGCGCCGAAGCCGAAGGCCGAGCGGGCGAGGCCGTGGCCCATGGCGGCGATGCTCCACAGGACGATGGCCAACGCGTAGCCCAGCCGGGTGCCCATGACGTCGAGCAGGCGGCCCGACGCCAGCAGGCCGATCGCGTAGGCGGCCTGGAAGGCGGTGACGATGTAGCCGTACTCGGACTCGCTCCATCCGATGGAGCGCTGCAGGTCGGGGGCCAGGATGCCCAGGACCTGGCGGTCGATGTAGTTGATGGTGGTCGCGAAGAAGAGAAGGGCGCACACCACCCAGCGGAAGCGTCCGACGCGGGCCGTCACGGAAGCTTCCACTCAGTCCTCCCCGCGTCGGGTCTACTGGTTGACGCCGCTGGCCAGGAAGCCCCCGTCTACGGCGAGGACCTCGCCGGTGACGAAGCTGGCCGCGTCGGAAGCGAGGAAGACGGCCGCGCCCGCCAGCTCCTCCACCTTGCCCCAGCGCTTCATGGGCGTGCGGGCGAGCAGCTCCCGGCCGCGGTCGGTGCCGTCGAGGAGCTTCTGGTTGAGCTCGGTGCGGAATACCCCGGGGGCGATGGCGTTCACGCACACCCCGTGGGGCGCCCACTCCACCGCCAGCGCGCGCGTGAGGCCGGCCACTCCCGACTTGCTGGCGGTGTACGCGGCCACCTCGTGAAGCCCCACGAACGAGGCGAGGGAGCCGATGTTGATGATGCGGCCGTAGCGCTCGGCGATCATGTGACGGCCGAAGACCTGGCACGCGCGGAACATCCCCGTGAGGTTGGTCTCGAGGATGTCGTTCCACTGCTCCTCGGTCATCTCGAGGCTGGAGATGCGCCGGGTCTTGCCCGCGCAGTTGAGCAGGATGTGGACGCGTCCGAACGCGGAGACGGAGGCCCGCAGCAGGCCCTCCAGGGAGGCGCGGTCCGTCACGTCGGCGGGCACGCGCAGCGTGCGGCGGCCCCGGGCCTCGATCTCCTTCGCGACCTCGTCGACGAGCTCCTTGCGCCGGCCGGTCGCGACGACGTCCGCCCCGGCATCGGCGAGCCCGTAGGCGAGGGCCCGGCCGATGCCGGAGGTGCCGCCGACCACGACTGCCGTTCGGCCGGCGAGAGTCATTTGGCGCAGGAGCGTACGGAACAGCTTCCTCCGCCGCGGGCGTTCGGCTTTCGCAGCCGAATGGACTCTCTGTCCACCCCAGCGTTCGGCGCGCGCAGCGGAGCGTTTCCTTTGTCGCCTGGCGGCGGATTCATTTCGCCGCGAGGCGCTTGATGACGTCCCACGCGGAGCGGAGCGCGCCGCATCCCGGTTAGAAGGTAAAGCGCGCGCCGAAGCGCACCAGCCGCGGTCCCGTTGCGCCCTCGGCCGGTCCCAGGGTGGATGTCACCTGGCCGAACGTCGCGGTGCCGAAGTCCCGGCCGGGGTTGTTGAAGTGCGGCGTGTTGGTCACGTTGAAGGCGTCGACCCGCAGCTCGAGGGCGTACCGGTCGTTGGCCCGGATCCGCTTCACGACCGACGCGTCCAGGTTGACGTAGCCGGGACCGCGAGGGCCGGCGTTGCGCGTCATGTTGCCGAACGTGTTCGCCGGGGCCGCGGAGTATGCCGAGATGTCGAAGTACTGCTGTCCGGGGCCGATGTCGCCGATCACCTTCTGCTCCCCGGTGAGGCTCGGGCGCTGCTGATTCCCGGGCGCGCGCAGGCTGGCGCCTCCGCTACGGATGTCGACCGGCGTGCCCGACTGCGCGATGAAGATGCCGGACACCTGCCAGCCGCCGAGGATCGCTCCCGCGGCGCCCTTGGCGTCCTTCAGCCACGGCAGCTCGTACACGAAGCTCGATACGAACGAGTGCGTCCGGTCGAAGTCGGCGATTCCGTAGCTCAGTTGGATGTCGGCGGGGGTGCCGATGGTGCCGACGTCGTTGACGTAGTCCTTGGCCCGCGCCAGCGTGTAGGAGTTTGTCCACAGGAGGCCGCCCGAGAATCGGCGGTCGAGCTTCAACTGCATGGAGTCGTACCGGGTATTGGTCTTCACCCAGCCGAGCGAGGTGGCGGTTCGGTTGAAGCGGGCGAAGTAGGGCCGCCCCGCGTTGTCGAGGCCAGGGACCATGCCCGCGTTGAGGTCGTAGCGCCCGAGGACCCCGCGCGCGCGGTTGGCGACGTAGGCGATCTCGCCGGAGAACTTCCCGGGAAGCTGGCGCTGGAAAGCGACGTTCCAGGCGTGGATCTTCCCCTCCGGAAGGTCGAGGGGTACGACGTTGTACTGCTGGTTACGCAGCAAGGCCGTGTTGGCGACGATGATCCCGTCCGCGGGGATCGCGGCGGTGATCGGCGCCGGGAAGCCCTCCTCCATGCGGCCGGCGCGCGAGAAAGAGTTGGGCGGGTTGAACTGGTTGTTCTGCTTCACCGGGAAGTTGTAGGCGTACTGGTTGTCGGGAAACGGGATGATGCTCATCCCGTACCCGCCGCGCACCACCATCTTCTCGTCGACCCGGTAGGAGATGCCCAGGCGCGGGGCGAAGTTGTCCTTCGCCGTCTTGACGCCCAGGTTCGTGGGCACCGCACTGTAGCCAGCCACTCGCAGGCTGTTCGTCTCGGGGTCGAAGTTCGACAACCCGCCCTGGTCCACCAGGCCTGTGAAGGGAGTGTAGTACTCGTGGCGCAGGCCGAGGTCCAGGGTCAGCTTCGGCGTGACCTGCCACTTGTCGTGGATGAAGGTGAAGATCGCCCAGTGCTGCGTGCCGGGATCGGTGACCTTCAGGTCGCGCGAGACGTTGGAGGGCAGGTCGAGCAGGAAGCTCGCGAAGGCGTTCGCGTAGCCGTTCAGCGAGGCGCTGTCGGTGGGGGAGCCGGTCTGGGCCGCGCCGAACTGATACCGCCCGCGCGAGCCCCCGAGGTCCTGGACCTGGAGCAGGAAGTCGCGGTTGTGCCGGACGTCGAAGCCGGTCTTGAACGTGTGGTTGCCCCGGATC
>Ga0210378_10000392_pt1 | contig 22165 bp, 20 predicted proteins | sample PLM1_60_b1redo_FD_155465 | JGI IMG/M metagenome (GOLD analysis project Ga0210378, IMG submission 155465) | Groundwater sediment microbial communities from an aquifer in East River, Colorado, USA - PLM1_60_b1 redo | ecosystem: Environmental > Terrestrial > Soil > Riparian zone | place: USA: East...
CCCGCGCCTCATGCACAAGCAGGTGTTCGGGACGTGGGGCTCGTCCTCGGAAGCCGAGAACGACCACAAGGCTTTCAACTACTTCCCCGCCCGCGGCCTACTGGCGATCCCGTTCTCGGACTGGAGCCAATCCCGCCCCCAGGGGTTCCAGTCCACGCTGGAGCTGTTCCGGGTGAGCCTCGCGGGCGGGATCATCCCCGCCGGTTCGGTAGACCACAGCGACCTCAACCGGCCCGCGGCCTATCAGGGCTATCCATGGCCCTACTCTCCGCGGGTGCGGCGAAGCATCATGATGGAGGACTTCGTCTACTCGATCTCCATGGGCGGCGTGAAGGTGAGCCCCGTGGAGAACCCCGGGAGGACGCTCGTCGCGCTTCCCCTGCCCGAGCCCCCCCCGGCCGTTCCTTGATGCGTGCGCAGGTTTGCGGGGGACGGTCGTGCCGACTAGCATCGGAGCGGGACAACCTTCTCAGGGAGCACACCCACGCTCAGCCCCCTCACGCTTCTCCTGGCTCTCGTGTCCGCGGCCCCGGTCGAGGCCATCCGCGTGGCTTGTCCCGTGAACCAGACCACGACCCTCGTTTTCCCGGAGCCGCTGAAGCAACTGCGTAGCCAGAGCCGCGAAGCGGCGCTCCTGGGGCTCTCCGTGTTGCGCACCAAGCCGACGGGCGTGATCTCTGTCCGCCCCACGACCCTCTCCGCCCGAGGGACGATCGAGTTCCGCGGGGCGACGCGGGTCCTGAGGGTGATGCTCGAAGCGACCGCGGAGGGCGCGGGAAGGGAGGTGCGGCTGGGCGAGCCGGATCCCTCGCCGGCTCCGCCTCCGCCTCCGTCCCCGGCTGTCCCGGCCGTTCCGCCCGCTCAGCCCGCTCCGTCTGCGACACCCGGCCCTCCCGCGCTCGACCTGCAAGGTCTCCTGCGGGCCACGCCCCGGACGATCGACCGTCGGGAGGGCCTGCCGGGCCAGCGGCCCATGGTCTTGAAGGACGCTCTGTTCGGAGACGAGTGGGTCTGGCTGAGGTTCCACCTCGAGGGAGGCGCTTCGGACCGGGTAGACCGCGTGTGGTGGGAGCAGGGCGACATCGCGACCTACGTGCAGGAGGCGAACGGCAAGGACCTGCGGATCGTCGTGCAGGTCCCCCGCGCCGCGGTGTCGAAGAAGACACGCGTGTCGCTCAGAGTTGCCGGCGGCCCCGCGTACAGGTTCGCGCTGACTCCCAGCACGCTGACGAACTTTTTCAAGGAGCTGTTCAAGTAGTGGCGCGCAAGGCCCTCCTTGCCGCCGTCCTCTCCACTGGCGCCTTCGCGCGCGCGGCCGACGCCCAGGACGTCTTCTATCGTTCGTGGCGCTGGGTGAAGGAGACGTCGGCCGCCCGCGCGGCGGGCCTCGGCGGGGCCATGACGGCCGTTCCCGACGATGCCAGCGGCGCGGAATCCAACCCGGCCGCCCTGACCACGCTCGTCAAGTCCGAGCTGCTGGGAAACGTCCTCAACCGGAGGGACGGCACGACCGCGCAGGGTGATGCGCTCCGGGCTCGGACCGGAATGGGGTTCCTGGGCCTCGGGGGCCGGCTCAGCTCGCGCTGGGCCGTGGGTGTGTACGCGGTGGAGCCGCAGGCCGTGCGCCTCGAGAGCAGCACCAGCCTGATGCGCGAGGGCTCCACCGGCATGGGAGAGGTGGAAGGGACCCTCACCGAGGTCGGTGCCTCGGCCTCGTTCCGGCCCGTTTCGCGACTGCACCTGGGCGTCCGCCTCGCCGCCACCCGCCTCAATCTGGACGGCAGCTACCGCCTTCAGCCCGCGGGCAGCTCATCCCTCCTCGAAGTGCAGACCGCAGGAGAAGCCACCAGCCTGACCGCCGGCATCGGCGTCCTCTACGAGGCCAGTCCGCGCGTGTGGCTCGGTCTGGCGAGGCTGGGCGGCGCGCGCTTCGAGATTCCCCGCACCGCGCGGCTGAACGGCCTGCCCGAGCAGGCGCTCGACGGCGACGGCCCGTCCACCGTCCGACAGCCGAGCGTCGTCTCCGGAGGCGTCACGTTCCTCGCCGGCACCCGGCTGCTGCTCACGGGCCAGCTCGACTACGTGCGCTACGGCGAGATCCAGACCCCCTTCGCCAGCGTCGGTCCCGGCGGCGTTCTTCCCCGCTTCGCGGTGTTTGCGTGGGAGCCACGCGCGGGGATCGAGCTGTCGCTGCCCTTCTCCTCGATGAGCATCCAGCTTCGCGCCGGGCTCTCCGGTCGAAGCGCGGCGGGGGCGGAGAGGCGGGACTCCGCCGCCGCACCGCTCCCCACGGCTTCGCCGCCGCCGTCACCGCCACCCGCCCCAATCCCTTCGCGCACAGCCCTTCAGGAGATCACCGCGGCTCTGCCTGAAACCCCGCGCGGCACGGAGCGGGGCTCGCTACGGGGAGCGATAGGCGGGTCGCTCGTCACGGCGAAGGGCCTGCGGTTCGACCTCGCGGTGCGCTTCGGAGGAGAAGGAACGTCGGTGCTCGCCGGGACCGCCATCCGTTTCTAGCGACCCGGGTTATCATCCTGATCCCCGACCCAAGGAGACGCGATGAAAATAGGCGCCGCTCTGTTTCTGCTGGTGTTCGTCCCCGCGCTCGCGTCGTCCAGCGATCCGGCCAAATCCACGGAGCCAGACAAGAAGGAATGGATCTCCCTCTTCGACGGCAAGAGCCTCACGGGATGGGTCCCCAAGATCGCCGGTTACGACGCCGGTGTGAACTTCGGGGAGACGTTCCGCGTCGAGAACGGGGTCTTGAAGGTCGCCTACGACAAGTACGACACCTTCGGGGTGCGCTTTGGCCACCTCTTCTACAAGACGCCGTTCTCCCACTACGTGATCGCCGTCGAGTACCGCTTCGTGGGCGAGCAGGCGAAGGACGGGCCCGCCTGGGCCTTCCGCAACAGCGGGGTGATGGTCCACGGCCAGCCTGTGGAATCGATGAAGAGGGACCAGGACTTCCCCATCTGCATCGAGGCCCAGTTCCTGGGCGGGCGCGAGGACGGCAGCGCCCGCTCGACCGCAAACCTCTGCACGCCGGGAACGAACGTGGTGATGAACGGCCAGCTCGAGACGCGCCACTGCATCAACTCGTCGTCGAAGACCTTCGACGGCGACCAGTGGGTGCGCGCGGAGATCGAGGTCCACGGCGGCGGAGAGATCGTCCACCGCGTGAACGGCGAGACGGTGCTCCGCTACGAGAAGCCGCAGATCGGCGGCGGCAATGTGGCCGGACACGATCCCGCGGTCAAGCGGGACGGCGAGATCCTCACGGGCGGGTCGATCTCGCTCCAGGCCGAGAGCCACCCGGTCGAGTTCCGCAAGGTGGAGCTGCTGAACCTGGCCGGCTGCATGGACAAGAAGGCGAAGAACTACAAGTCGTACTTCGAGAAGGACGACCCCGCCTCCTGCCGGTATAAGTAGGTCGCCGCGGGCTCACCGCCCCGGTAGCAGTCCCACGACCTCGAGGTCGTAGTCGGTGTAGCTCCGGTAACGGCCGCGCAGCCACAGCAACAGCTCGTCGCGGCCTGCGGTCCGGAGCACGATCGGCCGCAGGTTGTCGGCGTTCGAGTCGCGCGTCACGGGCTGCCAGCGCCAGGTGCGTCCGCCGTCGGTCGTGCTGCCCCGGAAGATCTCCCAGTGCCGCTTCCCGTCCGCGGCGCTCACGAGTGGCGCGCCGGTCGAAGGGTCGGCGTCCGTCGAGATGAAGAGGCGAGTGGGATCGCCGGGCACGAGGGCGATGCCGCCGGTGTAGTCATCCTCGCCCGGGTACAGCCGGCTTCCGGCGAACGCGATCTCGCGGTCGTCCCACTGCTTGCCCGTCCACAGCGCCAGCCGATACCGGTGGTCGGCGCCGCCCTGACCCGGAGGCAGTCCGGCCGAGTCCTTCTGGACCGAGTAGGCGACGAAGGGACGACCCTGCGCGTCGAGCTCGAGGTCGGTCACCCATGCCACGTTCCGCGGGTCGCCCCGGAAGATGAGCGTGCCCTCCACCGGGTCGCGCAGGCCCTCGGCGAGTGAACGAATGGCACTCCCGTCCGAGCGGTGGAGCGCTCCCTTCCGGTAGAACGCGTGATACAGGTTGTTGTCGAAGTTCCGCGGGTGACCTTCGGTGTAGGCCAGATGGACCGTGTCCTGTCCGTCCGAGGCGTACTTCACGTAGGGCCGGTGCCGGAAGGCGGCCGGAACGTCGATCACGACGCCGCCCGTCTTCCACGTCTCGCCGTCGTCGTCCGACCAGGCCACGGAGGGCTTGAAGCGGTTGTCGAGGCCGCGGAAGAAGTCGTAGATCCGGCCGCGCTCGCCCGCGAGCCGGTGCAGGTTCGAGTACGTGACGCTCGAGGAGGGGCTCGGCACGAACGCGCGCTCCTCGCTCCAAGTCGTGGCGTCACCGGGACGGAGCGACACTCGCGACAGGATGCGGTTGTCGTAGCCGTGACCCGCCCACACCGCGACGAGCCGCCCGTCGCCGCGCACGACGAACGCGGGCGTGTCGTGGTCGTCATAGCGCCCGGCCATCTCGACGGGCGTCGCGCTCAGAGAGAACCGCGCGCTCGCGCCCGTCCCGAGGTCGACGTTCGTCGCTTCCACCGTGCCCCGGCGCGATGGGTCGGAGCGCCCCGCCGCCACGCTCCCGAAGACCAGCCGGCCGGCGACGACGAGCGCGCGCTCGTCCTGGAACCAGCACCAGCCGCCGTCGTCGTTCAGGACGATGGGCGCGCGGAGCCCGCTCGCGCCGGGCCGCACGGTCGCGGGCGTCCGGATCGGGGCCTGGGCCGTCAGCGATACCCCGATCGCCGAGGCCACAGTCGCCACGAAAGCCCGCACCGCCCGTCGCTTGTGCGCCATGCCACTTCCTCCGGCTCCGTGGAGCGCCAGCGGTGTTAGAGGATTTCGCCCAGAGTGCAGCGGAAGCCGGGGAGGACGTCCTCACCGTCCAACGCGTCCTCCGGGCCGAGCTCATGAACGTCGCTGAGTGAGCGGTAGACCACCGCGCGGGCCTTTCGGGGATCGATGACCCACACGAGGCGCACGCCTGCCTCGAGGTACTCCCCCACCTTGTCGAGCACATAGCGTGGACGGTCGCCTGGCGAGAGGACCTCCACGGCGAGGTCCGGGGCCACCGACCCATAGTCGTCCGGCACCTTGTCATCGCGGAACCGCCCTGCGGCGATGAAGCTAGCGTCCGGGCTCCGAACGTTGCCGCCGGGCAAGCGGAAGCCGGCGTCCGCTCCGCAGACATGCCCGAGCCGGTGTTGGGTAGCGAAAGCGAGCAGACGCGAACCGAGCCTCAAGGCCACCACACTGTGACGGTCTCCGGCCGGGCTCACGCGAATCTGTCCGTCGACGAGCTCGTACTTCTGCCCGTCCTTGGGCATGGCCAGCAGATCCTTCTCGGTAGCCATCCGACGCGTGGTGGTAGCCATGGTCGCCTCGGTTGCATGGTAGCACTGCCGTGTCTGGGAGCGCGCCGCGGCGGGAGAGGAGGCGTCGCGCGAGCGGACACAGCTTGCGCCACGACCGTGCCACGGCGGGTCCGAGACCATCAGGTGCCGCCCGGCCGCAGGGGCCGCCAGGGCCGCGAACTGCCGGGCCTGGCTCGCCTTCCCCGGCGACCCGGAGCAGAAATCCTGGCGGATCATCTGCCCAGACGACCGCATGAACAGCACAATGAACGCTAGCGCTTGTCGGCCGTCCACTTGACCGTCAGGTCGCGCACCTTGTCCTGGTAGACGAGAGACACGGACTTGCCGTCTGGCGCCAGGGTCATCCGACTGACCCCGACCACCTTCCCATCGCGCTTGTACGTTTCTTCGATTGTTCTGGCGTCGATCTTCCGAAGGGCAACGGCCGGATCCCGGGATCCCCCTTGTAGGGGTAATCCTTGCCGTCGAACCTGGCCGTGTACGAGTTGCCAGCCTTGTCGCTGAAGCTGAGACCGTCACCGGTTGCCTTGTACGTCACCTCCATGGCGTTGTCGGAGAGGCTCTCGAGCTTGCCGGGTTGCCACACGCCTGAAATCTTGTGGGCGGAGCCAGGAGCGGCGTCCACTCTTGTCGATGTGTACTTCCCCTTGACATTTTCACCTGTTTCAGTGACATTGCTGAACTCCGTGGTCAAGGTCTTTCCATCCTGTGAAGCAAAGAGCTTCACCGAATTAGAGACCTTCCCGCTCTTCTTGTTGACGATCTCCACCGTGCGGTCATCGACGACGCGCACGCTGGCGGCGTCGAAGTACGGCGACCCACCGAGCGGATGGTCTTGACCATCGGCCTTGGCGTCGACCTTTGGGTCACAGGTACTGCACTTGAACACACCGTCCTGGAGGCTGTAGTTGTCCTTGGCGAGAAGTTGGGTATTGTCCAGGTTGATTCGCCAGACGCCGTCGAAGCCGCTCTGTGCCAGCAGCGTCGTCGGTCCAAGAAACGCGAGAGAAAGCAGAAGTTTCTTCATGACGAATCTCCTCTTCGGGTTTGGCCACGCACACCGAGCATTCGACGCATGGACGACTCCCTGATGGATGGCGGGAAGTCTAGCATGGGCCTAGAATCTCTCCGATATGAGAGGTGAGCATGACTCGCTACGGTCAGAGGCTCGCGAGATATGCGAGGTTCGTGCGTGTCGGGATGGCCCTGATCGTCCTGATCGGCCTGGCGCGCTTTGCCGCGGGAGTCACGGGCGTTCCCTACGAGCGTGCCACTCATCTGCTCAGCGTCACGATCACGACGATGGTTCTGGCCGTCGTCTACGGCGGGCGCGCGGCCGCGACGGGCTTCGGAGGCTACCGTCACCTCCTCCCGATGGTCGTGATGCTCGCGTTGGCGATGTACGGCTTCATCGTCGCCGCGATCCTGGTCGAGGGGTTGGGGGGGATCCATGGCTACTTCCACGCCCCGGGCCGAGGGCTGGCTCCGGGGGGGATGAGCGTCCTGAGCCACATCGGGGGTCAGCTCCTGGCGATGACCTTCTCGATCGGCCCGTTCTGGCTGCTGGCCGCGGTCGGCTTCGCGCTGTCGCGCTACCTTTACTTCCTCCGCCCTGCGGTTGTCATGCTGGGGGTCGTCGCGGCGGCCTGGGTCGCAGCCGGGTTGGCCGGGGCTCCTGATGCGATCGGCACATGGGTGACGATCCTGACGCTGGTGGCGATGCTGCTGGCCCTTTATTACGGCTACCGCGCTCGCGCGTACGGCTTCATGCGCCTGGGTGACGTCGCGGTTCTGGGGATCGTGCTGGCCACGGCACTCGGCGTGCTGGTGATCTACGGGATCGCGGTGACGACCGGGACCGCCCCCCTCACGCGCGGCCACCTGCAGCTCTCGTTGGCTGGGATCGTGATGATGATCGCTCTCAGCGCGATTGGATTCGCGACGGGTAAGCGCCAGGCCGCATTAGCTGGCACGCTCGGCGTCCCCGACTGATCACGCCGCCCGATGCCCGGGCGGGGGCGGGCGCTCCGTCACCGTCCCTTAATCTCTCACCTGCGCCACACGCCGAGTATGACGGTCATGACATTTAGCGTGTTTCCTGTTGGTTGGGGCTGAGGCGTTGGCTGACGGCCAGGATATTTCCCTCGGTGTCCTTGAACCAGGCCGTCTTCGCGCCGCCGCCGGTCGCAATGCTGTTTCTCATCGTCACCCCGGGCATGTCGTATTCCTCGAACTTCACGCCGCGCGCCTTGAGGTCGGCCACCTCGGCTTCCACGTCATCGACCTGCCAGAAAGCCTGGCTGGCCTTGGATGTGCCCGCGTTGCTCGTCGGGTACAGGAACACCTCGGCGCCCCCACATTCGTAGATCACGCCTCCGGCGTATTCCTCCTTGGGCTTGAGGCCAACGGTCCCCTCGTAGAATTTCCTCGCGCGTGAGACGTCGGACGCGGGGATGTACGCGCGAATCGGTGCGGCTCTCAGCATGATTGGCTCCTTTTCGGCTCGTCGGACTTTTCTCGAGAAAATTGTACGCGCCGACAGCGTGTCGGAAGTCGCTACCGAAGGATCGTATAATCGGCCGGGTCTTCCCTCAATCCAATGCTAGCTGCGGGGAGTCGGGTAGGTCCCTACGAAGTGCTCGGCCTTCTTGCTGCCGGCGGCATGGGAGAGGTCTATCGCGCGCGCGACACGCGACTGGGCCGCCACGTCGCCCTGAAGACGCTCCCCGCCGCCTTCGAGACCTCGCCGGCGACAGCAGGAGCACGGTGCGGGCATACAGGCCCACGAAGGCATGGCCGACGTCGATCACCTTGATCGCGATCATGCCGCTGCGGTCGTGCAAGCGGAAGATCGGCTCCAGGGCCGCGAGTTGCGCCCCCTCGGTCCGGGTCGGCGACAGCTCGCCGTCCGCCGGCAGGCTCGTGAGAACCTGCGCCCGCAAGGCCGGCGAAAGGGGCGCCGGCCGAAGACGACCCAGGAACCGCGGGTCCAGGCTCGCGGTGTCGTTCTCGAAAAACGCCAGCGCTCTGGCGGCGGGCCCGTCCACACGCGACCTGTGTTTCTCCGCCGCCAGCCCCGGTACTGCCGAAAGAGCCGTCACCAGGGTCATTACCTGAGCTCCGTATCGCATCCCTCACCTCCCGCAGCGCGCAACGAGTTGCTGCGGAAGGATTTAGGCGGCGAGTCTGAGGGAAGTCTTTGGGAGAAGTGCAGGAATAGATAGAGATGTCCTGGGAAGTTCGTTGGATCGTTCTCAGGACAATCTGATGTCGCGTCTGGCGAACGGCTTACGGGCGCGCTACGAGCTATTGCTCACCGTCCCGTCTTCGCGCCCATCCTCTCCCGCACCTCTTCGATCACCAGGTACAGCACCGGGATGAAGAACAGGTTCAACACCGTCGAGGCGAGCATGCCGCCGAAGACGGTGGTGCCCACGGAGTGGCGGCCGGCCTGGCCCGCGCCGGTAGCCACGACCAGGGGCACGACACCCAGGATGAAGGCCAGCGACGTCATCAGGATCGGCCGCAGGCGGATGCGCGCCGCCTCCACCGCGGCGTCCACGATCGACATCCCGCGCTCGCGGAGCTGCTCGGCGAACTCCACGATGAGGATGGCGTTCTTCGACGACAGGCCGACCAGCATCACCAGCCCGATCTGGCAGTAGACGTCGTTCTGCAACCCGCGCAGCCACTGCGCGCCCAGCGCACCCAGCAGAGCCATCGGAACGGCCATCAGCACGATGAACGGCAGCACGAACGACTCGTACTGCGCGGCCAGGGTGAGGTAGACGACCAACGTCCCGAGCCCGAACAGCAGCGCCGCGGTCTGGCCCGACTGCAGCTCTTCGAGCGAGATGCCCGTCCACTCGTAGCCGAACCCCTGCGGCAGCGTCTTCTCGCTGAGCGCTTCCATGGCCGCGATGGCCTCGCCGGAGCTGCGGCCCGGCGCGGCGTTGCCGCTGATCTCCGCCGACCGGAAGAGGTTGTAGTGCGAGATCACACTCGGAGTGGTCGACTGCGTCACACGCAGCAGGTTGTCCAGCGGGATCATCATCCCCGTCTCCGAGCGCACGTAGAACTGTCGCAGGTCCTTGGGCTGCGAGCGGAACTGCCGGTCGGCCTGGACGTAGACGCGGTAGGAGCGGTTGTTGAAGTCGAAGTCGTTCACGTAGGCCGAGCCCATGTAGGTCTGCAGCGTGTCGGTGATCTGCTGCAGCGGCACCCGCACCGCCTTGGCCTTCTCGCGGTCGATCGTGACCACGAACTGAGGGTCGTTGGCGGTGAAGCTGGTGAACAGGCCCTGCACGTCCTTGCTCGCGTTGCCCGCGGCCGCCATGTCCTGGGTGACCTTGGCCAGCTCCTCCAGCGTGTGGCCGCCCCGGTCCTGTACCACGTACTGGAAGCCACCGACGGTGCCGAGGCCCTCCACGGGCGGAGGGGTGAGCGGCAGCACCATCGCGTCCGTGATCCCGAAAAGCGGCCCGCGCAGGCGGCCGATCACCGCCTGGGCCGAATGCTCGGCGCCGCGGCGCTGAGAATACGGCTTCAGCCCGAAGAACATGAAACCGCGGTTGGGAGCGGTGCCCGCGAGGCTGAAGCCGCTGATCGCGAAGACGGCGTCCATCTCCGGGACCTTCTGCAGGATCGCCGTCGCCTTCTCCCCCACCTTCTGCGTGTACTCGAGCGAAGCTCCTTCCGGCGCCTGCACGAGGATCATTCCCCAGCCCTGGTCTTCGTCGGGTATGAAGGCTCGCGGCACGATCCGATAGACGACGAAGCTCAGGGCCAGGCCCACCACGAACAGCGCCAGGGCCGGCAGCCGGCGGCCGAGGGTCCACCGCAGCGAGGATCGGTACCGCTCCGTCACCGACGAGACGACGCGGTCGAAGCCGGTGAAGAACCGGCCCTTGACGCCGTGCTGGCGGCCCAGCAGGCGCACGGACAACGCCGGCGTCAACGTCAACGCGTTGAAGGCGGAGATCGCGATCGAAAACGCGATGGTCAGCGCGAACTGGCGGAACAGGATCCCGGTGGTGCCCGGGAAAAAGGCTACCGGCACGAACACCGCGATCAGGACCAGCGAGGTCGCGATCACCGCGCCCGTCACCTCTTTCATCGCCGCGGAGGCGGCCTTGAAGGCGTCGTGCTGCCCCTCGCGAATGTGCCGCTCGATGTTCTCGATCACCACGATGGCGTCGTCCACCACCAGCCCGGTGGCGAGAGTGATGCCGAAGAGCGTGAGGGTGTTGATCGAGAAGCCCAGCAGGTTCACGAACGCGAAGGTCCCGATGAGCGACACCGGGATGGTGACGGCGGGGATCAGCGTGGTGCGCCAGTCCTCCAGGAAGACGAAGATGACGAGGATGACCAGGGCGATGGCCAGCCCCAGGGTGAAGATCACGTCGCGGATGGATTCGCTGACTACGTCCGTCGTGTCGAAGGCGACGCTGTACTTCATCCCGGGCGGGAAGCGCTCGGCGAGGCGCGCCAGCTCCGCCAGCGCCGCGCGGTCCACCTCCAGGGCATTCGCATCCGACAGCTGGGTGACGGCGATGCCGATCGCGTCCCGGCCGTTGAACTGCATCGACGAGGCGTAGCTTTCCGCGCCCAGCTCCACCCGGCCCACGTCCTTCAAGCGGACGGCGGTGCCGCTGGCCGCCTTCACGATGATGTTCTCGAACTCGACGGGCTCGCTCAGCCGGCCCACCGCGCGCACGCTGATCTGGAAGGCCTGGCCCACCGGCGCCGGCTGCTGGCCCACCTCCCCCGCCGCCACCTGCACGTTCTGCTCGCGCAGCGCGGCCACGATGTCGGACGCGGTGAGGCCGCGGCTGGCAACCAGCACGGGATCGAGCCAGAGGCGCATTGCGTAGCGGCGCTCCCCGAAGAGGAAGACGTCGGCCACCCCCTTCACGCGCTTCAGCGAGTCGCGCACGTACACGTCGATGTAGTTGCTCATGAACGCCGGGTCGTAGCGGCCGTCCTCGGCGTAGACGGCGGCGCCGAATACGAAGTTGCTGAGACCCTTGACGACGGTGACGCCCGTCTGCTTCACCTCGGCGGGCAGGCGTCCCATCGCGATGTTGACGCGGTTCTGGACGTCCACCGCCGCCAGGTCGGGGTCGCGGGTCAGGTCGAAGGTGGCGACGATCTGGCTGGTGCCGTCGTTGCCGCTGCTGGAGCTGATGTACTTCAGTCCCTGGGCGCCGTTGATCTGCTGCTCGAGGGGGATGGTGACCGCCGTCTCCACCACCTGCGCGCTGGCCCCGATGTAGTTGCTGATGACGGTGATCTGCGGCGGGGCGAGCGCCGGGAACTGCGCGATGGGCAGGGTGGGGATCGACACCGCGCCTGCGAGGACGATCAGCAGCGCGCAGACGGTCGCGAAGATGGGGCGGCGGATGAAGAACTCGACCATTGGGGGCTTGGCCTCAGGTCTGCGGGGCCACGGGAACCCCGTCGCGCAGGAACTGGGTGCCGGAGACGATGACCCGGTCGCCTTCCTTTATTCCTTCCAGCACGACGTAGTCGTTGCCGACGATCTCCCCCACCTTCACCGGCCGCTGCCGGGCGACGAGGCCGTCCTTCTCCGGCTCGGCCACGAAGGCGAAGTACTGGCCGCTGATCCGCGACACCGCCAGTACCGGCACGGTTGGCGTGTTGTGGGTGCCCCAAACCACGCGGGCCCGGATGAACTGGGCGGGTCGAAGCGTCCCCGTCGGGTTCGCGATGCCCGCCTTCACGAGCACCGTCTGGGTCTGGTCGTCGACCTGGGGGGAGATGAAGGTGATGTGGCTCTCGGCGAGCACGTTGCTGGTGCTGTCCAGGATGCGGACCGGCAAGCCCGGCTTCAGTTGGCCGGCACGCTCGACAGGCACGGAAAGGTAGGCCTCCATGATCCCGGGGCTGTCCACCGTGGTGAGGAGGGTTCCTACCGTCACCCTGTCCCCCACTCGCACCGGGATGTCCCCCACGATCCCGGAGGCGGGCGCGGTGACGCGGTAGTAGCGGAGCTGCGCCTGCTGCTCGCGCACCTGCGCCTCGACCGAGCGCAGGTCGGCCTCGGCCGCATCGAGCGCCGATTTGGCCTGGTCCAGCTCCTGCTGGCTGATCACGCCGGACGACTTCAGGCCCTGCACGCGCGTGTACTGCTGCCTTGCGTATTGCAGGGCGGCGACTTTCGCGGCGCGGGTATCCTCCTGGCTGCTCACCGTCGCCTGCTGCTTGACCGGGTCGATCTGCATGAGGGGCGCCCCCGCGGGGACGTGCGCGCCCGAGCGCACGAAGATGCTCGTGATGTGCCCCTCGACCTGCGGCATGATCGCCGCCGACCCGCGGGATTTCAGCGTGGCCACGTACTCGCTGCTGTCGTCCACGGGGACGGATTTGGCCACCTGGATCTTGACGGGCATGCCCGGCGGGGCCTGGGGCGGGCCGCCACGGCAGGCCAGGCCGGCCAGGGTCAGGGCGAGAAACGGGACGACGGGATTCGCGAAGGGTCTGTTCTTCATAGGCGCAGGCCCACGAACCTAACACAAGGTAGGGTCAGGATGAGGTCCGAATCGGTCATCCGGTCGACTCGTTCCGGAACGAGTTCGGCGAATAAATGTCAGCGCGATGAAATCAGCATGCGACCATCGTGAAGGGCCGGAGCCTTCGCGAAGAGATTGTTCAGCTGACGCGCGGACGCGGCAGCGTGCACCCGTCGGTTCGCCGCTAGAGGATCTCCCGAAGCCGACAGCGAAACCCGGGAAGCACGTCTTCTCCGCTCAGCGCATCCTTCTCCGAGAGAGTCCGGACGGCGGTGAGCGACCGGTAGATCGAAGCGCTGCGCCCTTCCGGGTCGAGCACCCACACCATGCGGACGCCGGCGTCAAGATATTCGCCGAATGAACCCTCTGGGAACGACGCCCTTCTTGAACCGACCACGGGCGACGAAGCTGATATCGGGCGATCGGACGTTCCCCTTCGGCAGGCGGATGCCGGTGCTCGAATCAAACACGTACCCCAATCGCGTTCGTTCGACGAAAGCCTGCAGCCGGCCCGTGAGCTTCACGATGATCAGGCCGTGCCGGGCCCCCGCCGGGCTCACGCGAATCTGGCCGTCGACGAGCTCGTACTTTCGCCCGTCTTTGGGCATCCGGAGCAGGTCCGCTTCGGTCGCGTGGGAGCGAGCGCTTGTCGCCATTGAATCCGCCATCTCGAGAGCATCGTACCACTCGGATGGTACGCGCGCGCAGCACCATGACCGGTCCGGTGCGAGATCTCGCCTGTCGGGCACGGAACCGGTACAAAATGTTGGTCATCGCGGGAGGATAGGCATGATCCGCACGCTGAAGCTGGCCGGGGTCGTCGGGACGGGCCTGTTGCTCATCGCCGCCACGCAGAAGCCGCCGCTGCACGGCCGGCACTGGGTGGCCATCACCGGCAAGCCGCTCGGCGCCACCGCGGGCGCGATGATCTTCCAGAAGGGCGGCAACGCCGTCGATGCCGCCTGCGCCATGCTCGCGGCGACGTCGACGATGTGGGACACGCTGGGCTGGGGCGGCGAGACGCAGGCCCTCGTCTACAACCCGAAGACCGGCAAGGTCGTCGGCGTCAACGCGCTCGGGGTGGCGCCGACGGGCGCCACGGCGGATTTCTTCAAGCAGAAGGACTTCGTCGCGCCGCCGGAGTACGGTCCGCTGTCGGCGGTGACGCCCGGAACGCCGGGCGGCCTCATGGTCATGCTGGCCGAATGGGGGCGACTGTCGCTGGGCGACGTGCTGGCCCCGGCCATCCAGATGGCCGACGGCTACCCCATCGAAGCTCAGCTCACCAACACGATCGAGCGTAGCAAGGCGCGCATCAAGGAGTGGCCGTACTCGAAGGCCGTCTTCCTCACCCACCTCGGCGAGAAGCGCGAAGCGCCGGAGCCCGGCGAGGTCTTCAAGCAGGCCGACCTTGCCGCGACGCTGCGCAAGCTGGTCGAGGCCGAGAAGCAGGCGCTCGCCAAGGGCAAGAGCCGCAAGGAGGCGATCATGGCCGCGTACGACCGCTTCTACAAGGGTGACATCGCGGAGGAGCTCGTCCGTGGCATGCGCGAGCAGGGAGGCCAGATAACGCGCGAGGACCTCGCCCGGTGGCAGGTGCGACTCGAGGAGCCGGTCAGCACCAGCTACAAGGGGATCGACGTCTACAAGCTGAACGTCTGGACCCAGGGGCCGGCGCTGCTGCAGGCGCTGAACATCCTCGAGGACGTGGACATCAAGGGCATGGGCTACAACAGCGGGCGCTACGTCCACACCGTCTATCAGGCCCTGAACCTGGCTTTCGCCGACCGCGACTTCTACTACGGCGACATCTACTTCCCTCCGGAGGAGCCGGTGAAGGGGCTGCTCTCGAAGGAGTACGCGAAGAAGCGCCGCGAGCAGATCGACTGGGAGCGCAACGACCCCGACGTGCGGCCCGGCGATCCCTACCCGTTCCAGGGCGGCGAGAATCCTTACCGCGGACCGCTCGCGGCCTGGCGCACGACCGGCGCGCCCAAGCCCAAGGCCGATCCGTCACAGCGCGGCGGCGCTCAGGACAACCCGGGTGGCACCACCTCCATCGAGGCCGCCGACGCCGAAGGGTGGGTCGTCTCGGTCACGCCGAGCGGCGCCTGGGTGCCGGCGGTCATCGCGGGCAAGACGGGGATCGGCATGAGCCAGCGCGCGCAGAGCTTCGTGCTCACCGCCGAAGAAAACCCCTTCAACGTGGTCGAGCCCGGCAAGCGGCCACGCGTCACGCTCACGCCCACCCTCGCCCTCAAGGACGGCAAGCCCTACCTGGCCTTCGCGGTCCAGGGCGCCGACACCCAGGACCAGAACCTGCTGCAGTTCTTCCTCAACGTGGTCGAGTTCGGCATGACCGTGCAGGAGGCGACCGAAGCGGCCAACTTCAACAGCTACCAGTTCCGGAACTCCTTCGGCGTCCACGATTCGCAGCCCGGCCGCCTGACCCTGAACGCGTCGATGCCGGCCTGGGTGCGGGCCGACCTGCAGAGCCGGGGTTACCGGCTGGACTACCAGGAGCGGACCTCGGGACCCATCAACGCCGTCTTCTTCGACCGAAAGCATGGGACGTTCTGGGGCGGGTCGAGCAACCACGGGGAGGACTACGGGATCGCATGGTGAATCTTTGAACCACCGCCTCTTCCGGCCCGTATTGGGGTGTGGCCGGACGGACGGGAGGGGCTTGTGGAGAACTTGATCCAGGACCTCAAGCACGGCGTCCGGCTGCTGGCGCGCCGGCCCGGCTTCGCGGTCGTGGCGATCCTGTCGCTGGCGCTCGGTGTCGGCCTCAACACCACCTTGTTCAGCGTGGTGAACGCGGTGCTTCTCCGCAACACGCCCGTGCAGTCACCCGAGCGGCTGGTCGAGATCTACTCGAGCCTGAGCGACGAAATCCCCTACATGACCAGCTCGTATCCCGACTACCTCTCGATTCGCGACGAGGCCAACGCCTTCAGTGGCGTCACGGCCCATGCGTTCGTGCGCGGCATCCTCTCGACCGGGGGCAAGCCGGTGCTGACCACTGGCGAGACCATCACGCCGAACTACTTCGATGTTCTCGGCATCCGCCCCGCGCTGGGCCGTGGCTTCCGCGCCGACGAGAACGTGGCCGAAGGACAGCACCCGGTCGTGGTGCTGAGCCACGGACTGTGGCAGCGCCGCTTCGGCGGCCGGCCAGAGGTCCTCGGCGAGGCGGTCGACCTGAGCGGCGTGAAGTACACGGTGGTGGGCGTGGCGCCGGTAGGCTTCGCGGGCATGCTGCCCGGCATCGAGTCCGAGTTCTGGGTGCCGGTGATGATGGTCGACCGCCTGAGCTTCCAGGGCATGCAGAGCGACTCCGACCGGGATCCGGGCAAGACACGGATCGAGAGACGCGGCCAGCGGTGGCTGTTCGTCAAGGGCCGGCTCGCTCCGGGCCGGACGGTCGCGCAGGCGCAGTCACAAGTCGAGACGATCTTTGCGCGGCTGCGCCAGGAGTATCCGATCACCAACGAGAAGACCCAGGCGCGGGTGCTGCCGGGAGCGGGCGTACGCTTCCATCCGATGCTCGACGGCTACGTCAAGGCGGCGAGCGCGGTCCTGCTTGCCGCCGTCGCTCTGGTGCTGACGATCGCGTGCGCCAACGTCGCGAACATGCTGCTGGCCCGGGGCGCCTCGCGCAGGCGCGAGCTGGCGGTGCGGGCGGCGATCGGCGCCGGCCGCTCCCGGCTGGTGCGCCAGCTCCTGAGCGAAAGCGCAGTACTTGCGGTGATCGGCGGGGCGGTCGGCGTGCTCCTCGCCGCCTGGGCCGGCCGGATCCTGAGCAGCCTGCGTACCGACATGCTGCCGGTTCCCCTCCACTTCGATTTCCACCTGGACGGGACCGTCCTCGCCTTCGCGGCGGCCGTATCGCTCGTCACCACGATGCTGTTCGGGCTGGCGCCCGCGCTCACCGCCTCCAGGCTCGACCTCGTCCCCTCCCTCAAGGCGGACGCGACCGGCGAGGGTTCCGTGCGCCGGCGCGTCACCCTGCGCGACGCGCTCGTCGTCACCCAGCTCGCGCTGTCGCTGGTGCTGCTCGTGGCCGGCGCGCTCCTCGCGCGGGGCCTGCTCGTCGCCCGCGGCACGAACCTCGGCTACGATCCGGCTCCGGTGTCGTACATCGACTTCAACCTCCAGATGAATGGTTACGAGCTCGAGCGCGCGATGGCGCTGCGCAAGCGCGTCCTGTCGGAGCTGCGGGCGCTGCCGGGCGTGACCGGCGCGGCCATTGTCTCGCGGCTGCCGCTGGCTCCCGACATCAACATGGAGGGCATCCGGATCCGCGGCCAGCATGCGCCGCAGGACGACCCGACCCTGATCGACAGCGTGTCGGTCGGAGCCGACTATTTCTCGGTGGTAGGCGTGCCGATCGTGGAGGGACGCGCCGTCACCGACGACGACGTCGACGGCGCGCGCCGCGTGGTCGTGATCAACGAAACGATGGCGCGGCGCTACTGGCCCGGGCGGAGCCCGCTCGGGGAGCGCATCTACACGGAGGGGTTCGAGGAGGCGCCCCACGAGGTCGTGGGGGTGGCCCGGGACCACAAGGTGCGCTCGGTGGGAGAGGAGCCGCGTCCGTACCTCCACTTTCCCGCCCGGCCCTCGCGATCGGTCTTCCTGGCGGTTCGCACGACCATCCCCGCGGAGAAGGCGCTCCCGATGCTCCGGTCGGCCATCCTCGCCCTCGAGCCGGACATCGTCTTCACCGAGGACATCCCCGCCGCCGAGGTCGCGGCGACCACCACCGCGCCGACCCGGATCGGAGCTGCGTTGCTCGGCGCGTTCGGCGCCTTGGCGCTGCTGCTGGCCGCGGTCGGCCTGTACGGCGTGATCGCGTACTCGGTCACCATGCGGACCCGGGAGATGGGCGTGCGGATGGCGCTCGGCGCCCGGCCGGGCGACGTGGTGCGGCTGGTGCTACGGCAGGGCGGCCGGCTCGCGCTTGTGGGCATCGGCGCCGGCGCGCTCCTCTCCGCCCTGATGGGCCGCGTGCTGGGGTCGCTGCTCTACGGCGTGAGCGCACTCGATCCGCTCGCCTACGCGATCGCGGCCACGATCCTGCTGGCGGTGGGGGCCCTGGCCAGCTTCGTACCGGCGCTCACCGCCGCGCGGGTCGACCCGTTGCGCGCCCTGTGGAGCGAGTGATCGGCGCCCCCGACGCCTACCGCAACCCATAGAGGTACAGCAGCGCCGCATATCCGCTGGGCAACGGGCTGGGCGGGCTCTCGAGGTGTGCGTAGCGGACGGCCATCTCGAGGAAGAAGCGGGCGTGGAAAAACGCTTCCAGGATGGGCCGACTCATTTCCGTCCAGTTCGCGTTGTGCTCGCTACTGAATCGTTTCCCCGTACCCCTCGCGACGATTTCGCCGAACCACGGGTTGAGCGGCTGTCCAGGCACCAGAGCACTGAGCTCACGGACGATGGCATCCGTCTGCTGCTGGAGCCAATAGACCTTGAAGCTCTGATGGTAGAACCTGTACACCGGGTCCTCGAAGCCCCAGTGGCTGCTCGATTGCTCGAGCAGATCCGCCAGTTTCGCACGCCGTTCCGCCAGGTTCCGCAGGAGGGTAGCTTCCTTGCTACTACGCGAGGTCGAAAGCGGCGCCTCCGCAGCAGGCGCCCCGTCCGTCACCGCCCCGACCAGCGGCTCCCCCTCTTCGACGACCCCGATCCATGCGTCGTATCCCACGAGGGCCGCGACTCGGCGCAGTCCCAGACTCGCAAGGAGCAGGACGACCAGCTCATCACCGCCAGGAATGCGTCCGTTGGCCAACTCCAGCTTCTCGGGAGCGAACGCCGCGAACTCCTCGACGGTCAGCGGCCGGCCCATGACGTCGGGCGCCGGCAAGCGGCGACCTTCTCTCGCCATCGGCAGTTGCTCGGTGGAGGCGCCACTTTCGAGCCTTACCCGGCGGATCCAGTCGACTCGCCCGTACGTGAACCGGACCGCATACTCGATCGGATCTGACTCCGAATCAGGGTCAAGGTCGTAGATCCGGATGTCACCGTCAATGGGCCACTCGACATCGCGAACCGGCGCCGGGATGAAAGAGCCCGAACGTGCGTGCCGGATCAGCCGTCCGTCCCTTGTGATCGTGTAGCGGCCCATCAAGCGGTCGAGGTCCTTGGTCTGGAACTCGAGGCCCTGGTGCCGCGGCTCAGGCAGCGGGTAGTCGCACGTGACCTTGTCGAACATGCCCATCGGCGGGTTACTTCCTCTTGGGACCCATCCTCTGCACTTCTTCTCGAACGACGCGGCGCAAGGTGTCCTCCAGGTTCTCCTGACGGCGCTCCACGTGATCGCGCAGGGCCTCGTTCATCAGCGTCTGGTAGTTTCCGCCGCCGGCGGCATGCACCTGCCGCCGGAACCACTTGAGGATGTCCGTGTCGATCCTGATCGTGATGCGAGTTTTCCCCGGCGGAACGACCACGACTGCTCCGCGTCGAGCACGCGAGAAATCGTATTGCTCTTTCCGGCGCCTCACCGGCGGCTCGCGAAGTAGTGTCGGCGCTCGCTCGGCATCGCACGCCGAGCGGAGAAGAGCCGGATGCGCGACCCTCTCCACGTGTAGGCCACCACGAGGATTCGGCCTCGGACGTCGGCGCCCATGGTCAGGTACCGCTGCTCGTCGACGGCAGTGATCTCGTCGCGCATCGTCAGGCCTCGCTCGTCTTCAAAGACCGCCACGGCGTCGGCCAAGTCGATCTCGTGTTTGCGGAGATTGGCGCGAGCCTTCTCGGCGTCCCATTCGAAGCCGGTGACCAAACCCATTGTATGTACACTCGTACACAGAATCAAGGGGATGGCCCGCCGGGAGGTATGCAGGAGTGGCGAGCAGCGTCAGGATTATGCGACCAGCCTGGGTCAGAAGAGGTCCGGCGACGATCGAGAAGCGCCTCGAACGCTAGATCCGGCTGGGTTTACAGGGGGCCTGCGCTCCAAGGGCCGGTAATGGCCACCGTCATCCCGCTCCCTCGCAACCCGTTGCCGAAGACATTTGCGAACATCGTTTGCCCCGACGGGCTGAAGCAGGCGCCCGCAAACTCGGAGCTGTTGAGCCGGTTGATGGCGAATTCGAAGGCCTCCCCGCCGGGCGAGACCCCGATCAGCCGGTTGACGTTCACGATGCCGGGCGCGAGCGGGTGCGTGTCCATGTCGGTCCCGCCCGCGTCGTCCTCGCAGAGCATCAGGCCCCCGCGCGGGGTGATCGTGAGGTTGTCGGGGGAGTCGAGGACCGCCTGTCCGGGCGACTCGAACAGCAGCCGGAGCCGCCCGCTGGACGGCCCGTCCGGGGTGTACTGCCAGATCTGACCGTATCCCTCCCGGAAGCCGTCCGCGTTCACATCGCCGTTCTTGGCGTCTCCGCCGCTGGTCGAGACGAAGAAGATGCTTCCGCCGTCCCACCAGCAACCCTCGAGGCGGTTGAACTTCGCGCCGCCCTGGTCGTAGCCCTGGGTGAACGTGCGCGTCGGGCTGCTGTTGTCCGCAGCGGCGGGGTCCGGATCGTCGATGTCCACCCATTCCGCGGTCAGGACCGCGCCAGGGGTCTGGCCCTCACGGGTGTCGTATTTCCAGTGACCCACGACACCGACCATCTGCAGACGCCCACCGGCCATGAGGTCGGCGGGATCCTCGGGCAGGTAGCGATAGAAGCCCGAGCCGGCGCCGGAACCGGCATCCTCGGTGAGATACACGACGCCGGTCTTCTGATCGACGGCGACCGCCTCGTGAGCAAAGCGTCCCATGGGCTTTATCGGCTCGGCCTTCTGCAGCTGGCCCGGCTCCACGTTCAGCGGGACCGCGAACACGTAGCCATGACGTTGGCCCCAGGGCGGCATGCCTGCCGTCGTCTCCTCGCAGGTTAGCCACGCCTCGGAGCCGAACCCGATTCCGCCAGCACAATTGACGATGGTGCCGTTGAGGCTGATGTAGTCCTGTACGAGCTGGTGCCGGCGCTCGTCGTAGTCCAGCGTGACGTTGCCTCCGCCGCCGAGCAGGTCGTACCGCGTCTCGGGGGGCCCGAGCACCGAGCCCAGGCCGGGCGCGCCTCGGTCCTCCTGGTTGCGGATCAGCCGGACGACCCGGCGGTCGCTCGGGTGCGCGAAGGCGGCCATACCGTCGTGGTTCACCGGCACCGGGTTACCGTCGGAGAGGATGCCACCGATGATGCTGAACGCCCGGTAGTGGAAACCATGCGGCAGCGCGAGGATCGGGAACGCCGTCAGCTCCGGGAATCCCGCCGCCGCGATGTCGCCCCCGTTGCTCGGCATAACCGGTGCCAGGGGACCGTAGCCGGACCCGCGCCGGTCCCTTCCGCCCGCCGCGAGGGCCAAGCGCGCGTCCAGACGCCCGAGCGCCGACAAGCTCAGCACGGTACCCCCGGTGGCGAGCGCAGAGCGGCCGAGGAAAGCACGTCGGGTAAAGAGGGGTCGGCGGTCATTCATCGGCATGCTTCGCTCCTTTCGGTTGGCAACAGGGAGTTCGATCAGGCTACGCCCCCGAAGCCGTCCCGGTCAACAGCGAATTCGCCAGGGCTAAGGGCGCGTGGGGCCCGCGCCGGCGCCCGAGCGCTCGAGCGCGACCGCGATCTCGTCGAGGTCCGCTTCGGTCAGCTCCAGGCTCGCCGCGGCCAGCCATCCGTCGATCTGGGCGGGCCGGCGCGCTCCGACGATCGCGCCCGTGACGCCGGGCCAGGCGAGCGTCCACGCCACCGCCACCGCCCCCACGCTCGTGCCGTGGCGCTGGGCGATCGGGCCCAGCGCGGCCGCGAGGGCGAGGTTGCGGCGGAGGGGCTCGTCGCGGAACTCCGGCGAGCGCGACCGCCAGTCGTCGGCGGGCAGGCCGGCGGCGCGTTCCAGCGTGAACGTGCCGGTGAGCAGTCCCGCCTGCATCGGGCTGTAGACGATGGCTCCCGTCCCGTGGGCGGCGCACCACGGCAACTCCGCCGCGGCGGCCTCACGCCGGATCCCGGAGAAGGGCGGCTGCAGCGTCTCGACGTGGCCCAGGCGCTCGGCCGCCGTGAGCTGCTCGACGTTGTGGTTCGAGAGGCCGACCGCGCGCACCTTGCTCTCCGCCTTCAGGTCCAGGAGCGTCTGCCAGTACTGCTCGACGGGCGTGCCGTCCTCGGCCGGCCGATGCATCTGGTAGAGGTCGATGCGCTCCACATCGAGCCG